>Ga0307380_10013125_pt1 | contig 10253 bp, 4 predicted proteins | sample UN3MG_FD_202239 | JGI IMG/M metagenome (GOLD analysis project Ga0307380, IMG submission 202239) | Soil microbial communities from Risofladan, Vaasa, Finland - UN-3 | ecosystem: Environmental > Terrestrial > Soil > Coastal area > Acid sulfate soil | place: Finland: Risofladan, Vaasa | collected... | reverse complement strand
CGCCAAGAAACAAGTTTCAAAAACGGGTGCTTTCAATACCTGGATCAAATTAATGCCTTAGAAAGAAAACCTAAAGTATCATATGAGGGGATCTCTGAGCTGTACACCCCTAATGATGTAAATTGTCCGGATGGCTGCTTGGATGGCGTTTGTGAAGGAAACCCATGTGCGGCTATAGAGTGCGACGAACCAACTCCGTCGGTTTGTTTAAGTGAATACATGCTCAGGCAGTTTAAAACTCCTGGAACTTGTGATAACGGAATTTGTATATATCCTTATGATGATAATTTTTGTTCCGAGGGTTGTTCGAACGGCGTTTGCCGGAATTGTACTCCCGAGTGGGTCGACATTACCGCCTGTGATTGCGTTCCGACTGCATGCGCCGAATGCAGCGGCATGAAACAACAGAGTGATGGATGTGGTCACAACCAAGACGTCGTTTGTACACTTCCGGCCACCGGCTGCGGTAATGTATGTTGCGCAAGTATATGTTGTGTGGACGGACAAACCTGTCAGAATGGGCAATGTGCCGGAAGCTGCGAAGAAGTCCCGATTCCAGAACCTGTTTCGATCGATCCTCTTGAGTCAATGTCACCAGAAGGTAGAGTAGAGACAATAACATCTCAGGATTTTACAGACGTGTTTCTATATGACGGAACAGATCAAAATAAGATAGGTATTAGACAAGAATGGGGAGGAACTGTCGTCTACTTTGGTCTGGCCAACGATGACACCACGAATTTGATCGACGCCAACGATCCCGGACGAGAAGTGCAGTTTGCATTGTATGATCCGCAGCGAACCCTACAGGGATGTGGTTGGAATGCTTCTTGCGGTCCGGGTGAAGTAAGCTGCTTTGGGGATATCACTTATCTGGGATGGAACCCTGTACAGGGAGGCAATGAATGTTGGGGTGTCACCGGCCAGGGAGATGCCGGATCAGGAATCGAGTCGATTGATGCCCTGCCGGGAGCAGTCGAGATCGTTGCCAATCCAATGTTCTGGAATCCAGATTGGCAATCCCAAGATTGCAGTGAGGCTGCCTGCTGGAGTGCAGCAACGAGATACTACCGATCCGATGTGATATTTACACAGCGTATGAGATTTATAGAACCTCGAATAGCCGAGTTGAAAATTACTGCAGAAAACCTGGGAGGCCTGAAGCACTGGCCGACTAATCAAGAGTGGCCGACCTTGTACGCCGCCTATTCTCAAAACGGTACCGCAACCGGTGATTATGAAATTTTCATCAATTCGGCAGGCCAGCAAATATCGGTCGATGAACCTGCCAATAATGGTCTGTACTCAAAGAACTTCGAAAGTCTTGGGGGTTGGGCAATGCTTCAGAATAGTGATCTGAGCTATGGTGTTGGTATTTACTACGAAACCAGACCGACATCTTTTCAGGCCTGGTACGAACCTACTATCGAAAGAGGAGTCAATAATATTAGAGCGTTGACAGAGTTTGGTCTGCCGGCAAATGGCATCGTGAATGGACGGGCGTATCTATTGCTGGGAAGTGCCGCTACGATAACGAGTCTCGCAAATCAACTCTCTACATCAATTCCGCCGTTCGGATACCTTGACAGTCCTCAACCAGAAGCGACAGTTTCCAGTAGTATCCAGGTCAATGGATGGGTATTGGACGATAAGGGCATCTCTCAGCTCAGATTGCTGCTCGACGGTGCAGAATACTCTCCACTGAGGGTTAATAGGAAACGTATCGACGTATGTTCAGAGTATCCAATGTATTCGATGTGCACCACGGTCGGGTTTTCGAAGAGAGTATTGCTGGCCGGCGTTTCGGCTTGTCATCATCTTCTCGAGGTGGAGGCCACCGACACTGACGGCAACCAGCGAGTGATTGCCCGGACAAGGATTAGAGTCGAACAGACAGGTTCGTGCCAGAATAATGTTGATTGTAATGACAACGATCCCTGCACGCAAGATAGCTGCAATCCGGTATCAGGTTGTACTTACACTCCCGGTGCGGGAACTCAAGAGACTTGTAACGGGCTGGACGACAACTGCGACGGTGTGGCGGATGAACAGGGAGCTTTAGGCTGTACTACCTATTATCGTGATCGGGACTGGGATGGCTACGGAACAACGAATTCCAGATGTCTTTGTGATCCCGATAGTTTTTGGAATACCACGCAAGCAGGGGATTGCGACGACAATCACCGTTTGGTTAGTCCAGGAGCCGTGGAAGTGTGCAATGGCAAAGAGGACGATTGTATTGCACCCGTAGATCCAGTGGGTACCTGCACCGATGCCAATCGTCCGATATATCGTTTCGTAAAAACGCAAGCGGGAAATGTCGACCACATGTTTGCTGTCAGTCAGACACCTCTTGCAGGCTATGCCTATGAAGGCGGCATTGCATTTCAACTGTTCAAAAATCCGGGTAAGGGCCTGGTTCCTCTATACCAATCGTACTGCCAGTCATGCATGGATCATATGCAAACCATTCAGACGAGCGAAGGTCGACCGGCCTATCGGGACGCCGAGATTCTTGGATTCTGCTCAACAACTCAATTCAATTCAGCGCCAAACGAGTTGAAACGCTTGTCTAATGCTGCTACCAGCGATCATTTCATGTCTTCCGACCCTGATGAATGGGTAGCTGCTCAGGCCGAGGGATATGTACTCGAAGGAGGTTGTTGGGTGCAATAGAAATTTGATCCAGTCCTTCCGAAGTCTTGGCACCTCGAATGGCACCTCGAATGATCCCCGGATTGCTTTCACGACGCGAGCCCCTGTGATACAAAACCGAAGGAACCACTGCACCCGGGGCAACTCGTGACCCGTTTCGCCACCCTGGATATCGGAACCAACTCGCAGCTTCTGCTCGTGGCCGAGCGGGATGAAAGAGGCGATTTCCACGACCTGCTCGACCGGGCGGTGGTCACCCGGCTGGGCCTCGGGCTCGAACGCACCGGCTCGCTCCAGCTGCAAACCATGGAACACAATCTCGATCAGATCCGGGTCTTTCTGCGCCTGTGTTCCGACATGGGAGTCGATAAAATCGCCGCAGCGGGGACCCTGTGCCTGCGCAAGGCGAAAAACGCAGGCGATTTCCTCCGGGAGGTCGAGCGCGAGACCGGGATCCGCATCGAGGTGGTGTCCGGCGAAGAGGAAGCCCGCCTGACCTTCATTGGCGTCCGGTCGGGGCTGCCGGCCGGGATGGCGAGGCCCCTGGTTTTCGATCTGGGGGGCGGAAGCTGCGAATTCATCCTGGGCCAGGACGGCCGTATCGAGCGGCGTTTCAGCCTGGAGGTCGGCGCAGTACGCATGACCGACCGCTTTCTCCCGTCCGATCCGGCGGCGCCTGGCGAGATCGACTCCTTGCGATCGCATCTCGACGGCGAGGCACTGGTGGAACTGACCACCCTCGCCGATTTCCAGAGCCTGGTCGGCGTCGGCGGAACGGTAACCACCCTGGGGGCCATGCACCTGGAGCTGGAAGACTACCGCGCTGATCGAATCCAGGGCATGGAACTGGCCCGCGCGGACATCGACGGGCTTTGCGAAAAGCTGGCCTTCCTGTCCGTCGCAGAGCGCAAGCGTCTTTCGGGGCTGGACCCCAAACGGGCCGACGTGATCCTGGCAGGCGCGCTCATCGTCCAGCGCATCGTGCATCTGCTCGGCGCCGGCGGGCTGGTGGTGAGCGACCGCGGCTTGCGCCACGGCCTGATGCAGGAGAGATTCGGACCCGTGGCCGCGCGTGATGCAAAGTAAGCTATTGAAAACTACCAAGGTCAAAGGCAGGAACTAACGTACTCCCTTGATCCGGGGGAAAGGGGGTCTGACCCTTGGCACGGAGTGCAGCAGCCCGAGACCATCACCGTTACCGAGTGACGACACTCTCTGCGGTAAACATTCAGTAGTCGGCCGCGCCCTTGGCAAGAACCGCCTGGTAGTCTTCGATGACGTCCAGCTTGATATCGTCCGTGCCAATGCCGTCAAAGGGATCCTCGAGATCTTCCTGGAGATTGTCCAGGGTCACGAGCACCAGGCTATAGAGCACGGCCACCATGTAACCGACCTGCGGGAAAGATTCCGACTTGACGCACAGCATGGCGAAGTACGGCCCGAAGGCCACCGGAAACAGATTGAGGAACACACGGCTGTAGGCGCGCAGAGAAACCGGTGTGCGGTAGCTGGCTATGTTGCGCATGCGCTCGTAATCGATCATCATCTTGCTGACGAACTGGTTGGCGCGGGAGATCTCATTGGCCGGCACCTTGGCCGCACGCAGCGTCTCGTTGGAACCCGAGAAGCGCGAGAAGACCGCGAAGACCGCGGCCAGTGATTTTCTCGTCCGCCCCTTGTCTCCCAGGTCCTCGCGAATTGCCCGCACGAGATCGACGATCACCTGCCGCACTCGCCCGGTATGCTCGGATTCGCGGCCATCGTACCCCGGAACCCAATCGCGGTGAGCGTAGTACAGCGCCACGGCATGCGCCTTCAGCCCGCCGAAGTATTTCAGCGCTTCCTCGCGGCGCTTGTAAGCCGCGTTGATCGAAAAAACTATCGGGAAGACAACGGCCAGGCCGATTAGCCCCGTGGGAATCTCGGCCAACAGGCCAAAATGCAAGCAGGCGTAGGTTGACCCCACCGCCAATAGCGAGACGATTAGTGTCTGCAAATCGACTACCGAGATGAAATCCTTGATTGTTTTCATTAGGCTCCTTTTTCCAGAAGATCTTTCCGACATTATACAGAAAATCGCTCCCGTGAAAACCCCTCCTCAAACTCTTGCCCGCCAAGGGCCGACCGGAGTATGTTTCAACATTCGAAAGGAGCTTTCCCGTGCGAACGTGGTTTCTGTCTTTGCTGTTTGCGGCCGTCCTGTCCTCTCCCTGCTGCAGCCCGCCACCAGCGGATCCCTTCGATGGCCTACCGGCGGGCGAGGGGCTCACAGAAAATCCGGCTCGCCGGCCACAGCGGCCGGCAAAAGAGCCCGAGACAGTGGCCATAAGCCACATACAGGTTTCTTACCGGGGTGCGGTCGAGGCCTGGAAGAAGATCGAGATCACCCATGAGCAGGCCCGCCTGCGGGCCGGGCGCCTGTTGAAGCTTGCACGCTCAAAGGGCCAGGAGTTCGCCGACCTGGCCCGGCGCTTCTCCAACGACGCCCAGACATCAGATAAGGGCGGCAGCCTTGGAGTCGTCGGCCGCGGCGAATTGCACCCGGATCTCGAACGGGCGGCTTTCGGGCTCGGACTGGGCCAGGTCGCGGACGTGGTCGAGACGCCACAGGGCTTTCAGATCGTCATGCGGCATGAGCCGGACGAGGCGCAGACCTCGGAGATCGTGATAAGCTATACCGGCACCGAGCGTTACACGCCCCGCACGCCGCGCACGCGAGACGAGGCCGCGGCGCTCAGCCACAAGATCCGCGCTCGTCTTGCGGCCGGAGTCGACTTCGCCGATCTGGCCGTAGAGTACTCCGACCTGCCCAACTACTCGCAGGGCGGCTTCTACCCGATATTCAGCAAGGGCACCCGCAACCCGAAGTTCGAAGACATCGTCTGGAACCTTCCCGTCGAGGGGCTGTCTGATGTGATTGAGACAGGCACCGGGTTTCACATCGTAGGCAGACGACCAGTCAGACGAATTCAGGTCCGGGTGATTTCCATCGGCTACCGAGAGAAAGAGTCTGTCGATGACGACGCCGACAGATCTCGTATTGAGGCACGGGCATTGGCCGACAATCTTCACAAGCGGTTGGTGGATGACAAAGACGACTTCGCCGCCCTGGCCTCCAAGTTCTCGGAGGGTGTCGGCAACGAAAAAGGCGGACTTGTTCCGCCCTTCGGGCGGGCCGAGATCCCCCATCCCGTCGAGCAGGTCGCCTTTTCCCTGGCGCCGGGCGAGATCTCCGGCGTCTTCGATGCCACGGGACAGTTTCAGATCGTCAAGCGCATACGATGAGTTGACAGCAACTTTTATTTTGCTCGAACGTAGTTACCTGGTCGGCTGCAGCAGGTACTTATTAAGGAGGGTGACATGAGGCGTTTCTTTTCGTTACTCGCGCTCGCGATCCCGCTCGCCTTGGCGGGCAGCGTTGCGACTCCGGCGTCAAACCCGAAGCAGGTTTCCAAGGTGTTTGGAGTGGATACCTACGTGGTCGGAGACGGCGCGCCGCAGTTCATTCCCGGCTCGCGGGCCTCTCTCAGGGTAATGACCATGGGAGTGACCGGGCTGACATCCTCGCAGCCGATTCCCCTGGCCCAGGTGAGCCTTGCCATCAAGGGCAACAAGCATCCGGAAAAGATCATTTTCCGCGGCCGCAGCGATCTGCTGGGCATCAGCGACGCCAATTTCGATGTCCCCGCTTGGCCCGATGGCTCTTACGAGATGATCGTCCGGGCGAAAACGCCTTTTGGCGAGGGCAAGGTCGAGCGTTCGGTGACCGTGAAGCACACCGGCAAGATCCTGCTGGTTACCGACAAGCCCATCTACCAACCGGGCCAACTCGTCCACATGCGAGCCCTGCTGCTTGATTCGAACAGCCTAAGGCCGCTTGCGAATATCGACTCGCTCTTCGAGGTGCAGGACCCCAAGGGCAACAAGGTTTTCAAGAAACGTCTGAAAACGGGTGCCTACGGGGTGACCAGCGCCGACTTCCAGCTGGCCTCGGAGATCAACCTTGGCAACTACCAGGTCAGTGTGGCCTGCGAAAACAGAAGCTTGGCCGAGGCGGCCCAGAAAACCCTGGTAGTCAAGAAATACGTGCTGCCCAAATTCAAGTCATCGATTTCGACCGACAAGGACTACTACCTGCCGCGGCAGACCATCAAGGGCAAGATCCAGTCCGACTACTTTTTCGGCAAACCGCTGTCCGGCGCCAAGGTGGAGGTGCGCGCCTCGACCTTCGATGTCAAGTTCAAGGAGTTTGCAACGCTCAACGGACGCACGGGCAAAGATGGTTCCTGGAAGTTCGAATTGAAGCTTCCCGACTACTTCGTCGGCCAGCCGCTGCAAAAGGGCGACGCCGTGGTCAAGCTCGACGTCAAGGTTACAGACACTGCCAAGCACACCGAGAAGAGCATTAAGACCGTTCCGGTTGCAGCAGCGCCGATGCGTCTGGCGGCCGTGCCCGAGGGCGGCCGGATCGTCGCCGGAGTGCCAAACCGCATCTACGTGGTGGCCAGCTATCCCGACGGCAGCCCGGCCAAGGCCCGGGTGGTCATGAAGTGCAAGGGAAAAGAGATTGGCAAGACCCGCACCGATGAGACCGGCCTGGGGCTGTTCGTCGTCACTCCCCTGGAGAAGGAAATGCGTGACGGAGGTTCAGTGCCCCGGGGCAGCTTCGGGCGCGAGCACACCATCTTCAACCAGCCGCGTCCTTACGTGCGCGCCAAAATCCTCGATCTGGCCTTCGAGGCCGGCGACCAGGCCGGCGCCCAGTGCACGGCCAAGGAGTCTTTTTCAACCGATCCCGAGGGTGACAGGGTGCTTCTGCGTACAGACAAAGCGATCTACAAAGGTGGCGACACCATTCGCGGCAGTGTGTTGACCACGGCCGGGAAGGGATCCGTTTTTCTGGATCTAATTAAGAACCGCCAGACGCTGCTGACCCGGACGGTGGCGCTCGAAGCCGGCCGGGGATCTTTCTCGATTCCACTTGGCCCCGACGCATTCGGCACCCTCGAGTTGCACGCCTACCAGATCCTCGCCAAGGGAGAGATCATGCGCGACGCGCGAGTGCTCTACGCTCAGCCGCCCCGGGATCTCTCCATAACCATATCGCAAGACAAGTCGATCTACCGGCCGGGCGACGGCGCGCTGATAAAATTCAAGGTAATGGACAATAAGGGCAAACCCGCCTCCGCGGCCCTGGGAGTCATCGTCGTGGACGAGGCGGTTTACGCCCTGCAGGAGATCAAGCCCGGCCTCGAGAAGGTCTACTTCACGCTGGAGCGCGAGCTTACGAAACCGAAATACCAGATCGAATTCGGACCGGCCGAGGACCTGGCCTCGCTGGTAAAGGCCCGCGACATACAGGCGAAAAAACAACAGGTGGCCAAGGTTCTGCTGGCCAAGGCCGAGCCTGCGGCAAACCTTTCCTTGTGGTCCAACCCGGTAACCGCCAGGCTGCAAAAGGCTCAGAACGACCGCTACATCATCAGGAACGCGCTCAACGGCTGGGGCCAGAAACATCCTTTAGCGATCCGCACTGAGAAGGGCAAGCTTCACTATCGGCCTAACATTATAAAGGAGATGGTAGACGGCAAAGTACTCACCAAGGAACAAGCAGCCGATCCCCTGGGCGCACCGTACACAATAAAACGCGCGATTGACCTTTGGCCGGAGCTTTCGCCAAAGAGCTTTTTGGCAAGCCAAGAGCTGAACCGCCTGTGGAACCTGCACTCTCAGTTTTACAGCATCCTCAGCCAAAAAACCTCGGGGTTTACCAAGCTGGGCAAGAAAACCCTTGCCGAAACAGTTACCACGTCTTTGCAGGCGGCCTTGAAACAGGCTAATTACAAGACCGACATCACCGGCAAGCCTTACGGGTTAGCCGATCTGCGCACACTACCGGGGTTCAGGGTCGAGGATCTGCTGACGCAGATACACGCCTATCGAGCCCAGCGCATCTACGCAGCCCTCAGTCGCTACGGCAACGAGGGCGGTCGCTGGTATCGGGTAGGAATGCTGGATAAAAAAACCAACACTTATATTCTTCCGAAGAACGTTCTACTGACCATTGTTCGGCGCGGCTATCTAGGAAAGAACGAAACCCGCGACATCTGGGGGCGGCCTTTCCAACTCAAGAAACTCAAGAAGGCCCGTAAGCGCGTCTACTACGACAACCGACTGCGCTTCTACCTGGTGTACTCGACAGGGCCCGACGGCCGGGCCGGCACCCGTGATGATCTCGACTACTCCTACCCGGTCGGCGACGGCGGATACCAGGCCATCGCCAAGGCTGTGGGCTTCGAGCAAGTGGCCCGCGGACAGGGCGTGCTGGCGGTGCTGGGCGCAGGAGGAGGAAGGGGTGACATGATCATGGACGGGGCGGTAATGGAAGAGGCCGCACCGATGGCCGGCTTCGGAGGTATCGGTGGGCTGGGAACACGCGGCAGAGGGGGCATGCATCGCATGCCCACGGCCAAGTCGATGCCTCAGCGCCAAGCCAAGCCCGCCGACTACAGGAAAGGCGGGGAGGCCGGGCCGGCCGCGCCCAAGAAGCGCAATGTACGTGTGCGCAACTTCTTCCCGGAGACCTTGCTGTTCGAACCCCGCCTGATCACCGACGCCGGCGGCGCGGCCTCTTTGAAGGTACCGTTGGCCGATTCGATAACGACCTGGCGCATGACGGTCTCGGCCAACGCCGCGGCCGGGGGGCTGGGTTCTACCAGCCACGCCGTGCGGGTCTTCCAGGATTTCTTCGTCGATCTCGACCTGCCGGTTGCGTTGACCCAGAACGACGAGTTGTCCATCCCGGTCGTCGTCTACAACTACCTAAAAACACCCCAGCGCGTCAGGCTCGAGTTGGAGAGCGGCGACTGGTTCACTCTCAGCGGCTCTCCCGTCCAGGAGATCGCGCTCGAGCCCAACGAAGTATCTTCGACCTACTACCGTATCAAGGTCTTGGGCCTTGGCGATAAGACTCTCCAGGTGCGGGCCGACGGTTCGAACATGTCCGACGCCATCCGGCGGCAAATCGAGGTCTTGCCCGACGGCAAGGAGATGAACGTAGTTGCCAACGGGCGTCTCGAGGGAGCGCTGGAGAAGACAATCGACATACCGGCCTCGGCCGTAGCGGGAGCCTCGAAGATTTTAGTGCGTCTTTACCCGGGGGTGTTCAGCCAGGTGATGGAAGGAATGGAGTCGCTTTTGCGACTCCCCGGCGGGTGATTCGAGCAGACTTCCTCGACGGCGTATCCAAATGTTTTGGCTCTGCGCTATCTGAGGGAAACGGGGCAGGTTGCTCCGGAAATCGAAATGAAGGCCACCCACTTCGTCAACCTGGGTTATCAGAAGCTTCTTAACTTCGAGAGTCCCAGCGGCGGGTTCAACTGGTGGGGCAACTCGGAGGCCGGCAACATGCTGCTTACCGGCTTCGGGATCCAGCAATTCGAAGACATGGGCAAGGTGTATGAGATCGACCACGGGATCATCGAGCGTTCCAAGCGCTGGCTTGCGGGCAAGCAGAATTCCGACGGCTCGTGGAACCCGACCACGCAGTTGCACGGCTACAACATGGCGTTGGGGGCGAGCAAGCTGAGGACGACTGC
>Ga0307380_10013123_pt1 | contig 10255 bp, 10 predicted proteins | sample UN3MG_FD_202239 | JGI IMG/M metagenome (GOLD analysis project Ga0307380, IMG submission 202239) | Soil microbial communities from Risofladan, Vaasa, Finland - UN-3 | ecosystem: Environmental > Terrestrial > Soil > Coastal area > Acid sulfate soil | place: Finland: Risofladan, Vaasa | collected... | reverse complement strand
TTTTTTCTCCTGAGTCTTCGGTTTGCTCTGTTCCTGATTCAATTGCAATTCCTGTTCGCTCTGGGTTAAATTCTCCGACATGATTTTTATTTTTTGATTTCTGTAAATTTAGAATATTATTGCGAAAAAACAAAGGGAGCGAATCAAATTCAACTCGCTGCCCTTTGTGATAATATTTCTTATTAACTGCCATTATGTAGCTAATAAGGTTAGAATATCGAATGTACTTTCGATTCTGTGAGCTTGATACACTTCTGGTGGGTCATTCTCAGGAGTTTTTAAAACAATCTGAAAAGTTCCGCCCGTGTCAGCATCACCCGGCATCATTTGAAAGTCAGAAATTCTCATTCCAACATTTCTACCGTAAAGCATTGCTCCGCCTCCAATTAGAGGAACAATAACAGCAACCTTTTGAAAGCGCATTCTTGACGCATTGTCAACACTAAGTTGCGTTGCATCAATAACTCGCATGTCAATTTGATGGTCGAAACCGTCAATTGCCGAAACCGCTCTAAGTGGTGAACTTGGAATAATTTGAGCCGAGCCTTTTGTCGATTCAAATTTGTAAGCGTAAGTACCAGAATCAAGCGTAATAGTCTCAATCTCGTTAGAAATAGCATCCTCGGTAATCGCACCGTTTACTAAATCTTCGTGATTAATAACTAAAGCATAGTTACCGATACCACCCTGTACAATTGCGGCTCCATCAAATGCGGAACCTCTATCTATTTTTACGTTTGTGGCCATGTTTAATATTTTAAGTAATATCGTGCGTTAGAAAAATAACAGGTATCGCCAGCCTCGCCTTTCAATCTTAATCTATAATATTTATATTGAGGCGGGCTTTGAAAGACTTCCCTGTTTACAGAAGCTGAACCAGTAGCGACTACCGTGTCAATCGAATACCAAGCGTTTGTATTATAACAACCTTCAAAGAAAATAGAATCATTATCATTGGCGGTTGTAAAAACAAAACCCGCTATACCTTGATAAATATGACTTTCTTTTGTTCCTGTTAAATACTTTGTTTCGTCTCCGGTTACAGTATCGCTAGAAAAAACCTGATTAGCAGCTTGGCCGCTTACATTTAAGTAAGTGGCCAAGGCTAATAATATAATGATTAGTCTCATCATTATTTGTCTTTAAACATTAAAGTTGGATCAGTGATTTTAACTGCATCACCAGCGGCACAAGCTAAAGCAACTCTATAATAGAGAGCTGTAAGCGGAGTACTTAGATAAACTTTTGACTGTCCATCAGTTGTTGTTGCGGTTAATGCTCCTGTTCCAGTTGTTGCTGTCCATGTAATTAAATCATCCGACCATTCAATTCTAGCATAACTCAAACTATCGGTTACATCTTTTTTCGTAAACGTAAAAGATACTGAGCCGGTTGTTGATTTAACTATAATGCCATTTACGGCAGGATAGTAATTCGTGTCTGCTTGAATGGTATCATCCCACGCAATACTTGAAGGCGCTGGATAAATATACTGCTGTGCGTTAGTTGTTGCAAATGCTACAAATGCAAACAACATTAATATAAATAACTTTTTCATATTAAGCTGGTTCGTATAATACGATCTCTTTTGAAGACACATAGTTAACATCTAATTTCATATCCATTCTTAAGAACCATTCACGGCTGTTATTAGCAACTCGGTCAATTCTTAAGCTTTCAGAATCAGGAGAAACCCAGAAACCAGCATAAAGGTTTTCAGATTTCGAGCCAAATATATAATTATCTGGCATTGAATCGAAAGGAATAATTTTAGAATTTAAAAAAGCAATGTCACCTAAACCCATACCTAAAACACCCATGTAAGCCTCTTTCAATGAAAGGTTAGCAGTTTGGAAAATCTTCCAGGTGTTTGTTGATACCTTCAAAGTGAAATCAGGGTCTTTAAGTAAATGCGATGGAATTGCACTCCAAGTAGCTGCTAAAATAGTAGCGAAGTTATTTGAAGTAATATTGCCGGCTGGTGTTGGTTTAATAACACTTGCATCTGCAATAGCACGAGTTACCCAACCATCGATATAGTTCATCTTTGTTCCATCGGCTAAATCTGTATTACCTTGGAAAGCTAATAAAGAATAATGCTGGCCGATTTTATTTTTAAGCAAATCAAGAACAGCACTCATGATTTGAGTATTGATTTCTAGATTTGTAAAATCGCCTTTTGATTCCCAAAGCTTCCAAATTGAACCGTGCCAGTTATCTGGATTAAATTCGAAATAAACAGTTGCCGGCGCCATTGTAATATCACGCTCTGCGTAAGTTGTTGTTACTGTTTCAGCTGATGGTGCTCCAGCTACGAAAACACCAATTGGCAATTCAGTACTTGACATTTTAGGCAAAGAATGTTTGCCGCTTACGTCAGTTAATACGGTTGCAATATTTTCTTTTGCAACTTCGTTTCCTAGGCCTATTTCGAGGTATATTTTTTCCTCTACTTCGCCACCATAATTTGAGTTACCTAATGTTAATGGCATAATTATTGACCCTTTCTTTTAGCCTCAGCGGCGATTTTTAACTCAGCACTTTTAGCTTCAATCTTTGCCATCAATTCATCTTTTTTAGAATACGATGCCGCTGGTGAGCCAATAACTCCAACACCTTTTGCGGGCGTGTGAGTCGATGCCATTGCCTGTAAAGGTTTTAACATTGCTTCAATTTTAGCCATTACTTTTGCCTCGCTTTGTACAAGCATTTCGGCAACCGTGTCGACTATTTGAGAAGCTTCTTCTGATGGTGCTGGTTCGGCACTAAGGTCTACAACCTCGGTAATTACACCACCAGAAACGATAATTTTTCTACCGTCTGCTAATTCATACTCACCATCTTCAAGCGACATTGCGCCCAATGGTGCCACCTCAACACCAACAGCGGCTTCTTCTGCATTAATCAGAAAATTTCCGTCCTTTAGTGCCAAAATGTTCATCACGTCTGCTTTCGCATTCGTGTCCTTTTTAAAGGGATTTTTCATTTTTTCTTCAAGTTTTGTTAATAATAAAGCGTTAATTTTACCTTTTGCGCTTGACACTATTGCCGAAGCCGCTATTTTAATTTCAGAGGGTTCAACCCTGTCAATAAAACCATGGTCAAAAGCTTCGTCTGGACTCATCCAGTCCGAAGCTTTCATAAGTTCGTGTATTTTTGCGTCATTTAATCCTGTCTTTTCTCTATACATTTTAACCATTATTGCATCGGTTTTCAACATATCGGCAGCGGCTTTCTGAAAGTCGTAAACGTTTCCAGTAACTTCTTTCCAACCATTATGAATAAGGAAAAGAGAATTATCAGACATAACAACCTCATCGCAAGCAATGGCAATTACGGTGCCAGCCGAAGCGGTTAAACCAATAATATTTGCCGTTGTTTTGTTTGGATAAGCTTTTATAAGGTCGTGAATTGTAATCGAGGTTGCAAGGTCGCCTCCAAGAGTTGAAATATCAAACTGTACGTCTTGACCTCTTGATGAGTTTAAGAAATTGCGAACTAATTCGATTGTTATTTCTTCGCCAACGTTCTTAAATAATTCTAGTTTGTTCATATCTATTATGAATATAAATTCAAATTTATAAAATAATTAACTTGTTTTCTATTGTTATTAGGATGTTGTGTAGTCATTACAGTAGTCTATTTTATTAAATCATTAAAAATTGTACGCTCACTTACTGCAAATATTTCACATAAAGCATTAATTATGTCGGTTGTATTTCGGCAATTCTCTAACCCTGTTGCCAATGTTCTCAATTGTCGTGCCGCTTGTTTTTTGTCATTTAAAGCAAGCTTGCAAAACTTAGAACGCTTAATAATTTGTTTTTCCCTTTTAGCCATTATATAACCCCCGCTTGTTTAGTGTTTGCAGTTTCTGTCATTCCTGTTTCAATATCGCCAACCCTTACATAAATTGGTGTTCGTGCGATTGCATCATTTACGGTGCTTTCTATATTTATCGATTGAGCTTCGCCGCCTTCTGCAAGATGTGCGCTTTTAGTTGAGAATGAACGCCCGCCAAAACTTTCATTAAGTTGGCTAAGTGCTGCTATCTCTGCTGTTGCATCTTTCTTTAATACAAACATCGCCTCACCTTTTTCAGCTTCAAACATGCTGCCATCTTGCCCCCAAAACTTAGTACCGCCCTGTGCATGAGATTGACCGCCAATAATACCACCCTTTGCGTAAGATGCCGAAGGGCTATAGTTTTTAGTTGCAATACTAGCAATTTGAATGCCTCCTAGAACACCAGCAGTTGCAGCCATTGCAAGACCTAAAGGCATAAACGGCTGTGTTGTTAACCCAGATAATACTGCCAACGCTGTTGCTATACTTGCATCAATAATAGCTTTCTTTTTATCTTCTTCGAATTGTTTCTTTTTTAAGTCTTGTTCTTTTATTGCGTATCGTTTACTTATTTCGGCTTGCGCTTCTGCATTGTCTCCAACTAAAGATAATTCAGCCTCTTTTTGGCTTTGTAAATCTGCAAGCTCTTTGCCGTGATTTGCTGTTATTAGATTTGTTAAACCTTGAGCCGCTGTTCCTATCGCTAAGAACGCATCACTAGCACTTTTTATTTCTTTAAAATTAATGGTTGCTAATTTAGCAAAGGCAGCACTTCCAATTGTAACCCTACGGTCTGCCATGTTTTCACTAGCTGCAATAATTTGGTCAAGGGCTTGGAATTGTTCTTGTAATGCTTTGGCTCTTTGTGCTGCAATGTTTTCTTGATATTTAGTTTCTATTTCTTCAAGCCTTAATTTATGCTCTTCCTCTGCAAGTTCAATCTCAACATCTTGTATGTCTTTTTGCGCTAGTTTTTCTATTAATTCAGCATCGGCATTTTCAATTGCTAAATCCCGCTGTTCGCTGTAAGTCTCAGCTTCTTTTTCAAGTTCAGCGGCTTTAAGTTCAGCAAGTTTCATAATTGCCTCGCCTCTTCTTTTTAGTATAGCATCTTGTGCCGATGAATCTATTTTGTTGGCTTCTTCGCTTGCTTCGCCTTGTCCTTTTATTTCTGCATTTAAAGCAGTTTGTAAAGCTGATATTTTAGCGGTTAATTCTTTTTTCTTATCGGAATTAGCCTTAAATTCTAAAATATAATCAGCTTCTAGTCGCGCCTGTTCGTCTAAATCTTCTGTTGTCGAATCCATTAATGAGTTTTGAACTTTCTTTAATTCGAACTTTTCCTTTTTTATTTTTAATTCAGTATCGAATATTTTTTTCTGCAATGAATCAGCTTCTAATAATAAATCTAATTGTTTTTGTAAGCTATTATTAATTTTATCTTCTGCTTGTTCTTTTAAATCTGCCGCTTTAGATTCTAATTTTGCTCGCTCAACTAAAAAATTCCTGCTTAATTTTTCAAGAGCCGCCTGCCTATCTGCTAACTGTTTGGCTATTTCAATTTCTTTTTTAGTTTCAGAAACTATGTTTTTAATGCCGTCTTTCAATTCTTGCGCTGTTGCCGCCCTTTGTTTTTGCCTATCTTCAAGAACTTTCTCGGCTGCTGCTAATTCGGCTGTCTGCTCTTTTATTGCTGCTGTATTGTCTTTGAACCATCCTTTTACTTGTGCCGCTCCTAATCCAATCTTAGCGAAAAACTTAGTAAATTGAGCAGCCCAAACAACTGTCTGGTCTATTATCAATTCGCCTAAGTTTGCAAGTAAGTCTTTAAGATTTCCAACAACAACGCCAAAGGCTCGCATTGCTTTTGCTAGTTTGTTTTGTCCTTCCTCACTGCCTTTGAAGTATGACATTAAGGCCTTTAAAGCTACGACAATAGCTGCTATAACCCAGCCAACAGGCGTTGCAATAAAAGCAAGTGCCGCCTTTGTCATTCCACCAAATCCCGAAATAATACCACCCATCGGCCCCGGAATAGATGAAAGATTTTTTCCTAAAGTAAAAAAAGCCCCGCCTGTTTTTTCAGTTGCGTCTTTTGTTTCTTTAAGCGTACTTTGTAATTGTTTTATTTTATCATTGTTTTTCTTAAACTCAACACTCCCCTCTTTTGTCGAAATATTAAGTTTGTCGTTTTGTGTTTGTAATTGCTTTATTTGCGATTTTAACTCATTAACACTACCTTTTTCACTATCTAATAATTTAATCGTATTTCTACGCTCTGCATTTGCTTTGCTTGCAATACCTTTACTAGTCTCAATTTCTTTTGAATATTGACTTGCTGATATTTTGCCATTTTTAAACTCTTCTTTTAAAATGCTTTGCGTTAATCTTTGTTCCTCTAATGTATGAGTTAACGAATCAATATTTTTAATAGCATCTTTAGTGTCGTATTGAATTTCGACTATAACAGTTTTGTCAGCGGCCATAAGCTAAAAGTTTTACTTTTGTTAATCTATTTGGTATAAAATTGCTAATTTCTTCGACTATAAAAATAGTGTTGAAATATTCAATACTTACAAGTTGTTTTTCATGCCATGCTAAAACATCAAGTTTTGATAAATTAAAATCGGCTGTAATTTCCCGAACCCTTAAAAGCGAATTGAAAAGATTAGCGTAATAATTAGTCTTTATGTTTTCCCAGCTTATAGGTGTGAATTGTAGTTTATCGGAAGTAATAGCAAATAATCTGATACTAATATCTTGGTCGCTTATCCGTGTTGTATCATTATAGATTGGCACGTGCGCAATATCATTTGAATTTATCGTAACGTCATTACTTGCTCCGAACTTCAACACAATATACTCACCCTCAACTTCTAAACCTTCGTTATTAGTTTCAAAATATGACCAACCCAACTCAGGATTAACAGTTAAATCATTTTCATATTTGAGATAGTTCTTTTGATATAAACCGGCATATTTACTTGTAATAGTTTCAGAATTTATAATGAACTTATCCGACCAGTTAACGGAATTGTTTTTGTTTAGGTTTGCTAAACTTCCAAATGAAAACTCTTTTGCATAGGTATCGACTATCTGATATTTATTTGAAGTAACACAAACAAGCTTGAATAAATCTAAATATGTCAAGTCTGGTAAATTATCATAAGCCTTTATCTTATAACCGAGAAACGGATTAGTCGACAAATCTTGTGTATCATCTGATATTAAAGTATAAAGCAAAGCATCAACCGTAACGGCACCAGTTCCAACAAATGAAATATCAATTGTATAACCGTCATCGCTTTGGAAGTCTGAGCTTTCAAAATCAACCTCTTGTGTGCTTGGGCTTAAAACTAATTTACTTTCTGAAATCTTTGTCGGGTCGACATTATCTGTTGCCTTAATAATAATACTTACTATAGCATCGGAAGTTATCGAACCTCGTAATCTAAATTTAGTTGTACTCGCTCCTATGTTTATTGTCGTGCTTGTAACTGTTAAATCTGAATGCGCAAAGTCGTTTGTGCTTAATCCAGAAAGTGCAAGAGTTCCGGAAGGATTATAAGTCGCATCTAAAGTCTTTTGATAGCTTGTAAAATAGAATTGAGAATGACAAGCCGTAAAAGCTAAGTCAGGAATTGAAGCAGAAAAATTATAGCCCTGTAGCTCAATAGCCTTTTTCAATAATGCCTGAACATAAAAAGTGGGGCGGCTATATTTACACCGAGAATCGCCGCTGGCTAAGTCCGTGTTTATCTGTAAAGCGTTCTCATGGTAGCAAGCCTTACCCCAAAACCATAAATTATTTAAGTCGGCAGTATCAAGAGCGTCAATTGCCGTAGTTGTTAAGATTGTATCTAAATCATCAAAACTTATTGTGTTTAGTTTTACATTCAAATTACCAAATAACTCTTTGCTATTATCTACTAATTGAAATGAATATTTATTGTTATTAGACGAGATAAGCATTCCTTTACCTCTGAATATTTGAAAAACATCAGTTAAAACAACATCATAAAGTTTATCAAAGCTATCATTATCCGAGCCTATTGCCTTTGGGCTTTCGAAAATTGTACGATTAATTAATGTATCTGGTAAATCAAACTTATTGGAATAATCTAAAAAACGAGTCGAAGGACTATTTATGTCAATAGATTTCTTTGTGATAGCCGGATAGCTATTACCAAGTTCTGCAACTGTTCCGTTAATTGTTAATTCCATTTTGCTTTATCAGTACCTATTAAATCAAATGTCAACTCATACCTACCATCTTTTAAACGATATTTTTTACTGTTTGAATCAGGCGCAAATCTTTGCGTTGTTCCATCTTTAAAAGTTCGGGTAACAAAAGTATTAGAGAATAATTCTAGCATCACCCCCAAATCGTTTAGGCTTAAATCATCGATTTTTAAACTTACTTTTTGCCCTTCACTTTTTATAAGAGCTTGAATATTTGTACTAGATTCTTGATTTATCACTTCATTACTTACCCGCAAATCAATTTCAGCATCTAAAAACATCCATTGGTAATCGCTTCCATCCTTTCCAATCCATCTAATAAGATACTCGAATGGTTCGTATTCAGCATTCGAAATACTCTTTGGTCGTATAAGTTTAAATAATTTAGCCATAATTAAAGCCCTATAGGATTAGCTTGGAATATCCATGTCTGCGAGCCTCCTTTATGTATTGCTACGAGAATACTACCATTTATATCAATAAGACCTACGCTTTGTTCAAGTATTGAGCCGGTTGAATTTAATACAAAATAATGATCATATCCAGGACTTACATATCCGTCTATCGTTTTTAAATATTTATATACCCCGACATGAATGTCCGCAGCGACAAAGCTCCCCGTTATACTAAACGACTTGCCAAATCTATTTCCCCTAATATCAATAGATGAAAAATTAGCGTCTGAACTGCCAGACAATACAAGGGCAGAATTGCCAGTATTTGCTTCTAATGTTGAAACTCTGCCATTCATCGCAGTATTTAATCCCGCTGCGTAGTTTATTGATTCGTCATATTTCCTTTTAACTTCATAAGGTATTACTATTGTAGGTGACCGCTCCCCAATATCAACTGCTTCTGAGTGTGCTAATTGTGCCACCCCTCTTTGCCCGTATTCAGCAAGAGGCATTCTGCCGGGTGTTACTATTTTATCAACAGCAGATAGGGCATTACTTTCAGCTTGTGTAGCAGTTTCAAGAACTCCCTCGATTGTGTCGGTTGCTGTTTTAACGTTTTCTACCCATGCTTTTGCAAAATAAAAACTTGATTTTCTTACTATCTCGTAAAGAACAGTACTCAAAGCGTTTGCGTTTGCTTTAATTGGTGTTACATCGGTAGTTCCAACAAAAGTAACAGCCTGACCCGCTGTTTTTGTTACAAGTAAATATTTAACATCACCATCACCAAGACCAGAAAGCGTAATTGATAGCGCCCCCCCTGTTCTTGTTAAATCAATTCTATCTTTACCAGTAAAATCACAAGTTATTGAAGTAACTGTCGATGTTTGAATTACTGCAACATCTTCACGAAATACTAAATTGTCGGCAAAATCTTCATTTAATACTTCCCTGTGTATTGCCGTTACGACGGTTGGCTGTATTTTTGTTAATACATTTGATTTAACTGCCTGTCTGTTTGCCATAATTATTATTGTTTATTTATGTTGTGCTGTATTCTGTTGGGTCGTATTCTGTAGCTGAATATTCTCCAAAAGTTTCTAAATCAAAGTTAAAATTAATATATTGTGTAGTCTCGTTTAAAGAAATATCAGAAGGAAATTCCCAAAGTATAAAACCGTTTACATCAGAATCGATTTCCCCTAATGTGCCAGAGGTTATAATATTCTTATTAATATCTAATTCATTATAAACTAACTTTAAGATTGAGCTTGCAGAATCTTCTTTATTTGATGTGACTAAAGCAGATTTATAGCCCAAATATAAACAAGGCAAATCAAACTTATTTAGTATAGTGTCTGATTCTGGCGTTTCGGTTGCGTAAGATAAAACAATCAATTTAGTATTTACAAGCGTAAAACTTTCTGAACTTCCAGTATAAACTTGGCGATACTTAACATTAAACTCAATTGAGCTTTCATTAATAAAACCGCTTGTAATTGCGCCTCGTTGCCTGTTTAAATCGTTGGCAATTGATACGTCAATCTTTATAATTCCAGAGCTATCTCCGTCACTCTTTAAAGAGAATGGTAATATATTTGCATCAGAGAAAACACGGTCAACACATTGTAACTCGACATAATAGTTCTTAAAATAATTAATATACCCACCGACCGCTGTTTGTATAAAAGGTATATCAATTGTAATATCTGAGGCGGTTATTCCTAATATTATACCAGTTCCATCATAAGTATATGCCGCCCCTTCAGAAT
>Ga0307380_10013121_pt1 | contig 10256 bp, 13 predicted proteins | sample UN3MG_FD_202239 | JGI IMG/M metagenome (GOLD analysis project Ga0307380, IMG submission 202239) | Soil microbial communities from Risofladan, Vaasa, Finland - UN-3 | ecosystem: Environmental > Terrestrial > Soil > Coastal area > Acid sulfate soil | place: Finland: Risofladan, Vaasa | collected... | reverse complement strand
TGGGAGAGGTCATGATGCGTGGTAACGTGGTCATGAAGGGTTATCTGAAAAACCAGGCTGCCTGCGATGAAGCGTTCCGCGGCGGCTGGTTCCACACCGGCGATCTCGGTGTGCTACACGCAGACGGATATATCCAGCTCAAGGACAGATCCAAGGATATCATCATCTCCGGTGGTGAAAATATTTCGTCCATCGAGGTTGAAGACACGCTGTACAAACACCCTGCTGTTTCGGCTTGCGCGGTGGTTGCCAAGGCAGACGACAAGTGGGGCGAAACGCCGTGTGCATTCATTGAGTTGAAGTCCGGACAATCTGCCACCAGTGAAGATATCATTGAGTTCTGCCGGCAGAACATGGCGCGGTTCAAAGTGCCCCGTCACGTGATCTTTACCGAGTTGCCCAAGACGTCTACCGGCAAGATTCAGAAATTCAAACTGCGTGATATGACCGGCGATGTATAATGTGGCAGCCGTTGATTATGTACACTGGCATGTGATTATAAATCATACGCCAAATATGACAAGTATGGGATTAAATAGCGTTTTTCAGTCATCTTAAAATGACGTGGGTGCCACATTGGGTTCCAGTCTTTCAAAGTCCTGTTTGGGTACCGGCGATGTTCCTCACCTGCTCGGCCCAGCTGTTCAGAATGCGACGCTTTTCATCCATCTCGGCAGCCAGCTGGTAGATACCTCTCACACCGCCGGCCGCCCCGGAACGCACATTCAACACACGGTCCAGCAACTCCGGTGCCGCGCCCAATCGCACCATGCCAACAGCTGCGGTCCGGCGCAGGTCACGAAGTTGCCACCCCTCCACGCAAGACAGCTTGCGCGATTTCGCAACCGCGTTTGAATAGCCCGTCACCGGCGTGGTCGCGCGTGGCCCGGCTGGAAACACCAGACCACTCTTTGAACGCGGCAACGCGGCCAGCAACTCCAGTGCAAAATCTGACAGCGGCAACTCATGCGTGTGCCCGCCGTGACTGCGGGCACCGGGGGGAGACCACACTCTTGACTGAAACTGAATGTCTTCAAGTCGCATAGACGCCATGTCGTTCCGGTTCTGACCCGTCAGCAAAAGCAACTTGAAAAGAGCCCCGAACGGCCAGCCCTGTATGGACCATGCAGACCACAATTTTGCGATCTCGGCATCGTTCAGGAATCGTTCTCTCGCGGTCTCGCGGTGCGGTGCAGACACACCTCTTCCAGGGTTCGTCTGCACCAGATCAACCTCGCAACCCCAGGCAAACATTTTGCGGATCAGAGCCAGCAACCGGTTGGCCGCATAGGGGTGACCTCGTACCGCAACGGTCTCCACAATCTCAATGACATCACGACGCCCAATGCCGGACGCGGCCCGCCTGCCCCAGGCCGGAATGATCTCGCGCCGGAGCATGCCCTCATCGGCCTGCCAGCTTTTTTTGTTCCGGCGAGCGTGTCGTTCAAGGTAGCTTTTTGCGAGGTGGTCAACCGTTACCGCACCACCGGTTACTGCGGTTCGCTGCCGGGCCGGATCCTGGCCTTCGGCAATCTGCCTGAGAGCTTGTGCTGCTGCTTCCCTTGCCAGTTTCAATGGCAATGCAGGCCAGTCGCCGAGAGACAGGCGCTTGCGCTTTCCACCGGCGCGATACATGATTTGCCAACTTCGATGGCCGGTGCTGGTGAGCCGAAATCCAAAGCCCGGCTGGGCCTTGTCCCAGTAATCAATGCGATCCTTCTTGGGAGGTTCGAGCCTCGCAATCCCGGCTTCTGTTATCTTTATGATCGGCAATTGTTCACACCTGGCTAACATCGCTCATGCACCCCGCTGACACCCACTATAGATGTCTTTGAGCGAGTCGTGGCTTTGCCCTGCCAGGATGATGGTGGTTTGAAGCTCAAGGATGTCGCCGCGCCCTACCAGGCATTCACTTTGAATGCTCGGTGACAAGCAGTCTGTATCACCGTTCAGCCCGGCCAGGACTTCTGACCGTGAACCCATTTTCCAATAAACATTGTTTAATTTTCATAAAGCCCGTTCGGCCGCAAGGCCTGAGTGCCGGCAGTCGCTGCTTCCCGCATTCCATACAAAAAGGGCTCGCGGCGATTTCTCGCGCGAACCCTTCGTGAGACATGCCGTTCAGGCAAATCCGGGATACCTGGCGAAACCAGTGTACCGACAGCAAACATCAGACCTTGGAGGTTGCTCCAATGTGAGATGCCCGTGTCCAGATTACCCTAACAGCAGTTCTGATCTCACTCGACATCGGATCACCTCCTTTCGATTGTTAATGACAGTCGTCAGCCTATCAGGTGTTCGCAAACCGTCAATCGCCAATTCGCATTACTTCACGTTTCAGTTGAATCGGCTGGGCCGGAATGGTTCCAGCATCTCAGCGGTATCTCCGGTTACAATCTCCTGCGCAACAAGTTGCCCCACCAGCGGGCCAAGAGTAACGCCGGAGTGCATGACGGCGACATACACATCGCTACCCAGCCTGCCGATCGCGGGATAACTGTCTACAGGCATCGGTCGCACACCGTATCGCACCTTCTCGATCTTCAACCCTGTCGCCGCATTCGGCAGACGCTGCTTCAACCGCTCAAGCATGCGGTGTGCCACATCTTCCAACGCCCCATCACCAACGGCACCTGAATACAGATTGCCGCAGATTGCCCGCCCATCCGGCAATTGCTTGAAATGGACGTCCGGAGACCAGATTGTATGTTGCAACCGAAAAGGCAGTTCATTGGTTTCTATCAGGACTCCGGGTTCATTCTTCATCGGCAGTTTGCCGCCGCATTTTCCTGCCAGCTCCCCGGTCATGACACCAGCTGCAATGACTACGTCATCCACCTCTATTCGCCCCGCCGGACTGACAATGACATGACCGGACTTGCTTCGCTCAATGGCGGACACCGGTGCGCCTGCCAAAATCGTGGCACCTGCATCTTGAGCAGCCCGAAGCAGTATGCGGGTAACATAACCTGCCTCGGCAGTAGCTTCGTGCTCCATCAGCAAGGCTTTTGGCGGCAGATCCGCCAGTTCCGGTTCAAGTATCCGCAATTCGTCCCGGCTCACCAGTTTCACCGGATGACCAAACCTGCCAAGTTCTTCGACAAGTTCATCAAGCTTGCCTTCGCGCGCTTCCCAGTTGAGCGATCCGGTCCATTGGATCTCCAGCGCACCGTTGAATTCCGCATCCAGTTCACGATGAGCCTGAATTGCAGCAAGCCGCATCTCGTAATAGTCCTCGCGAGACACAAAACTGGCATTTATCCAGCCCATCGAACGCGACGATGCCCCACAGGCAGGTTCATTTGCTTCGAAAACCGCTACCTTGCACCCTGCCACAGCCAGCTCACGCGCTATGCATGCGCCAACAATGCCGGCCCCTACAATTGCGATATGCTTCAAACCAGACCTCCACCAAATTATCCACTAAAAAGGGCCGTACGATTATTGTTCGTGCGACCCTTTGTAACTCAATCCTGCCTGTAGCAGCAGAATTCCTTGTAGCTATACGTATCTAAGTCTCGCTCAATTCCCCTTCTATACGCTGCATTTCATCTTTAAGTTGAAGTTTTCGACGTTTTATGCGGGCTATTTCCACACTATCTATCGAAGGATGCTGCAGGGCGTCGTCCAGTTGATGTTCCAACTCCTGATGCTTTGCGCTCAACTCCGACAAATGTGACTGAAGAGACATGTTTAACCTCCTGCATTTTGTGAAACGGACATTCAAAGTGTGCCATGCAAGACGCGCCAAGTCGATGCGATTTATGGTGATCATGGGAGATTTGTTGGTAATCTGCACAAAGATACCTTGCAAAACCGGCCTAATACCCGGAAAAATGCAGTAATGTCAGGCTCAGGAAAAGGATCCAGTCGCACATGAGGGAAAGGCCGGGAAATGACGGTTTGATGGCCTTGCTGAACACCCTGAAACAGCGCCATCGCGATCTGGATGTTGCAATTGATTCGCTGGTAGCTACCGGCAGCGCCGATCAGTTGCAGTTGCGCAGGCTCAAAAAGGAAAAGCTCGCATTAAAAGACCGCATTGCGAAAATAGAGGATGATTCCCTGCCCGACATCATCGCCTGATATCGTCCAGTGTTGTTTCAGATGCATATTCCTACATGTAAACAGATTGAGAACCACACAATGAACATTGCGCTGGCAGGCGTTATTCATATAATCGCGCGTTTTCCCGGAGCCCGGCAGACATGGCCTGTCAAACGCCGGATCAACGCGAAGGCAGCAAATTATGGCTAACTCTGACACAAGTGACGTCGCCATCATCATGGGAAGTCAATCCGACTGGCCAATCATGAAGAACGCTGCTGATATGCTTGCGGAACTCGGTATTTCCCATCAAGCACTTATTGTTTCGGCTCATCGCACACCTGATCGTTTGTATCAATTTGCCAAAGGCGCACGTGATCAGGGTTTCAAGATCATAATCGCCGGCGCAGGCGGCGCGGCGCACTTGCCTGGAATGACAGCCAGCCTGTGCTCATTGCCTGTTTTTGGTGTACCGATTGAAAGCAGGGCGCTGCAAGGTGTGGACTCGCTACACTCCATAGTTCAGATGCCTGCCGGCATTCCGGTTGGAACCCTGGCAATTGGCAAGCCCGGCGCGGTAAATGCAGCCCTTCTTGCAGCAGCAGTCCTCGCCCTGAGTGACCCGGACCTTTCTGTAAAACTCGATGACTGGCGTGCTGCACAGACCGAGGCAGTTGCTTCTGTTCCGGACCAAGTTGATCAGCCGTGAGCATTGGCCTTCTTCAACGCGGAAGCGTTATCGGCATTCTGGGTGGCGGCCAGCTTGGCCGGATGCTGGCCCTGGCGGCAGCCCGGCTCGGCTTTAAAGCCCACATTTATGCACCGGACGGAGACAATCCGGCATTCGCTGTAAGCCACGCACATACACAGGCCGGCTTCGACGATCAATCATCACTGCAGGCCTTTGCCCATGCCTGCGATGTAGTAACTTACGAATGGGAAAATGTTCCTGTTGATATCTGTGACCTGATCGAGACCATTTGCCCGGTCTACCCTGGCCCGGACGTACTGCGAATCTCACAGGACCGGGTCGCCGAGAAAACCTTTATCTCCGGCCTCGGAATACCGGTACCGGAATTTCACCCTGCAGGTTCTTTGAGCGAACTTGCAGAGGCCGTTGCCCGGATCGGACGTCCCGGAGTGCTGAAAACACGGCGTTTCGGTTATGACGGCAAAGGACAGACCCGCATTAATGAAGAGACATTGCTGGCTGACGCCTGGAACGCAATTGACGGGCAACCGGCCCTTCTGGAAGCGCTGGTATCTTTTGACAGAGAAGTATCGGTTATTGCCGCACGCGGACTTGATGGCACCATTGCATCATTTGATATTCCGCAGAACCTTCATGAAAATGGCATCCTGCGGTCATCAACAGTGCCGGCACTTCTCAAACCTCGAACTGCCAAAGAGGCTCGCGACATTGCATCTACATTACTGGAATCATTGAACTATGTAGGGATCATGGCAGTTGAATTGTTTGTGTCCACGAGAGGTGGTGTCGAAAGCCTGATGGTAAATGAGATCGCGCCCCGGGTTCATAATTCCGGCCACTGGACCGAAGCTGCCTGCCATGTTTCCCAGTTTGAACAGCATATTCGCGCCATTGGAGGATGGCCGCTCGGTGATACTGGCCGCAATTCAGACTGCGTAATGGAGAATCTGCTCGGCGATGAAATTTTTGCTTGTCCTGAACTTGTCCGCCTGCCAGGTGCCGTAGTTCATGATTATGGCAAGGCAGCAAGCCGTGAGGGGCGCAAAATGGGCCATGTCACACGGCTTATTCCAGGAAAATAGCACTGTTTTGCTGGTCAGCAGTTGTGTTTTGCACTCGACAGCAGGCGTGTGTTCTGGTACTCACACCACCAATCGGGTCAGGCTCTCGCTTGACCTGCTGTTGTGTTTTGTTTTTGGCTTCGGCCTCCTGACATCCCTGACAGCATTTGATCTGAACAGTTTTAACGCCAACACGGGGTAATTGCCTGTGCATGTAATTGTACGCGACAACAATGTAGACCAGGCGCTCAAGGCGCTTAAGAAGAAGATGCAGCGCGAGGGCATCTTTCGTGAAATGAAGCTGCGTGGTCACTTTGAAAAGCCTTCTGAAAAGAGAGCTCGTGAAAAGGCTGAAGCCATTCGCCGTTCACGCAAGCTGGCCCGCAAGCGCGCACTGCGTGAAGGCGGTGTTGTCGCCGGTCGTCGCGGCAAATAGACTGTAGACGGATTTATTCCAGCATTTGACTGAGCCTGCTCGACATTGGTCGGCGCGGGCTTTTTCGTGCCTGCTAGATATTTATACCAACCTGACCCTTTTGAAGGAGTCAAATCCGGCCAATCTGGCGGGCGCGGTTCCCACCGTGGCGTGGTTGATCACATGGAAGCCGCAACGAGGTCCAATGGCCAGCAAAGAATATTGCGGCCCGGATATCAGCGCATCAGGAAATACCGGCTCGCCCCGATTCACCAGGCCGGCGGCACATTGCCCAGTCTCGCGACTTGTCACTGACCACCACGATTTGCGACCCGGGGATACAGTTCCTTGATAACACTGCTGGCTGTCTTCTCGAATGCACATGGCAGTAAGCCGTGAACCATTGCTGCAAGACCGGCGCCAATCAGTTTGAGGCCAAACCTGGATGCGAACATGAAGTGTTCCGGATAGCTCTCGCCAACACTGGCCGGATGGTCAAAAAATGCTGCGTCCAGGGTGCGTTTCATGAAGCTGTCTCCTTGTTTGTTGAATTCTGCAGACAAAATACCTGCTTTCGCATCGAAAGGGCTCCCAATTTTCAATTAAGTACCTTATAATTGCGGGATAACGTCCCACAAAAATGAAACAAACAACGCCCATGGACCAGATTGATCGAAAAATCCTTACCCTCATCCAGCATGATGCGAGCCTGTCTCTCAACGACATGGCAGAACAGGTTCATCTGTCGCGCAATGCCTGCTGGAACCGCGTAAAGCAGATGGAAGACAAGGGCATTATTCGCTCCCGCGTCACCCTGCTGGATCCTGAACACCTCAACCTTGACCTGACCGTGTTTATTTCAGTGCGCACCAATAACCACACAACTGCATGGCTTGAACGGTTTCATGCCGCAGTGTGCACCTTGCCGGAAATCATCGGAATTTACCGCACAACCGGTGACGTGGATTATTTGCTGCAGGCGGTAGTGCCGAACATGAAGGCCTATGACGGTCTGTACCAGCGGCTGATTTCAAAGGTCGAATTGAATGACGTGTCATCCAGCTTCGTCATGGAAGAGATCAAACGCACCACCGTGCTGCCTCTCCACTATGCATGACATTTATCACTTCGGCACCGCGCCATTCGCCTTCAGGAAAGCCTTGATGGCCCCCCAGCTGGCCGGGGACAGCGGGTCGATATGGCCGTTTCCTTTCATGGTCAGAAAGTCCTTCGGTGCGTTGAAAGTTGCATATAGTCGCTTGCCTTGTTCATAGGGAACGATTGTGTCGGCGGTACCGTGGAATACGAAAACCGGTGCAGTAACCCTCGACGCAAAGTCAATTGACCGGAACTGGTCCTTCATCAACAGGCCAATCGGCAGGAACCAGTAGTGCTTTCGCGCTACGTCCGCTGCAGATGTATATGGCGCTTCAAGAATGACCGCCAATGGCGAAGTGGCCGGGTTAGCCGCCAATTGGGTTGCAACTCCGGTACCCAGAGATTCTCCAAACAGGATGATCCTGGATAACGGTATGCCCTTTTGTTCCAGCAGTTTCAACGCAGCCCGCCCGTCCTCCACCAGCCCTTCTTCTGTCGGGCTGCCGGTAGAGCCGCCATATCCGCGCCAGCTCAGTGCAAGCACGCCAAAGCCTTCATCACGAAACAGCCTGAAGCGTTCTGCCCGGTCACCAAATGTGCCGGCATTGCCATGCATGTACAAAATCACCGGAGCACCGGTCGCAGGCGGCAGCGCCAGCCACGAGACGAGCGTTTCGCCGTCACTCGTGTCAATGGAAGCCGCACCAAAACCATCAAGCCCGTATCTGGCTGGAACTTCGAAACCGGTTCGCAGTCCTTCCTGTGGAAAATATTGCAAACTTCTCTGCGCCACATACATTAATCCCACCACCGCGAGATACAGGGCCGACAGGGTAGCAACAAGACTGATCATGATTCTCTTCATGCGTTCTGATCTGGGAGCCAGATCAGGATGACTTTTGGTTGAATCAACCAAAAGTCATCCTGATCAATTCTAAAGTGATAGAGCAACTTTATGGGTTCAGGCGAACCCATAAAGTTGCTCTATGAAACTGGCAGTAATCTACCACCGGTTTCAATCAAAAATCAGCCTTGCCGGCAAGGTGTTTCAGTCCATCGTCTTGACGATGCCCTCAACCATTTTCTTGGCGTCGCCCAGCAACATCAGCGTGTTGTCACGATAGAACAATGAATTGTCGATGCCGGCATAGCCCGATGCCAGCGAACGCTTGGAAAACATGACTGTACCGGCGTTCCACACTTCCAGAACCGGCATCCCGAAGATCGGCGACTGCGGATCCTCCTTGGCGGCAGGATTGGTCACATCGTTGGCACCGATTACGTAGGCAATGTCGGTATTGGCGAATTCCGAGTTGATGTTTTCCAACTCGAACACTTCATCATAGGGCACATTGGCTTCCGCCAGCAGTACATTCATGTGGCCCGGCATACGGCCGGCAACCGGGTGAATAGCATACTTGACCGTTACACCCGCCGCCTTCAGTTCGTCTGCCATCTCGCGCAAAGCGTGCTGGGCCTGCGCGACAGCCATGCCATAACCCGGCACGATGATCACCGATGATGCATTCTTCAACATGAAGCCTGCATCTTCTGCCGAACCTTGCTTGATAGGTTTTACTTCACCGTCCGCTCCGGCCGCAGGTCCGGCAGTTTCGCCACCAAACCCACCAAGGATGACCGAGATGAAAGACCGATTCATGCCTTTGCACATGATGTAGGACAAAATCGCCCCGGACGAGCCTACCAGTGCACCTGTAATGATCAATGCAGTGTTGCCAAGCGTGAAGCCGATACCGGCAGCGGCCCAGCCCGAGTATGAGTTCAGCATTGACACAACCACCGGCATGTCTGCACCACCGATCGGGATGATAATCAGAACACCAAAAACCAGGGCCAGAACCACAATCAGCCAGAACGCAATTGTCGACTGGGACGCCATGAACCAGACGATGGAAATGATGATCGCCGCAAACAACCCGATATTGACCATATGCCGCATTGGCAGCATGATCGGTGCACCGGACACACGGCCTGACAATTTACCAAACGCAATGACCGATCCGGTAAATGTAATTGCACCAATGCCGGCACCCAGTGCCATCTCCAGCAATGAAGCTGCCTTGATCTGACCGGAAGCACCGGAAATATTGAAGGCCTCCGGCGCATAAAGAGCTGCCGCTGCCACGAATACCGCCGCCATGCCAACCAGGGAATGGAAAGCAGCCACAAGTTCCGGCATTGCCGTCATGGGAATGTTCTTGGCGGTGTAGGCACCGATGCCGCCGCCGATGGCAATGGCGAGAATGATCAGTCCCCAGGCTGTGGCAGAGCCAACACCCATCAGCAGCAGCGTGGTCACCACGGCAACAGCCATGCCGATCATGCCGAACTGATTGCCTTGTCTTGATGATTCAGGGTGCGAAAGCCCGCGCAGCGCCAGTATGAACAGAACGCCTGAAACGAGATAGAGAAGGGCCGCGAGGTTGGCTGACATCACTTGGCTTCCTTCTTTTTGTACATGGCCAGCATTCGCTGGGTTACCAGAAAACCACCGAATATGTTCACACTGGCAAAAATCAGGGCAATGAAGCCGAACACCATGGCGGCAGTTGAACCGGACGCAATTGCGCCTGCTCCAACCGCCAGCAGCGCACCGACTACAATCACCGATGAAATGGCGTTGGTCACGGACATCAACGGGGTGTGCAGCGCAGGTGTCACCTGCCAAACGACATAGTAACCAACGAAGATCGCCAGTACGAAAATGGCGAGGCGAAACACAAACGGATCAATGCCTGATGCAGCACCAGCCGCAGCAGCTGCACCATCGGCAATCAGTTGCGCCTGATCAGCGAGAGCTTGCGCCTGCTCGGAAGCGGTTCGTGCCGCATCAGCCGCATTTCGCGCAGTTTCCGCTGCCGCTTTTGCAGCTTCTGCCGCTTCTTCTGAGGTCATTCCTGCC
>Ga0307380_10013119_pt1 | contig 10256 bp, 11 predicted proteins | sample UN3MG_FD_202239 | JGI IMG/M metagenome (GOLD analysis project Ga0307380, IMG submission 202239) | Soil microbial communities from Risofladan, Vaasa, Finland - UN-3 | ecosystem: Environmental > Terrestrial > Soil > Coastal area > Acid sulfate soil | place: Finland: Risofladan, Vaasa | collected... | reverse complement strand
CGCGCGTTCAAGGAAGAGACAGAGAACGCTCGAGGAAGTGAGGACATCAAGCGACTCAACGAATCGGATGAAGGTCGCCGGTTCGTCGACCGGGTCCGCGGCGCCGAGGCAGACCTCGCCAAGCTCCTGGTGAACTCGCCGGCCGGCTCCATCCCGAGCCAGGTTCGCCGGAAGCTAGAAGCTATCCATACCTCACTGTTGATCTGAGGTCGGCATGGATCTCGCCGGCAAGATCATTGTGAAAGAGCAGCGCGCGGCCGAGGATCGTCTGATCTCTGACCGACGCGCGCGCGATCGCAACCTTCGCGCGCTCAGCTCTGGTGGCGCACTGCGCAGTCCCGCACGTCGACGTCTCACCGAAGGTCTTGCACTCACACGATCACCCGTTGATGTCATCCGACAAGTTCTCAAAGACGAAGAGTATGTCGAGGATAGGATCGCGAAGAAGAAGCCCAAGCTGCTGACTCGCATCCGCTCGTGGCTCAAACGAAAGTGGTACCGCCCACTCGAGGGTCAAACCCATCGCATAGTTGCGCGCGCAGAGCTGAAGACGTATGAAACGATGCCACGCGACTTCGAGGATCTCCAAGAGTTCGACGACGACGGGAAGCCGATCAAGTTCCCGAAGTGGAAGAAGATCACTGTCGAACGCGGCACGAAGGGCAAGCTGTGCAAGGTGCTGTTCGCTGGTGCCCTCGTGCTCGAGCTTGCGGACGGTACGTATGTGATAGCCGGTTGGGAACACGTCTCGAAGCTGTAGACCTGGCCTTCTGAATACAATCTAGCGACCTGGTCAGACGCTACTGGTACGTCAGGAGGGTCTTGTGTCAGACGAGAAACCAACATCAGGACGAATTGGATCCGCGCTCCAAGGCTTGATGCGAATCATATGGAAGCAGCCGGGTCGGCACTCCAAGCAGCCGCTCGATCGACTCCGCAAGAAGAACAAGTCGAACCGCACGAGTCCTTGGGGAACCAAGGCTGATGGCTCGAAGCAAGACGGCGGCGAGGTCCTCGACTCACCACCCTTGCATCTACTCCGCCGCGGCGGCCAAGACCTGCAGCGCATCTACGCCGAAGTCCTCCGACTGAGCTCACAACGCGAGAACGCATACAAGGACTACGAGGACATGATCCTCGATCCTACGATCTCCGGCGCCCTCGAGCTGATGACCGACGACGCGTGTCAGTACAACCGCGAGAAGAAAGCCACTGTCTGGGTGTCCACGGACAACAAGGACATACGCAAGGCAGCGGACGAGCTCTGGGACGTTGGTCAGATCGAGGACCGCATCTGGGACTGGTCGTTCAACGGATCCCTGTACGGTGACTTCATGATCCAGCCTGACGCACAGGTGGGCAAAGGTGTGGTTGGTATCATGGATGACTGGCATCCGGCCGACGTGCAGCGCATCGATGTGAATGGTCAGCTGCTCGGTTGGCGCACGCCGCGCGCGCAGACTGAGACCATGCAGACAGCAGGTACGATCGATGACAAGGACTTCCACGAAGCATGGCAGTTCGTTCACTTCCGGATCCAAGCATCACAACGTCGCCGGCGCGAGGTAGAGCGACAGAGGATGATGCCTTCGGTGAGGTTCGAGAAGGACGAGTACCGACTGACCACACGCTACGGTGTCAGCGTGCTCGAAGCAGTGCGCCGGATCTACAAGCAGCTGCAGATGGTGGAGCAGTCACTCATCATCGCGCGCATGACGAGGGCCCTCAAGAAGTATCTCTACAAGGTCAAGTGCGGCGCGGCCTCGAGCGTGAAGGCGGCCAGTGAGACAGTGCTGGCCATGCGCGACTTGCTCACGCAGCAGACGGGACTGAGGATCGGCGAGAGGTTCGAGCAGCAGTTCAGTCCGCTGTCCGGATCCGAAGATGTGTTCCTCCCCGAGTTCGGCGATCGCGGCGGAGTCGAAGTGCAGGAGCTCGGTGGCGAGGTAGACGTCCACGCGATCGTCGACGTCGACTACCTTCGCAACAAGTTGTTCGGTGGCCTCAAGGTTCCGAAAGCATACCTCGGCTTCGAGGGCGACCTACCTGGATCGCTGGGTGAGTCCACGCTGCTGCGGCTCGACATCCGCTACGCGCGTACGATCAAGCGGATCCAGCGGATGCTCCTGCAGGGACTCACGCGCTTGCTGCAGATCCACTTAGCATACAAGAAGATCGATCCGGACCCGAGTAGGTTCGCGGTCGAGATGGACGTCATCAGTACGGCCGAGGAGGAGGAGCGCAAGAGCACGCTCACCTCGAGCATCAGCGTCGCTCGAGATCTCATCGGACTCAACCGAGACCTCGGCATCCGCATGCCGGCGAAGAAGCTGGGCAAGCTGATCTATGGCGACATGCTCGGTCTGCAGGGTGAGTTCGCCGAGCTCGTGGATGAGGCTGAGGACATTCCTCCCGATCAGATGGAAGATGGCGCCGCTGGTGGTGGGATGCCAGCTGGTGCGCCTGGTGATCTTCCGGAGATGCCGGACGAGGAGCTGCCACCCGAGGGCGCGCTCGACATGCCTCCGCCTCCTGAGGAAGAGCAAGCGGCCGAAGGTCCGCTGCAGACGCCAGCTCGATCCGAGTCGACGAAGCGCAAGGTAGATCCTCGCAATATCGTGGAGCGACAACCTCTGATCGCGGCCGAGGCGAAGGAGCAAGCACGCGGCTCGGTCACGCGCGCGGTACGTCACTCGCAGGACGTGTTCGATTTCAAGAAGACCACGCCGCAGTTCGAAGAGAACATCGCGGGTCGCAGTCTCAATCGCTTCAAGCGTCCGATGAAGGAACACATGGACGATGAAGGCTTCAACAAGGCAATCAAAGTGGCGCTCACGTACGAACAGAAAGTCGCGGAGAAGGAACGCGAGGACGCAGAGGGTTCGTGGGACAAGATGCGAAAGCTGTCTGGTGAGATAACGCACCTTGTCGAGCACAAGAAGGGTGTTGCCCAGGTCGGTGCGACGTCTGTAGCTGAGAAACCTGAGGAAGGAACTGAGGAATGAGTCTGATCACGATCAAAGGTCACAATGGCAAGACGGTCGACGTGGATCCGGAGCGAGTCGAAGGCCTCGAGTACGATGATGATGCAAGACTCACGCGGGTCTTCATGTTCGGTGGCAACTGGCTCTCTGTCGTGATGCCGCGACAGGACGTGCGCAAGATCCTGGACGAAGCTATGGCAACTCGCCGACTCGTGGAAGAGACTGCGACGGTCGTGAAGCAGTCCAAGGAGAATGGAGTCCGGCTCAGAGAGATGGAGCAAGAGGTCGGCAAGGAGAAGGCCTCGGCCATCTCGCGCTCGGGGTCGAACACCCCGAGGCTGCGAAGCGATCCGGTGTGAGTGCTGGTTAATGATCGGCCGCGTGTGGCGGCCGCTAATTGAGGAGTGAGTGATGAATCAAGTTGAAGAGACGATGAAGCGAATCGCTCAGCGTGAGCTCCGCGAAGAGGGTCGAGGGATGCAGAAGGAACAAAGTCGAATGTGTGATCTAGCACCCGGCGCGATCGAGGACCTCGCGCAGGGCAGCATGGATGAGATCGCGCACTACTACAAGATCTGGTTGCAGCAGGTCGAACGCAGTCGGAAGTCGATCGAATCGATAGTGGACGATATGAGCATACCGAAGGCTGAGTCGGCGCGTCGTGTCCTCATCGAACTCGGTCACATGTTGTTCCACTGCCACACGCGTCTAGCTGATACGTACAAGCACTACTCCAACGAGATCGATCCACTGCTCAACGCATCGATACCGGACATCCCGAATCGCTATCACGGTTCGGACTTCCTCGACACTGCGCGTCGCTCTGGTGTTGACGTCAGTGATTCGCCTCTCATCACGCCGGCGGCGCCGCGGGAGCGAACGGTCGAGCGACCGAGTGAAGAGCAGTTGGACAAGATCGAGGAGCTGATGTCGAAGCGTGGAGACTCACGCGTCTATGAGGATAAGTGTCTAGACAGCCACGTGATCGTCCAGTCGGATGACGGCGGTCCTCTCGCGACTGCAAGGAACATCAAGGTTCGCAAGGACTACTTCGCGCATCTCGAGCGCAGCTTTCACACGCTGATCAACTTGATGTGGGCGGCCGAGCCGATCGTTGCCTATGGGACACGAGTGGTCGCCATGCTCGAGAGCGTTGCTGATGCTCCGGTCTCCGTGCATCAGAGTCAGCGGAAGGCACGCCATCTCGGGGACCTGGTAGCGGAACTCAGCAAGCAACTCGCGGCAATTCACAACGGGCCCGACGCCAAGGAGATTCGTGAGAGTATGGCGAGAGCCATCAAGTTCCCGGAGGGCGACTCGCGCCGCGTGCATGAGATCGAGAAGAAGGTCGAAGCGCGGGACAGCGCCGAGCAGGAGGAGCTGGTCAAGTTCCTGCACGGAGACATCGCGCATCTGTCGATCTTCGCGAACACAGTTCTAGTGATAGCTCGTCGATTGGTCGATGGTGTGATCAACGATGAGAAGGTGTGCGAGACTGGCAAGGTTATAGCCACGGCCTTGGACGGTGAGCTCACCAACTTGAAACAGATGCTCAAGATCGTCAAGAGGAGTGTTCCTTCAAGCATGATGAAGATGATCGAAGGTCGACCATCAGACATGATGATCAGGGAAGCGAAGGAGCGCCACGGGATCTACGAGACGGATGCCGAGGTGGAGCAAAGCGAAGACAAAGCTATCAGCTCTTCGTCAGATCCGAAGCCGATCAGCCGCATCAAGATCGATGAAGCGGAGGCTATGCTCAAAGATGACCGGCTCATCGAGATCCTCAACAGCTCATGCGAAGAGATCTTCCTCGATACCCAGGTCAACCGCGGCATCCTCGAAGAGTTCTGTCAGGAGCTCGACACGGGCTGTCGCATGTACGACGACGAACGCGGCTACCGAGTCGTCATCAACTCGACCGCGTTCATGTACATCTTCCGGTACATAGACACTGACACCCTGGAGCTCACGGGAGCCAAGAGGGTGGTGCGTCCGGGGACGCAGACGCAGGTCGAGATCCGGGCGACATTCCGTGTACCGAAAGTTCGAGACCTCAAGGAGATCTTCACGCTGATCACGCGCAACGAGATCGGCAACGCGGACGAGCTGCGTGACTACTTGATCGGAGAGGTTCGTCACCTCGACAACTTGGACAAGCAACCTGGTGAGGATCAGCCGGCCGAAGACGAACAGACACAACCACAGCCGCGGCCGCGCGTGGGTCAGAGGCGAATCATCAGGATCGAGGAGCAGACGCTGCGTGAGCTCGTGAAGATGATCGACACGGTGCGTGAGGACAACACGCATGATGGCGCACTGATGGTGACTGGTGTGCTGCTCGAGTCCAAGTTCAAGGTCGATGCGTTCGACGTCACGCTTGAAGCACTCCCCGGCACGCAAGAGGGCGGCAACTACGAAGTCGGCGCCACGGGCCTGCCTTTCCCGGAGCAGAGCAAGGACGAGATAGGCGACGATGAGCTCGAGAGCTCGGATGGTTCGGTAACGTCATGAAGACACTGAGGCTCTTCAAGATCAGTACGGACAGTGACAAGACCATGACTCTTCCAGCCAAGGATGAGAAGCAGGCGCGGATCATGTTCGATGCCACGTATGCGAAGTCGTTCGGTCGCTTGATGACGATCCTCGAGATCACGTCGCGCCGTAAGCAGCAAGTGCTCGAGCTCGAAGCCAAGAAGGAGCTAGCATGAAGTCCTTCCGGGTGAAGACCGAAAGAAACAACTCCATCGAGATCCCAGCGTCGTGGGGTGCCAACGCGGGAGGAGGTCATTTCTTGCGCAGGAAAGACGGCAAACAGAAACGCAAAGCCCGGAGGAACAAACCAGAATTCGAGTTCGCCTTCCGGACCAATCCGAACACAAAGAAATACAGGCACAAGGGCTGCGATAGCGTGCGCACGCCGGGGCATCACACGGTCGTCTCCCTGTTCTGCGGGTGCGGCGGACTCGATCTCGGAATCACCGGGGGGTTCCGGTACCTGAACAAACGCTACGATGCTTTGCCCTTCGATATCCTGCATGCAGTCGACAACCTCGGCGACGCCGTCGAAACCTACAAGCTGAATATCGGCGATCATGTTGCTCTTGGCGATCTGACCGAGATCGATGTTGCCGACCTCCCCAAGGCCGACGTGCTCATGGGTGGCTTCCCGTGTCAGGATTTCTCGTCGTGTGGCCCCAAGGTCGGGTTCTCGGGGAAACGCGGCAGGCTATACCAAGTGCTAACCGAGTACATGCACCATCACCGGCCGATGGTCGTCATCGGCGAGAACGTGCCCTACCTCAAGCGCCTGAACGGTGGCGAATACCTCAGCGCGATCCTTCGTGACTTCGAGGACGCAGGATATACCTTCGAGGTCTGGGATCTCCATCTGCCCGAATACGGCCTCTCCCAGAGCCGGAGGCGCTTGTTCCTCGTCGGTGTTCGCAACGATCTCGAAGGCTTCCCCGTCCAACCGACACCCACGCACGCGGACAAGCCGGTCTACATCGATGCATGTCTGGAAGATCTGGAAGGGATCGAGGACGAGAGCGTCACGAACCAGAGCCAGTACTTCATCGCGACACGGGCCACCGCTGGTGGAGGACAAGGGGATCACACGAACAAGGCGGGTACATTCGCGTACTGTATCCGCGCCAACGCGCGGGGTAGGATCCAGTTCCACTACAAGCTCCCGAGAAGGCTAACGGTCCGCGAGTGTGCCCGACTCCAGTCGTTCCCTGACGAGTTCGTCTTCCCGTTCACGACCCAGCGCAACCTGACCTTGATAGGCAACGCAGTCCCGCCCATCGTCGGTCACGCCGTGGGCACCGCGATCGCCGAGTTCATGGCGGCGGCCAAGAAGCAGGGCAACAAGAAGAAACAGCAGGCGCCGCATCGACAACGCTCCGGAGCTGCCAACGCACTCGCTCTATCAGAAGGAGCAGCAGGGCAAGCGCGACCAGAAGTCTCGGGAGCACAAGATGAGGAAGGCGAGAGTCTGATCAAGTGAGACGGCGAGAGAAAGACACGCTGCCATTGAAGAAGGTCCAGAGCGACACGTCAGCGATGCCGTCGCTCCAGACGATTCGTATGCAGGTCGAGGACGTTGGTAATCAATGGGAGCGGAACGTGACACTAACGTTCGATCAGAGGCGACAGAGTTGGATCGCGTCGATCGCCTCGCACATGGCCAGCTCGTTGGTGGGACCTTCAGACGCACTCACACAAGTGAAGACTTCGATTGAGGAACACGGATTGGACAAGACATCAACACCGAGCGTAGGTCTGGAGATCTTCGAGCTTCCGGATGACGCATTCGAGACGCAAGCCATCGAGCATCGAGACAGGCCGTCCTTCGGTATAGTGCTATTGGTTCTGGTAGGCTTGGCGGTTGCGGCCTACGCTGTTATTCATCTGATGGGAATGAAATGAGTTACACCTTGATCGAACGTGCTGACTTCCTCAAGCTGTACCGAGAGCAGGTCCTCGGCGAGTGGGATCCCTACCGCGAGTACCTCTTGCGATACGGCGAGGCTCTGTACTTCAAGCATGAACTCGCGCGCCTTTGCAACCCGCGAGAGATCGTGGAGCTCGGCGTGCGCGCCGGCTACTCGATGTGGGCCATGATGGTGAGCTGTCCAGGTGCAAGGTACACGGGCTATGACTTCTGGAAAGCACACCTCGAGGTCGAGTCCGAGTCCGAGGAGATGCAGGCGAAGTGTCTCAATCACTTCGCGTACCTAGCCACCACGATCGACTCGAGTCGTGTAGTGTTCCACAAGGTCGACACACAGGGATCGACCTTCCGCGTAGCACACGCCGATCTGTACCACATAGATGCGGCGCACACGCCAGCGGGTTGCTTCACTGACATCGTCAACTGCATCCAGTCCATGGACGATGACTCACTCATCGTGGTCCACGACTACAACGCGCCGAACATGCGCGCGCCCGTGAAGCAGGCGGCCGCTGACTTCGGTCTGAGCTTGGTCGCGATCTCCAACGAGTGGGGCGACGCGGTCCTGTGTAAAGGAGAGCCGCCGGAGTGGTTGATCATGCTGCGTCATCGCTGGCGTGAGTGGTGGCATCCGCACTCACTCGCTCTCGCCACACAGGTCATCGAGGGGCCCGGCTTCTTCCAGAGTTGCATGGAGGATCTTCCAGAGGTCATCGACGTCGACGAGATTCATGACGGCGACGAGATCTTGATCAAGCCGGGCGACACGATCGTTTCTGATGCTGGTGCGATCGACGTGGTCGAGCTGAAGGGAAACGAATAATGAGGCAGTTGCACTGTCTCGAATGCAAGAGCAACAAGGCATCACTGTCCGGCCGCTGCGAGACCTGCGGCCGCGAGATGGTGCCGATGCTTGGTGTCGATGTGATCGAACCTCTCAAGGCGCCGATCACCGATGTCATCCCGACCCAGGAGTTGCTCAGCAAATTCCATGATCGTGTGTTCGCTACCATGGGGATACCGGCCGAGTATCTAGGTGAGTCGGAAAGAACAGCTGATAGGTTGATGAGGACGGGACGATGATCCGACGCGTACTCGAACGAATCGATAATTACGACGTACCTATCCGCGTTCAAGATGTTGAGCACAAGTTGTCTGAGCTTGGTTGGCAATCAACTGAAGGTACGTACACGATCGATAATGATCAGCATGTCATGTCAGACATCTGGTTCCATCCAAGTCTGTCGATGCCGGGTGAGTATGGCGAACGACCAAATACGTACATCGAGTTGTGGGAGACAGTCACCGCGAATCTGGAGCAGACAGGTCGTGTAGGAAGCATCGAGCTTCACATAGGCGATCAGGAGTTCAAGGTGTTACCCGCTGATATCGGTCGATGGGTTGAGTGGGCTGAGTGGTACTCCAATGTGTTGAAGCAAGCAGAAGAGCCCAACATTGACGATATACCTGATCCAGACGAGGTGGATAATGACTGAGAAGATCCACACCGATGGTATAGTCGACAAGCTGTCGATCATCCTCGATCGCACACGAACCGAGGCGCGGTGCGATCGGCGCCTCGAGTCGATGACACAGGATCGGGAGTTGCCGCCCGATGATGATGGGAAGCCAGCGACATGCATGGCTGTAGCATGTAAGGGAGTAGCAGTAGTTGGCGGCTATTGCGCGGGGCACGCGTCTGGCCGTCACGCACATACAAATCAGGTTCTCGCTGAGCACCGACGAGAGTTCGAATCAGGTAAGTTGCAATCGTAGGAAAGGGACGACCATGAACAAGGAACAGCTGCTCAAGGCGATCAAAGGTCACCGGCTGTACAAGCTCTATCACAGTCCGACGAACGAGATCCCGAGAGAAGACCTCGAGGGTGAGGTAAACCCGAGCGGCCAGGCGACTGCGCGGCTGTTCGACCTCAAGCGCCGGCTGAAGGACATCGTCAAGCGCCAGACCGATTTCCCCCACAAGCTCGTGCGCGACAACGATGAACTCCAGCAGCTCATCCAGAGCGTCATCGTCACGTTCTACTCGGACGGCGACGGGAACGTGGACAACAAGGACTTCAAGAAGTTCTTCGAACCACTGGCCGGCACGGTCGAGGGACTCATTGCTGCGATGAGCGCGGACGATCCCGCCGCGATGCAGGACATGCGACTCATGAAGGTCGAGTGCAAGCACAAAGCCTTCATGCAGCAGCTGAAGAAGCTGGTCGAGTCGGAGTCCAACGACGCACCGAAGCTCGGCAAGGCCCTCGCCTCGATGCTCACCCACGTGTTCATCCTGGGTGAGAAAGCTGGTGGTGTGAATGACGCACTCGTCTCGAGACTCACGGGCATGGTCGAGTCGCTGAAGAGTCCGGCCTCGGTCGGTGGTGTCCTGGCACAGGTGAAGGCCTGGGGTCTGTTCGAAGGTGACAAGGTCACGCTCTTCATCAACAGCACCGACAACCCCGACACCGATTCGGGACGCGGCAAAGGCAAGGGCAAGAGTCGGAAGGTGTTCAACTCCGAGGAAGAGGCCGTGACCTATGCCAAGAAGATCCAGAACTCGCGTGAGTTCGGGGAGCACACTCTCGCTGAGATACGAATGCCCGATGGATCGTGGAAGCACATCGCGCCCAACGGCCGCGTCTTCGACGGGAAGGCAACCGAGTCGGTTCAAGAGGGCGAGAAGGGTATGGCGCCCGTAACATCGACGCCGATGCCCAAGAATCAGGACAAGAAGCTGACTGGCCTCGACGCGAAGAACAAGGACAGCAGCACCACGGCCAAGGGCCAGCCCACTGGTGACGAACGGT
>Ga0307380_10013118_pt1 | contig 10257 bp, 10 predicted proteins | sample UN3MG_FD_202239 | JGI IMG/M metagenome (GOLD analysis project Ga0307380, IMG submission 202239) | Soil microbial communities from Risofladan, Vaasa, Finland - UN-3 | ecosystem: Environmental > Terrestrial > Soil > Coastal area > Acid sulfate soil | place: Finland: Risofladan, Vaasa | collected... | reverse complement strand
ACGGGCTCATCTCTGCGCAAAGCCAGGTAAAGCTGCTCTGTCTCCGTAAGAAGGTGAATCAGGATATCAAGCGGGGAAACATACTTGTCCAATTCAACTGACAGGCTGGTAGCAATGTCAGCAATCTCAGGATAGGCATTGGGGTCGAAGTTGACGTTTATCCCGATGCCGATGACCGCCCAATCAACCGACTGCCCACGGAGCGCGCTTTCCAGCAGGATGCCGCTTATCTTTTTGCCCTTTACAAGCACATCGTTAGGCCATTTAATCGTTGTTTTGAGGCCAGTGGCCTTTTCGATACAACGGCTGGTCGCAAGAGAGCCTATCATGCTGAGACGAATAAGCTGGCCCATCTCTGGACTAAGGATTATAGATACCGCTAAGACCCCAGGCGGGTTGATCCAGGCACGACCGAGGCGAGCCCTGCCAATGGTCTGCTCTTCAGCTACAATGACAGTTCCTTCCTTTGCGCCCTCTTTGGCAACCTTCCTCGCCACATCCATAGTAGAGCTAACAGAAGGATAATAAAGAAAATTTCGACCGACGAACCCGGTGGTCAGCCTCCCGCTGACGGCCTCGGGGGAGATGTCGCTTTTTGCTTTCAAATCTTCTTTCCTATACTGCCAAATGGGGCGAAGCGGCCAGTTTACTTAGAAACTGGCCGCTTCACGACTCACTCGACCAAGTAAATCTATAAGCCGGGTCCTGTACTTGAGAGAAATCAGTTTACAGCCGAGGCCTTCATCCTGATTTCCGCCAAGCGGTGACCATCTATCTGGGGTGGCAGTTACCCACCACCTCGAGCGACCAACCCGAGGACAGGCCGGGCGTCCCTCTCGTCCTCCTATTAGGTCTTGCTCCGGATGGGGTTTACCCAGCCGACCGGTTACCCGGCCGCTGGTGAGCTCTTACCTCACCATTTCACCCTTGCCCGCCTGCGGCGGGCGGTGTCGTTTCTGTGGCACTTTCCATAGGGTCACCCCTCCTGGGCGTTACCCAGCACCCTGCCCGGTAGAGCCCGGACTTTCCTCTCCCTATCGCAGCAAGCGAAAGGAAGCGGCCACCCGATTTACTCGGTCAGATTCAGTTTACTATAAACATAAATGAAGGACAAATCGAAATCAAGGATATTCACTTCAACTTAGATACAATATGCGGCCACAGTTGCTGCAGCGCGCTAACTCATTCCCCATCCTGGCCCTCTGCTGGTCGGACATGGAAAGACTGATACGACAGCCCTGACATCTCCCCTGCATCACCTTGGATACCGCCTTGCCCTGTCTAGCCCGGCGTATCTCCTCATAAAGCTTGAGGGTATCCGAATCTGTCTGCTCCGCAAGGAGTTTCCGTTTTTGCCCCAATCCTGCTAACTCGGTCTCAAGTTGTTCCTTATCCATTGACAGCTTCTGTTGATTCTCTTTCCAGCCCTGCTCCATGACCGAAAATTCACTGCTTTTTTGCTTGACGTCCTGCTGTGCATCTTCGACATCCATCATTACAGCCAGTAGCTTGTCTTCGCGTTCCCCTCTCTGCGCCTTGAGTAGCTTCAAATCCTGTTCAAATCCCATGAGCTCTCTGGGGTTCTTCATCGAACCGCCATAAAGCTTTTTCTCAATTGCTGCAATCTTTGCCCCCAGGTCGGATATCTCCCATTCACCCGTTTTCTGCTGATGCTCCAGTTCAATAAGCTTTTTCTTAGCAGCTTCCAGTGTAGCCCGCGCCGCAGCCACGTCCTCGTCCTTGCCCAGTTGACTCTTCACCTGCTCCAGAGCCTGGGTTCTCTGCTCTATATCGAGGTCTGCCTCTTGTAGTTCATAAAGCTCTTTTGCTATGCTCATAACCCTGCGTGTTAGGATAGCTCAGACCGACAAATTAAGCAAGCTTCCGGTCAGCCTTCCAGCGGTCAGCTATCAGGAGGCAGGTCGACGCAGAGAACACGGAGGGTGCCGAGAGAAAAGAAAAAGGGAAATCGGGATTGGGGAAATAGTTGCTTTTCGAACCCCGGTATGTTATAAATACTCACAGAAAACAGAATAGCGAGAAGAGGTACCGAGGCGCGAGCCGAGGGTTAAACGGGCAGCAAGTTCGGTGAGAATCCGACACAGTCCCGCTACTGTGAATCGCTGAAGGCGAGAAGTCAGAACGCCGGCCTCTGAATCCAAGCTACGATGCCTCCGCGGAGAGGGGTTGGCTTTTTTATTGCCAATATAATCAAGAGAACGTCCCCTCGTTCTGCTGAGCGAGGGGATTTTTGTTTCCCCTCCTAGATAAGGAGATTTATGTCTAAGGAAGACTGAAAGGCATATCATGCCAATGGAATAACGATATCAAAATATATACGATGAAACATACAGGAGGATTAGTGAAAAAGTTGAGAATCGCGTTGGCTGCATTGCTATTACTTGCATTCGTTACCGCATGTATTAGCTGTGATACCAATACCGATACAGTTACACCTACACCTAAACTGACTCTTGCTCCTACCCTACCACCACTTACAACCACTCCTATGCTTACACCAACACCAATATTCGGTTTTGATGACATGGAAAGACCCTTCGAGTTCGCTACTCCACCACAAAGAATCGTCTCACATGTGCCAAGCATCACTGAGACGCTTTACGCCCTCGGTTTGGGAGATAGAATCGTGGGAGTCAGTGACCACTGCGATTACCCCGAGGAAGCTAAGTCAAAGCCCAAGGTCGGCGGCTACTACACCCCCAATATCGAGGTAATCGTCTCTCTGTCCCCAGACCTGGTACTCACCGATGGCTACGCAGATGACATCCTCAACCTAGAGAGTCTTGGAATTCAATTCGCAGTTATACAGCCCAACACTATAGACGATATCCTGAAGGACATAGAGCTGTTGGGAAATATCACAGGCACTCAACAAAGGGCTGCTGAGATAAACAGCGATTTCAAAAAACGTGTGGAGGCTGTTTGGTTAAAGGTGGCGCCTCTCAGTTACCTCCCCAAGGTATTCTACGTGTTCGATGCTACCGATACCACTAAACCCTGGACGGCAGGGCCGGGTTCTTTTGTAGATTCGCTGATAAACATGGCTGGCGGCTGGAATATAGCCGCTGGAGCACAAGGTCCCTGGATTCAATTCAATATAGAAGAGTTGGTCAATTCCGACCCTGAGATAATCATCGTGGATTCTATGATGGGCACAGCGGTGATATCTCCGGACGAGATAAAAGAGTTACCAGGCTGGAAAGATACTACGGCTGTCAAACAGAACAACATTTTCGTTGTTAACGGCGACCTGGTCAATCGCACCGGCCCTCGCATCGTGCAGGGGCTCGAGGAAATAGCCAGGATAATTCACCCTGAGCTGTTTCAGGATTAGGCAGGAATGAAAAAGGAGACCTGTGAGTTGAGAGCATTAGAGCAGGTTCTACAAAAAATCGAGCCGTTAGATGATAGAGCTATGGCTGCAGCGCGAGCGAGGCAGGATACTCTGACCAAGCCACAGGGAAGCCTGGGGAGGCTGGAAGAGTTATCGGTCAAGTTGGCGGGCATCAAAGGTGAGCCAATACCGAAGATACACCATAAAGCGATCGTTACCATGGCGGCAGACCACGGAGTTGCCATAGAGGGAGTGAGCGCCTATCCCAGAGAGGTAACAGCGCAGATGGTGCTCAATTTCCTGCACGGCGGAGCGGCCATAAATGTCCTGGCAAGACATGTGGGAGCCAGGGTTATTTTTGTCGATATGGGGGTAGCTTCTGAAATAAAGCCTCATGCTGCTCTCCTATCAAGAAAAATAGCTTATGGGACCAACGATATGGCCAAGGGCCCCGCTATGAGCAGGGAACAGGCAATTGAAGCTATCAAGGTTGGTATTGAGATAGTGGGGCAGGAGATTAAAAACGGGCTGGATATCATCGGCACAGGCGATATGGGCATAGGTAACACCACGCCAAGCAGCGCTATCACCGCTGCTATTACCGGTGAGCCTGTGGCAATAGTAACAGGGAGAGGCACCGGTCTGGATAACATGCAACTGGCTCACAAGGTGGAAATCATTGAAAAAGTGCTCAGGGTCAACCAGCCCAGAGCCGATGATGCCATAGATGTACTATCGAAAGTAGGTGGGTTCGAGATAGGCGGGCTCTGCGGCGTCATCTTAGGCGCTGCAGCGCATCGCATCCCTGTTGTAATAGACGGCTTCATATCGGGTGCGGCAGCGCTCATCGCAGTGAGATTATCACCGAGAGCGAAGGATTATCTCATCGCATCGCACTGCTCAGTGGAAATCGGGCACAAGGCGATACTTAAATATCTGGGCTTAAAACCAATATTGGACCTGGAGATGAGACTGGGCGAAGGCACGGGGGCAGCGTTGGGCATCTCAATAGCTGAGGCTGCAGCCAAGATTCTATCGGAGATGGCTACCTTCGCCGAAGCAGGAGTTTCCAAGTCTGAGGAGATATCCTCAAAAGCATCAGAAATTAAGAGGTAGAGTTTGGGTCTGATAGCAGCACTGCAATTTCTGACCATAGTCCCGCTCAGGGTGAATGTGGGAACGCAAGCGTTGCGCCGCTCTCTAGCCTATTTCCCCCTGGTGGGACTTATGATAGGAGGATTTCTATACGGTCTGGACAGGCTGTTCGCTCTGGCTTTCCCTGCAAGCCTGACCAATATCCTATTAATCATCGCTCTTGCCGTAATTACCAGAGCACTCCATCTCGATGGATTTATCGATACCTGCGATGGGCTTGCCGGCGGCCGTTCTCCCGAGGAGAGGCTGAAGATTATGCGCGACAGCCGCGTCGGGGGCTTCGGGGTGGTGGGTGGATGCTGTCTGATTTTGCTGCAATATGTAGCCTTAACTGTTGTGCCCGACGAGTACAGGATGGAAGCCCTTATCCTGATGCCAGCGATAGCACGATGGACGATGGTCTATGCCATCTTCGCTTACCCTTACGCCAGAGAGCAAGGGCTGGGGACTGTGTTTCATCAGGGAAAGACCCTGCCCTGGCTGGCGATAGCCACTGCGATAACACTGGCCGCATCGATAGCCCTGGTGGGGCTCGATGGACTGGCGGTAACAGCCGCTGCCCTTCTTGCTGCCGTACTGATGGGAAGCTATTTGAACAGAAAACTCGGTGGACTTACCGGGGATACTTACGGGGCAATCAACGAGGTGGTCGAGGTGGCGGTCTTGATTCTGATTCCCTTGATAACCTGGAGCTACGGCGTATGAGCATTACACTTATCCTTGGCGGCGCTCGAAGCGGCAAAAGCCGCTTCGCTCAGGAGCTTGCGAGGAAGCTAAGCAAGAAGGTGCTTTTTGTCGCCACTGGCGAACCGCTAGACGAGGAAATGAGAGCACGCATCGATACACACAAGAAATCAAGGCCAGCCAGTTGGAGAACGCTGGAAGTTCCCACAAATTTAGCCAAGGCTCTGAGAAGCAAAATCAGGGATGTCGATTTGGTTGTTATTGATTGCATCACGCTTCTTGTCTCAAATCTGATGGGAGATGCAAACACAGATGTCAGCACATGGGAGAAAAAGGTGGCCGCTGAGATAAAAAACCTGATAGCACTACTGAGGGACTCAAAGGCGAATTTTATCATTGTCTCCAACGAAGTGGGTCTGGGTTTGGTGCCCACTACTCCCATAGGTCGAGCATACCGTGACATTCTGGGCATGGCAAATCAGATGCTCGCCCAGAATGCCGACGAAGTATATCTGATGGTCGCCGGCATCCCGATTGTCTTGAAGGGAACTTCTTCGAAATGAAAGTGGCCTGTTGCTGGAGCGGTGGTAAAGACAGCGTCTACGCCTACTGGAAGGCAGTAGCTCAGGGACATGCTGTGCGTTATCTGGTCAATTTCTCATCGACTGCCGGGTTTGGCCGCAACGCCTTTCACGGTGTAAGAGATGAACTGATATGCATGCAATCGGAGGCAATGGGAATCCGGATGATTCAGCGTAAGACTAACTGGGAGAGCTATGAGCAAGCTTTCAGGGAAGTTATAAAAGAACTTCGCCATGTTGGCATCGAAGGTCTGGTAACCGGCGACATGGACATCATTGAACATCGGGAGTGGACAGAAAAAATCTGCAGCGAGTTTGGACTCAAAGCTCTGATGCCTTTATGGGGTCTCAATCGCGAAGAGATACTAAAAGGATTTATCGCCGAGGGCTTTGAATCAATTGTAGTCTGTCTTAAGGCAGATATCCTGAACGATAGATGGCTCGGTCACAGGATTGACAAGAAATTCATATCTGACCTGCAAGCCTATGGCAAGAATTGCAGCTTAGATATCTGCGGCGAAAATGGAGAATATCATACATTTGTTGTAGATGGCCCTGCTTTTCGAAAACGTATCTCAGTAACCCTCGGAGACAAAGTGCTGAGCGAAGGCTACTGGTTTCAAGACATCGCGCAAGCAACATTAACGTATAAGGCCCATACCAATGAAAAGGCGTAACCGAGTAGCAATAGTTCTGGGGCTGCTAGCAATGGCCCTTATTGGGGCATTGTTGCTTGCCGCAGCTTTAGGTGCGGTTTCCATCCCGCCGCTGGACATCGTGAAAATGACCTTGAACAAAATCGCCATCTCCGATTTTCAAGTCACCTGGAATCCAGCCAACGAGACTATCATTTTCCAGATAAGGCTGATTCGAGTGATAGCAGCGGCGCTGGTAGGAGCAGCACTGGCTACCGCGGGTGTTCTGTTTCAAGGACTGTTGCGCAACCCTATGGCTGACCCCTACATCACTGGAACATCAGCGGGCGCTGCTCTGGGAGCCACCATTGCTATGATGCTGCCTCTCGGGCTTGCCTTTTCAGGGCTCGGCGTAGTGCCCATAGCTGCTTTCTGCGGCGCCCTGGCAACGATATTGCTGGTATACAACCTTGCCCGAGTAGGAAGCAGGACACCTATTATCAGCATGCTGCTCGCCGGATTTGTGGTAAGCGCCATGCTCACTGCTGTGATGAGCCTATTGATAATGATGAGCGACGTGCTGCAACTTAAACTCCACTCCATCTTCTCCTTCCTCATGGGCAGCATCTCGGTGCAGTACTGGAGCCAGATAGCAGTCATTGGCCCGATTATCCTGATCGGAATTGTGGTGGCGCAGCTCTTTGCTTTCCATCTCAATGCCTTCTCACTGGGGGAGGAGCAGGCTGCTCATCTGGGTATCAATGTCGAGCGAGAGAAGCTGCTAATTCTGGCTCTGGCCTCGCTGCTCACCGCCTGCGCCGTCTCCCTCAGCGGCCTCATCGGATTTGTGGGACTGGTAGTTCCCCACGCAGTGAGGCTGGCCCTGGGCCCAGACCATCGTTTGCTCCTGCCCGCTTCAGCTCTGGCTGGCGCTATTTTTCTGGTGGTTGCCGACACACTTGCCCGAACCATACTCGCTCCTACAGAGATACCCGTAGGCATCTTAACTGCACTCATCGGCGCGCCATTCTTCATTTACCTGCTCAGACGCACAAGGAGGGAATATGCCTTCTAAATCAAACAGCCTGCTTATGCAAAGAGTATCATTCTCATACTTCAACGGGCTTGTCCTGCGGGATATAGACCTCTCCATACCAGCAGGGGAAATGGTAGGACTGATCGGTCCCAACGGCTGCGGCAAGACCACGCTGCTCAAGCTCGCCACCGGTGTGCTCTCTCCGGTGCGGGGCGAGGTATCACTGGGGGAGATTAGCCTGAAAAAGCTGTCCCGCAAGAAGATAGCTCAGACAGTGGCGGTGGTGCCACAGTATTTCCATATTCCCTTCGCCTTCACCGTTGCTGAGGTGGTGCTGCTGGGTAGAACCCCCTTTGTGAGCTTCCTTTCCGGAGCAACCGAGAAAGACCGTCGCATGTCTGCCGGGATTCTGGAACTCATCGGGATAGACCATCTGAAGAACCGCCTTTTCAACGAGCTGAGCGGTGGGGAGCGCCAGAAGGTAATTTTGGCTACGGCACTTGCCCAGGAACCCCAGCTTCTGCTTCTCGACGAACCTACTACTCACCTGGATATAAGCCATCAGGTCGAAATACTGGAAATCGTCAAACGCCTTAACCATGAGCGAGGAGTTACCGTCATCGCAGCCATGCATGACCTGAACATGGCAGCTCTCTTCTTCGATAGGCTCGTTCTGCTTAAAAAGGGAACAATCTTTGCAGACGGCTCGCCCCAGGAAGTGCTGACAGAGAGCAGTATACAAAATGTGTTCTCAACCTCTGTAAGAGTCAGCCAGCATCCCGTAACCGCTACCCCTCATATATTGGTCCTGCCCAGAGAAACCTCCCGGAACTGATAGGACTGGAGGAAAATCTCGACTTGCGCAGTCTGGAGTAACCTGTTCAGGGCAAACCGAGGGGTTCTTAACTTATTCAATACGCCGTTCAATTACTCCTTGAAAGATTACCTAACGGGTATTGCCAGGGGGCTGTACGTTAAGGTTAATACTGCATCAGTATAAACGAGGGGCTTACTTGCCAGCAGATGCCTTCGAGTTTATAATTTCCCAGCAGGCAAACGGGACCTGTTCCATTTGCAGTGCAAACATTGACGGATTTGGCATGAGAAAGATTCAACTTCCCGGAGACCCTGACTACAAAGGCATCACTGTAGAACAGGCCATCGTGAATCGAAGGTCTCATCGCGACTTCTCCGGACAGGCCATGTCTCTAGCTGAATTATCTCACCTTCTACTATATTCAAGCGGCATCACAGACAAACGTCATGGATTCAGAGCCGCCCCTTCTGCGGGCGCCACTTATCCCATCAAGGTTCATGCACTGGTAAACAATGTCAATGGTTTAGCCAAAGGCTTATATCTTTACCTGATACCATCTCATGAACTGGAACTGATGCACGAAGGCGACTTCAGCCACGATTTGTCGCACGCAGCTCTGGGCGAGAAGATGGTAAGACATGCGAATGTAGTGCTTGCGCTCTCTGCTGTCTTCCAGCGCACTCAACGGAGATACAGGGAGCGCGCCCAGCGTTACATTTTCTTTGAGGCTGGACATATAGCACAGAATGCTTATCTTGTAGCTACGTCAATGGGGCTGGGCGCTTGCGCCATAGGCGCTTTTTACGATGACGAAGTAAACCGCTTACTGGGACTCAATATAAGAGACGAAAGCGCACTCTATCTCATAGTGGTGGGCAAAATCTAGAAAGAGGAAACTATTGGATAAACCCAAGGTCATCATTACAAGAGAAGAGATAGCCAATAAGATAGCCGAAATCGCAACCCAGCTGGGAAAGGACTACCGGAGAAAGAACCCTCTACTCATCGGCATCCTCAAAGGCAGCTTCGTTTTTTTGTCAGACCTGGTACGTGCCATGAATATACCAGCGGAGATTGACTTCGTCAGGCTGGCAAGCTACGGTGCAGGTACAGAGAGCTCAGGAAAAATCAAGCTGGTCAAGGATGTGGAGACTCCGATAAAGGGCAGGCATGTGCTGGTGGTCGAAGATATCATAGATAGGGGCCTCACCGTGCGGTTTCTCCTGGATTATCTCAGCTTCCGCAAGCCTGCCTCGCTTAAGCTTTGCGCTTTATTCGACAAACCATCGAGGCGGAAAGTGGAAGTCCCCATTGACTATCTGGGCTTTACGGTTCCCGATGCGTTTGTCGTCGGCTACGGCCTCGATTTCGATGAGAAGTACCGTTACCTGCCTGATCTTTGTACTCTAGAGGAGCAATGATTTGAAGCTGGAAAAGCTCATATCAGTAGCCAAAGGCGAGGCTGCGGCAGATTTGTTACTGACCAATGCCAGAATTGTCAACACATTCACCTCTGAGATAGAAAAAGGCAATGTGGCTATCTATCAGGATAAAATCGCTGGCATCGGCGATTATCAGAAAGCAAAACAAGTTATCGACCTGAAGGGCAAATACCTCGCCCCAGGACTAATCGACGGCCATGTTCATATCGAGAGTTCGCTGCTGCATCCCGTAGAGTATGCCAGAGCTGTGGTACCCCGAGGGGTATCCGCTATAGTAACCGACCTTCATGAGATGGCCAATGTAGCCGGCCTTAAAGGCATTAGATACCTGATGGAAAGTGCCCGAAAGCTCCCCCTCGATTTCCATTTCATGGCTCCTTCCTGTGTCCCTGCCACACATCTCGAGACCGCAGGTGCTGAACTCAACTCTGAAGAGCTCAGAACAACTCTGAGATGGAAGAATGTCATCGGGCTGGGCGAGATGATGAACTTCCCCGGAGTTTTGATGCGAGACCCACTGGTGCTCGCGAAAATAAGGCTATTTAAGGATAA
>Ga0307380_10013116_pt1 | contig 10257 bp, 8 predicted proteins | sample UN3MG_FD_202239 | JGI IMG/M metagenome (GOLD analysis project Ga0307380, IMG submission 202239) | Soil microbial communities from Risofladan, Vaasa, Finland - UN-3 | ecosystem: Environmental > Terrestrial > Soil > Coastal area > Acid sulfate soil | place: Finland: Risofladan, Vaasa | collected... | reverse complement strand
AATTATATCGGCAATTATTCCATTTTTTATTTCTCTCCCTTTTAGTATGATTCCCTCAACTTGTTCCATACCAGAGATCTTGTTGAAATCTAGCAATAATTTAGCTCCACTTCCGTGACCGGGGAGAAAATCGCGGATATCGATATTGTAATCTTCCAAACTCTGCAAAATTTCTTCGGGATATTCACTCTCGTTCATTAGAGGTCTACTCCTTCGAAAATTTTGTCAATATAATCATCAGCAAAACATTTAACACCGTTCTTGAATAGGGCTCTCTTACAGAATTCCTTTAGTCCTGCTTTCTTGCAATATTGAAGCATGACCTTGGGAAATTCATCAGTAATTAAGTGTTCACCTCTCCATAAAAGAGTTCCATAGTCGGCCACCATTCCGATATCTTCTCTGTGTGTGATTAGTAGGATTGTCATGTTTAAATCTTTAATTTTATTAAATATATGCCAGAAATCTTCTGTAATTATTACATCTAAACCAGAATCGGGCTCATCTAGAATAATCAAACGTGGTTGCATTGCTATTGCCGCTGCTAATTCTATTCTCTTACGTTCTCCTCCACTTAATGAATCATCAATAAAACGATCTACGTATTTTTCTGGTTCTAAATTAACAGTTTGAAGAACATCCTTTATTTTTTCACTAGACTTTTCTGTCATGCCCAATGAGATATATTTTGCGACGGACAATCCTTCAATTCGTGCTGGTTCTTGCCATGCCAATGTAATCCCCAATTGAGCACGTTCTGTAATTGTCTTATCAGTGATGTCTTGCCCTTCAAATATGATCTTTCCGCTTGCTAGTTTATAATTTGATAATCCCATTATGGCATATGCAAGAGTAGATTTCCCTGAACCATTTGGTCCTATGATGGAGTGAATAGATCCTTCTTTGACTCCAAAGGATACGTTATTGACAATTATCCTTTGTTTATCAAATGTAGAAATGGTAACATTCTCTAATTCTAGAAGCATCTTTGTGAATGTTTGAAAATTATTACATTATTAGAATATTATAATTTTTAATAGCTTTATTATAAAGCTATATTATTATAGCAGATTGATATTATTGAGTTTTTTATTGCTAAATTTAGGAATAGCTTGATTTTTATTAACCATATATAATTGATTAATTTTAATTATCTAAGGTTCACTAAATATTATAATTACTATTAACTTAAAGTAAATCAAATGTAAAAATAAAATAATAAAAAGAAGTGTAAGGATTGGTAAAGAAAGAATACATATGCGAAAAAGGAAAAAAAAGTACTCTAGTAGTCATGGATACTGCGACTGAGATTAAACCTGGTGCCAGCATGATATTAGGATTTGCTGGTATAGGATTGCTCGGTCCAATCGTAGCAAATGCACTAATTGATCAAATACCAGACATTAAAGAGATTGGATTCATAACATCAGAATATCTTCCACCTATCAGCGTATTTTATGACGGTGTACTAAAACATCCTTTTAGATTGTATTATTCACCTCAATCTAATCTTATAGTCGGAATTGCTGAAGTACCATTTCAGGTATCAACAGCATATAACGATCTCAGTAGAACTATTAATAATTGGGCATTATCCGAGGATGTACGAGCAAATGAAATTGTTATCTTTCAAGGTATTCCTCAAAGAGATATTATCGATGATTATCCCGTTTATTACGCCGCTGAAAAGGATCTAGTTGAACGATTGGAATCTTTTGATATAAAAAAGGTCGAAAAGGGGATTATAGTCGGTCCTGAGGCAACAATACTGAATGAAGCTTTATCTAGTAGATTGAAAGCTTTTGCATTATTCACACCTGTTTTAGAAATACCGACACCAGAAGCTGGTGCGGCTATCATTGAGGTTTTAAATAAACTATATAATTTAAACATCGATACCACGAAGCTTATTGAAGAGGGAAAAATGATTAAGAAAAAAATGTTAGAATTAGCAGAGAAAGCTCAACAATATCAACAAGCACAACAACAACTACCTGACACTCCGAGAAAAGAATATACACAATACTTTCAATAAAATTTATTTTTTTTACTTCTTCTTATCCTTTAAATTGATATTTTTCTTGTTATCAATAACAAAATTTAAAAATAATTATTATAATAATAATAAAAATAATAAATAACGCAAGGAATTATTTATACACATGAAATAGTTTGATTAGCTTAAAATTTTACATCTCTTAAGGTAACATTTTTATGGAAAATAGACTTTTAGATAATTTTAATGATGTGATTATCTCGCAATGGATGAATGAAGAAGTTAACGAATCTTATAATTCATTGTCATCAAAAGAACTATTCGAAGTCTCATATCATATAGCAAATATCTTCCTTTAGGAACTTTTACAATGATTATGAACAACTATGCATACGGCTCAGGCTCATTTGGAGAATGGATAAAGGATGAATATGGTCTGCCTGTATATCGATACACTCTTGACCAGACAAAAGACAAACGGGGCCTGACACCATGCAACCCTTTGTGGAGAAATCCAAGTGATCACTTCCACCAGGTTGGAAATGATCGGGTGCTCGCATTGGCCTCCAATTATGGATATGTCCAGCTGCGCCAGGATGAAGGCGCTCCGAAATTGCTCAATGATTTCTATCCGCCAGATGGCCAGTATGGCGGTGGGATAGGCTACTTGGTGGATATAGATGGCTATTTGTCCACATACTACGATGGAAATAATCCCAATTTTGAACGCAATTTTGGAATTGGCTATTACCGTAAAAGAGTATCAAATCAAAAATATCAAATCGACCAAGTTATTTTTGCTCCTTATGGTGACGAACCCCTCTTAATTTCGCAGGTGAAAATAACTAACAACAATCCAAGTGAAGTAAACTTGCGTTGGATAGAGTATTGGGGTTGCCAGCATCATCAACTTTCTTACCGGGCATTTATGCAAGCCTATTTCTTTGGCATTGCCATGAAACAGAGTATCGGTAAAACCGCTTCGAGAAGACGGGATTTCGCAAAACGCTTCAAAAGCTATTTTTCAACACAGCTTGAGGGGAGAGCACTTCTAAACAAACAAGTATTTACTGGCCGCTCTGTCACCGATAAAATTCTTTGGGGACTTATGCAGATTTTGATGGCCACCATTTTCCGGAAACTTACCGGCGGCGCTGTCAGCATGCCTGATGAACAATGTGAGTTTGATGACCTGGCACCACCAGCCCTTTTCCTGGTAGCATTGGATCAACTGCCCAATGCATTTACCTGTGATCCCGGTTCCTTTTTTGGCAGCGGTCAGATAGCCGAACCTGAGCATATTTTAAGACCCTTAAACAACGTCTTGGCTCCCAATCACGGTCAGGGGGCTATGTTACTTGAGCAACAATTTTCATTGAAAAGTGGAGAGAGTAAAAACTGTTTCTACGCATTTGGGTACCTGCCCAAAAACCGCTCTCTCAAAGAGATTGTGGATGATTATTCCGGGAAAAAAGAGAAGCTCTTTGAACAAAGCATGTCCCAGTGGAAAGAGGACGGCATCAGTTTTAGTATCCCGGATAAAGATTGGGTGGCCAGGGAGGTCACCTGGCATAATTACTACCTGCACAGTAATCTAACCTATGACTCCTATTTTGATGAACACTCTCAGCAGCAGAACGGTATCTATCAATATGCATTTGGTTTCAATGCAGCTTTGCGAGATCTTTGTCAATTTACTCTCCCGCATACTTTGCTTTTACCGTCTATGGCCAAACAGCTGATCCGCTCCATCCTCAAACAAATGCATTCGGATGGATCATTCCCTTATGGGATATGTGGGTATGGTATGATTGTACCGGCTCCTTTCATTCCAAGCGACCTTCATCTCTGGATGCTGTGGGCTGTGAGTGAATATATTCTCGGTACCAAGGATTGGGATTTTTTGCAGGAAGAACTGCCTTTTTATCCTCTCCATGGTTCTCCAGAGAATAGTCAATCAGTTATTGATCGCCTGATCCTTGGCTATCGCTACCTGGTGAACACAATTGGCTTTGGTCCACATGGTCTTTTGCGTCTTTTAAACGGGGATTGGAATGATAATATTGTGGTGGGATATGTACCGGACAAATTTCACAGCCAAGTGATAAAGCGGGCAGAAAGTATCTTCAATGCATCCATGGCGGTCTATGTACTGGAAAAGTTTGTGGAGGTGTTGAATTTTGCCGGAATGCCGCACTTGGTGGAAGAAGTAAAAAACAATATCAAGGCACAAAAACAAGCTGTGCAAAAACAATGGAATGAAAGATGGTTCAAAAGGGCCTGGTTATCCGATTCATACGGGTGGGTCGGAGAAGACCACCTTTGGCTTGAACCGCAACCATGGACCATAATTGGAAAGATCGCCGATTTGACTCAACGGCATTCTCTCTTGAAGGCTATTGATAGGCTTCTCAGGGAACCATCTCCAATTGGTGCTATGCTCCTGGATAAACCACTGAAAGGAATCTTCAACAAGGATGGAGTATTTGCCAATGGGGGCGTTTGGGCTGCCATAAATGGCTTGCTTATCTGGGCAATGGCCAAAGAGCAGCAGGAGGGTGCCTGGGATGAATGGAAAAAGAACTCGCTGGCTTGCCATGCTGATGTCTATCCGGACATCTGGTATGGGATCTGGAGTGGCCCTGATTGTTACAATTCCATTCTTTCCTCTTTTCCGGGGCATACGATGTTCAATGAAGAACTTATTTCAAAGGAAAAAACCTCCCCAGAAGATAAACGGGAATCGGGAAATCATCTGGATTTGAATATGACTGATTTTCCGGTCATGAATATGAATTGTCACGCCTGGCCACTCTATTCTCTAGCAAAGCTCGTGGGTATTGAATTCTCCCCAAACGGGATCTCCATTACCCCGGTCCTTAAGCAATCTCAATTCGAATTTGTCTCCCCTTTAGTAGGCGTAAGAAAAGACCTTGATGGGTATCATGGATGGTATGCTCCGATTGGAGGGGAAGTTCAAACTGTCAGCTTGCAACTTCCAGAAGATGAATCTTTTAGTACATTGTACATTAACGGGAAACAGCAGGATATGCCAGGTAATGGAACAGGAACGATCATCTTCCAAGGGGCAACTGCTCAGGGGAAACTCAGCTGGGATGTTTTGTTTTAGATGTCATTATTTTAGCTTTTCTTCTTGCCTCATCTTAATATGGCGTACTAAGAGGAGAATGACACCCAGAATAACAATTAGCCGAACGGATAAATGAGAAAATGCGAAATTTTAAAGAGGCTGAATTAATTAGTTTAATTACGCGTTTAAAACTACACTATATGATTGCGTTTATACAATTCGAAGCTGAAAATCCAATTAATGACTAATCCCCTCAATAAAATATTGATGCTAAATATTCGTCATATTTAATTTATTATAGATTTTTGAATCATATGAGTTGCTCATGTTAATCAAATTTACTTTTTTGTAAAATTCAGAATATTAGAAAATATTAAATGTTGATTCCGTTTCGGTTTATAGAAATAATTTTGATAATTCATAATGATCAATTTTAATTTAGTAAATGCTTTTTTTTTAATTGAAATAATGCTATGTAAAGGAGAAATGAGAGAACTCCTATGAAAGAAAAATTTGTTCCCATTCAAATTGATCAAGAACAATGTCTTCGTTGTGAACGTTGTTTACATGCTTGTAAAGCTAAGGCGATATATTTCGAATATGGGATTCGGAAAGTCGATTATACAAAGTGCAAAGCATGTCTGAATTGCGTTCAAGTTTGTCCTAGAAACGCGATTGAGGTGACTTCAATAACCACCCCTGAACAGATTATTAGTATCAAAATTGACCATGAAAAATGTACGATGTGTGAAAAGTGTTTGGATGAAAATGGAAAGTTTTGTCCTAAAAACTTATTTTATAAAGACGTTGTTAAGAAAGTGGATGGTGAAGCAGAAGGAATTCGCTATAAATTTAAGGAAATTGCCAAATGTCAGGGATGTTTAAAATGTGAACTCTCTTGTCCTGAAAATGCGATTAAACCCGTAGTTTATGAGGCTTAAGTCCCGATCTTTTCTTGATATTTATGCAATATTAAATCCTTGATTTCTTTAAACTCCGAGATCACGTAAATCCCTTCCATCTTATGAAGCTTCTTGATATTTTCAATTTCGATATCTCGTATTTTTAACACTAGAGGGCTTCCATCTGGTCTCGTGGTTGTAATTGGTTCGAGATCTTGATCCGATGGTAAAAGATAAGCTGTTTGCCCTCCTTTTATGGCTTGAGCTACGCAATTGGTAATTAATGTATCCCCAATCCCACAAGCTATTTTAGCTACACTATTAGCAGATACGGGACATGTTATAAATAAGTCGTACTTTCCAATTTGTAGTGGTCCTGCATAGAAAGGATTATTTGGTGTTTTCTCTACCGTAACTTTCTTTACTATCTCATTTAAATAAAGCCATTGTCGATACCATTTTACCACTACTGCCCCTTCTTTTGATAACATGACGGTTATATCTATGTTTGGATTTTCTTGTAAATCCTTCATTAAATCAATTGAATCTTTAATTAAATCTCCCGTTCCTGTTATTCCCCAGATTATTTTGAATTTAGACATGTTAAAATCTCTTGCATTCTTTTTTAAACATCGTATAATTTCTAATCAAAATTAATAATGATTTAAAACTTATTATTCTTCAATAGTAGATCAAATTATCGTGACTTCTCTTAAGAATGACGGAGATAAAATACATATATTTGGATTACGCAGCAACGACTCCAATGGATCCTCGAGTGATAGAAGAATTTAATAAACAGATGACAGAAAACTATGGTAATTCCTCTAGCTTGCATGCTATGGGGCAAAAATCAGCAAAAACATTAATTAACTCTCGAGATACTATTGCTTCGTTAATAAATGCTGAAAGAAACGATATATTTTTTACTTCCTCAGGTACTGAATCGGATAACATTGCAATATTAGGGGTAGCACGAAAAAATAAATCGCGGGGGAATCATATCATAATAAGCAATATTGAACATCACGCGGTAATAAATACTTGTCATCATTTAGAAAAGCAAGGGTTTGAGATAACCTATTTACCCGTGGACAATCAAGGTCTAATTGATGTAAAACAATTAGAGGAATCTATCACTGACAATACTATCTTAATAAGCATAATGTTTGCTAACAATGAGATTGGAACAATTGAACCTATTAAAGAGATCGGAAAAATCGCCAAAAAGCATGATGTTATTTTTCATACTGATGGTGTTCAAGCTTTTGGGAAAATACCAATTGATGTTAATGAGTTAAACATAGATTTATTGTCTGCATCTGCTCATAAATTGTATGGCCCTAAAGGCATCGGAATGTTATTTATACGGAATAAAGGTATGAGATCAGGTTGGGGAAAATATATTGAACCAATTATGTTTGGTGGAGGTCATGAAAGAGAATTGAGACCCAGTACTGTAAATGTTCCTGGTATAGCAGCTTTTGCAAAAGCAGTTGAATTAGCTAAAGAAGAAATGTCTACAGAATTCACGCGTCAAATAAGACTCAGAGATAAGATCGTCAAAACCGTTTTGGAAACCATCCAAGATAGTTATTTAAATGGTCACCCAACATTGCGTTTACCCAATAATGTGAATTTAGGCTTTAAGTACATTGAGGGAGAGTCAATCGTTTTAGATTTAGACATAGTGGGAATTGCAGCCTCAACTGGTTCAGCTTGCTCTTCAAAATCATTAGAACCTTCTCATGTTCTACTTGCAATTGGACTGAGTCCACAAGATGCCCATGGTTCATTAAGGATTTCATTAGGCAGGTTCACACTCGAAAAAGATATAAAATATTTTCTTGAACAATTACCTCTTGTTATTAAGAGATTAAGGCAAATTTCTCCTTTACAACACAAAATGAATTAGAAGTTAGGTGGTCACATTGAATGGTGAAGTAATTTTTATGCGTTTAACTGATGTAGGTAGAAAAACAGATCTTAAAAAGGCAAGTTCGATTTTCCCAGGTATCCACGATAAAAAAATTATCAAGACAAAAGATACACCTTCATATTTAGATTTTCCAGAAAATCTTACATTAGATTTACAGCAAGAAATAAATACAGAATCTAAATACATAAATAAGGTAGAACTTAAGATCAAATTATATGAAGATGGGGTGATGTCATTGATAGCCCGGTTAAAATTTACAGATCTTCCAATAACCGAACTACATAGTTTAAGAAGAATCAAATTTTCCATTCAAGAAAGAGACTTCAACATTAACGAATATTTACGATTCCAAACTGAAAAAATTTTCCTCCAAATTAAAGAATATGTTGATGAACCATCATTTGGATTGAATGAAGTCAAACATGAAAAATATACATTCTATTGTATTACTGATGATATCAATCCAACTGAATTGGTTGAAAATAATAAAAAATATTTAGCTTGCTTATTACTGGGAGAAGATCCTAGTCTAAATCTTCATGAAACTCAAATTAACGAGACTTTAGGAAGTCCTTTTTCATTCTTAAAAAACGATTTGCTGATTTTAGATTTTGATCGTGGGATTATTTTAGATCCTAATCGAGATTATGAAGATATTTTACTTGTAACAGAGATCGCGAATTATCAATTGCTTGGATTGCGTGTATTAGATAAACTATTAGAAAAAAGGTTAAATATTGCAGAAGAAGACATCCGCATGATCTATTCTACTGGATCAATTATGCTTAGAAGGTTAAATAAAAAAGTAGGAAAATTATTGAGAATAAAATATGATTTAACATTTATTTTGGATAATATTGAAAATGTCTCAAAATTGATTGGAAATTATTTTCTGGCTCAAATATATATGAATCTTTCAGAATTGTTCCAATTGAAACAATGGAGCGATAGCATCAGGCATCGCCTTGAGACAATTGGAGATATCTATAATACTGCCCTAACAAATAAAAAAGAGGGATATTTATTATATTTAGAAATACTCTTGACTTTCATATTTGTTATGGAATTCATTTTCATTATCATTGGTTTCTTTAAATCTTAATCAGGTTAAATACCAGAAAATAGACTTAAGAAAAACAAGTAAGCTATAGATAAGAGTACATGAATAATCGCAAACGTAGCTCCTACTTTTAGTAATCTTTTAAAATTTAAATTCTCAACAGAGTTGTTCTGAGCAATCTTCAAGGTCATCATATCACAAGCAGCGCCTTGGGGTATTAAGTTTCCTCCAATATTAATTGCGATAATGAAAGCAAAGTATAAAGTGACTGAAGGAAAATTAAAGGTTTGGATTAATAGTTCGATTATTGGTATGAAAATTAATGCTGTAGGCGTATTTGCTACAAAACCTGAGATAAGACTGACCAGAATAAGGATGATCAGACTTAACATGAAGGGATCTAAGACTTGGAATGGGATGCTTTGAAAAATTTCTTTAAATCCAGCTTCTAGCAGGCAGGCTATTACGACATAAAGTGAAATGAAAAAGAAAATAATTTCCCATTCTATATCCTTGAACAAATCACCAGTTCTCTTTTTTGTAAATTTTTTATTTGCTAAAATAAGAAAAAACGCAGCCACTCCTGCAGTCAGATAAAGTAATGGTAAAATAGCAAAAAGAGCAATTGTAATAATTATAAAGGTACTATTAAAGTAAAACATTTTTTTACTCTTTATCATGATATTTGCATCCACTAAATCTAATACAAATTTCTTTTGTTCCTCCTTTATCTCTGGTTCCTTTCTTAGATACCATCTATTCATTAGATATATCGTGATAAATAATAAAAAGAAAGAAAACCCCCAATAATATACGATAAAATATATTGTGTCTAAATGAAAATAAGTTGAGATAATTATGTTTTCTCCAGATGAAAATGGAGTGATGATTGAACCAATATTAATACAAATTGTCATTCCAAGGAGATAAGTTCCAGCCCGAGTATTTAAAAATCTACATAAACGAATCACTACTGGTCCTAATATTAAAACAACAATTAAATCACTGATAATTGCAGCTAAAAGCGTGGTTATAATGCATATTAAGTAAAAAAAGATTGTTCTATTTCCTTTTGATATTTTGAATAACTTTACGGCTACATATTCTAAAATATTTGAATCTTGAGCGATTTTTGTAATAATACTCATGCTTAATATAACAATCAGAGCTTCAAATTCTATATGTGAGATGAAGTAATTTATATCTAAACCATAGATTAAACCAGTTATAGTCCCCGCAACAAAACATCCCATTAGAGATACTGCTACG
>Ga0307380_10013114_pt1 | contig 10258 bp, 12 predicted proteins | sample UN3MG_FD_202239 | JGI IMG/M metagenome (GOLD analysis project Ga0307380, IMG submission 202239) | Soil microbial communities from Risofladan, Vaasa, Finland - UN-3 | ecosystem: Environmental > Terrestrial > Soil > Coastal area > Acid sulfate soil | place: Finland: Risofladan, Vaasa | collected... | reverse complement strand
CTGGTGGAGCTGCTTCTCGCACAGAGTCGAAGGAACGATGCAATGCGCGAAGGGCGCGACGCGCTCGGCCTGATCGAAGACCAGATGCTCTCGGCGCACCTGAGCGACCTGCTCACTGCGCAGTCAAACCTGTCGCGCTGAACAGGTCTCAGTACTCGCCAAACAGGTCTTGAATGCGCACGTCGAGCGCCGTCGCGACTTTGTAGAGCGAGCTGATCGATGCGCTGGATTCGGCGCGCTCGATTTGTGAAAGAAGCGAGACGCTCAGTCCGGTGCGGCGCGCCATCTGCTTCAAGGTCAGCGCGCGGTCCTTTCGCAGTCCCCGAATCGTCTCTCCGATGACGCGATGGAGGTTTTCTTCGGGGGTGCGCAGCAGCCCCTTTTTCCGCATCACGCGATCGAGAACTTCGCGGAACTCATCCGGGTTGAAAGGTTTCTTCAGATAGTCGACCGCATCGAGCTTCATCGACTGGACCGCCGTGTCGAGCGATGGGTACCCGGTGAAGATCACCACCGCGACGTCGCTGTCGACCCTTCGGATTTGCTCGAGCAACTCGACGCCGCCCAGGCCGGGCATCATCAAGTCGAGCACCACCAGATGGTAGCCGCCTTCCTTGACTTCATTGGGCGCGTCCTTGGGGTTGGCGAGCGTGGTCACCTCGAAGCCGTCCTTGGTGAGGAACGTCTCCATGAACTCCAAAATCGCTTGGTCGTCATCGACGACTAGAACTCTTACTGGTGGGAGCGCCTTTGACATCTTGCCTCCGCTGCAATTGTGATTGCAGTGTTCAATTCTAGTCGGGGCGAGAGGATTCGAACCTCCGACCTCACGGTCCCGAACCGTGCGCGCTACCAAACTGCGCTACGCCCCGTATTTCAAGCTCGGCGGAATCTAGCGTTACCGTCGAGAGCTGTCAACGAACTATCCTACATTTACCCACATATAGACTTGGTATGCGTCAGCCCAGGGTCCGGCACCCTCTACCCAGGGTCCGATCGCGAGCTGCCCGAGAGATCCAAAGTACAATGATTTCAAACCGGAAGCACGTCCAACTTGGAGCTCGAAGCCCCGCAAGAGCACCCTTTCCAGAAGCGCCGAACCTTCCTCCTTGAGCGGTGAGCAGACCGCGTAGAGGAGGGTTCCTCCGGGCCGCACCAGCGCGGCCGCGTTCTCGAGCACGAGGCGCTGTGTCTCACCCATGCGGGCCGCATCGTCGGTTCCAGCCCGCAGTAAAATTTCAGGTCTACGGCGCAAAGTACCGAGCCCGGTGCACGGAGCATCGACGAGCACTCGATCGAACCCGCCCTGCACGCCTCCCGCTCCTACCGTCCAGTCGACGCAAGCGGTTTCGAGCCGCGCGGTGTTCAAGCGGAGCCGCTGAAGCTCAGCTGGAATCTGCTCGAGGCGATGTTCATGAAAATCGGTGGCAATGACGCGGCCGGACTCACCGACGGCTTCGAGGAGCTGCGCCGTCTTGCCGCCGCGACCTGCGCAGGCATCGAGCACGCGCTCTCCCGGTTTTGCCTCGAGCAGCAAGCCAATGAGCTGCGCTCCCTCCTCTTGCACGGCGAACGCCCCCTCCGAGTAACCAGGAAGCGCGCGCGGGTCACCTACCCCACTGATGCGAAGGCCCAGCGGAGAAATCGACGTCCGCGACACCGCTGCGTCCGGGTGAGCGGCGAGAATCGCCTCCGCGATCAGATCACGATCCTGGTCGAGGCGAACGCGCAAATCGATCGACGGAGGCTCATCCCCTATGCGAAGGAGATCGGCGCCGTGCTCGGTTCCAATCGACGCCGTGAGCGCGTCGCGCAACCAGTCGGGAACGACAACCGCTGGCGGCGGCGCCGGTACGGCGGGGCGATCGGCCGCCACCTTGCGCAGCACGGCGTTCACGAAGCCTGCAAGCCCTTTTCCGCGTTTCGCACGTACCAGCTCGACCGTATCGTTCACGACCGCGTGCGAAGGGATGCGCCCCAGATGGTGAAGCTGATACACCGCGCTCAACAACGCGATATGGGTCCACTGGTCGAGTTTGCCGAGGCGTCGAGCATGCCGCGCGAGCGAGGCGTCGAGCGCGGGTATCGTCCTCAAAGTTCCGTAGACGATTTGTGTCGCAAGAGCGGCATCCGATCGGCCGACCGACTCGCGACGAAGCTCCGCATCCAGCGTCGGCGCGGCCCAAGCATCGTCGTGCACCACCCGGTAGAGCACACGGGTCGCGATTCGTCGGGCGGCAGCTACCACGGCCGGAGCTTACTCGGGTCGGGCCCGCAAGCACGGAGATTGGAGGCTAGGCGGACGCATGATACCGTAGCGGCCGTGGGGGACGACGGAAGTCGGCAAGTACCGATCGGAACGAGGCGATGAGCGCATTGGTTCTCGTGGCTGACCCCGATCCATTCAACCTTCGCTTGCTTCACGAGGCCTGTGAAGTGGCGGGCTACGACGTGGTGACCGCAGCCGATGGGCCCGAGGTGCTCGCGATGATCGCGCGTCGTCCGCCGGACCTGCTCATTCTCGACGCCAAGATGTCGGAGATCGATGCATTCGAGATCCTCCGCATCCTCAAAGCCGACGCCGGCCTGCTCGACATTCCGGTTCTCCTGGTCACTGACGAGAGCGACATCGACGCACGACGCCGGGGTATCGAGCTCGGTGCCGAAGACTACCTCACTCGCCCTTACCGAGTATTCGAGATTCAACGAAGGGTTCGCAACGTCTTGCGTGCGACCAGACGGGACCGAATCGGAATTCCAGAGAGCACGCCTCCAGCGGACCAACGAGACCCAGTGACCGGGGCCGGCACGCCATCGCAGCTGTTGATCAGCCTGGACTATGAGCACACGCGCGCCGAACGGTACGGGCACCCATTGAGCTGTATCGTCGTAAAGCTCGGCAACTCGAACGAGATTGCGGCCGCAAGCGGCGACGGCACGGCCGACCAGGCGATGGCGCGAATCGGCACCGGACTCAAGGCATGTATTCGCGCCGTCGATCATCTGTTCCGACTGCGGCGCGACGAGTTCTGTATCTTGCTCCCGGAGACGGACGGAGATGGGGCGGGCTACGTGCTCCGGCGCTTGGAGGGTCAGGTCGAAAGCGGGAAGCTCTGGGGCGAGGATGTCGTTCCCAGACCAAACATTCAGATCGGACTGACGAGCACGCCTGAGGAACGCGTCAAGAGCGGCGACGATCTATTGCAGCAAACTCGCCGTTCGCTGGCCAAGAAGAGCTAGAGCGCGGAGGCGAAGCGAAGCACCCAGAGCGCCACGGCACCTGCGCCCAGCGCGAGCGCCCATCGATTCAGAGCAAAGCGCTCGATCACGGCGTCGAGCGACCAGCCGCGCCAGCCCGCAACGATGCCAATGGGGATGCAGGCGCATACGGCGAAAAAGAGTGCGAGCCCCAAGGGATTGGCGCTGGCCGCGGCGACCCAACTGCCGCGGATGCCGTGAGCGAAAGCCGTCGTGAGCCCGCATCCTGGGCAGGGTGCCCCGGTGAGCAAGAGAAACCCGCACGGTGGGAGCCCGAGCTGCGTGTGAGTTCCGTGACCTCGGGAATCGGGCTCCAGCCAGGCGGCTGCCAGCAGCACGAGCACCGAGCCCAGCGCGAGCGCCCACCAGCCCAGGCGTTGCCAATGCGGGTTAGCCCTGGTCCTATCGGGGCTCGTCATCATGGTTCGGCTCACGCCAGTCTGGATTGCGCTTCGGTTGGCCGTCAATGATCACCACGCAGGGCAGCGCGCAGTCGGGCTCACCGATCGACTCGTGAACATGCCTTCCAACCGGATTGTCATTGCCAGCAGCAAAGTCAGCGTAGTGCGCATGCAAGCACTTTACACCTCCGGATGAGCCTCCAACGCCACCACTCGGGCGAAGAGGTGCATCCGCCGGAAGCCGCGCGTCCCGTGCGCGGGCGTAGCCATCATGTCTCACTTTGAGCGCCTCACTCAAGCTCGGGTTGGCATCGATTCTCGCCTGCTCCGCACGAACGCCCCCCTCTGCTTCAATCCGCGCAATGCGACGATGCGCCAGAGGGCAAGTGAGCCAGTAGAGCGTCGGAAACGGCTCCCCGGTGTCGAGCAGGGGAGGCACGTCCGCGACTACGGGAAGTCCGAGACTGCAGCGTTTTAGAACGGTCGACGTTGCGCGCAACGGTCGCCCGATCTGAAGGGCGAGAATCTCGCGATCCGGCTCGTCGATGCTCATGAGATGCGCATGCGGTCCTCGATCTCGGTCCAGAAGTCGGACTCGCCGACGACCTCGAGCATCATGACCGCTTCCGCGGACGCGCGGTCTGCGCGCGCGCCGCCGTCTCGCAGAAGCGCCGAAATACGCTCCGCAATGGTGAGCCGTGTGGCCAGCTCAGCGCGTGCCACGGCGAAGTTGTGGTCCTCGGCCCATTTGAGCGACCAGATCTCATCGGCAATCCAGTCGCCAAACACATCGCGGCTCGTGCGCGGCTTTGGGGAGCGGGCCTGAGCTCGATCGAAGGCGGCCGCCCATGGACGCGGAGGTGGACGCGGGCTGCGCCGGTTCTGGATAGCGGAGATCATGTCGCCCACCCAGGCCATCGCCACACCGAACTGCGACCCGTCACGTGCTCCGATGAATTCGTCGGCTTGCTTGTCCCAGCTACTTCCCTTGAGCCGTGGGAACGGCTCCGCGTCGAGAATTCTCAGCAGCGGCTCGCGGCCGCGAAGCCGGGCGAGGTACTCGACCTCAATCGACTCCCATTCGGAGAACTCGATCTCCTTCTTTGCCGTCATCGGGATGCGCTTGATACGCCGGTCGGCAACGAGCTGACCACCACCGTTGGAGATCGAGCTCTCGACATCCTCGGGCTCAATCAGCGGCCGTTCGCCCATCGTTCTGCAGGGGCAGCGATGTTCCGTAGTGATTCGACCCCCAACCGGGGTCGCCACGAGTCCCAATGGAAATCGACGACAACCTTCCGGCTTGAATTCGGGGCCGAGCTTGGCGTGCACCGAGCAACGCTGGTCCGACATCAGGAAGACACAGCCGCCGTCGGCTGCAGTCTTGAGCATGTAGTCGTCATGGTCGTCGTCCCAGCCCGCCGACTTTCGCTCGATCCGGCGCATCTCCGCGACTTCCTTCTTCGTGAGGGGTCCGATGCCGTGGATGTCCGTGCAGCACAATCCATCCCCAAAGCACGTGTACCGCGCGCCGGGTCGCGGAAGCATGGGTCGAACTTTGGTCTTTTTCTTTTTGTTTCCAGCCATGAACGTACGTGGGCTTCCTCAGCACCCAGTAAAAGGGGACTGTCCCCTTCTTCTAGGATATGATTTCGGGATGGGAGCGAGTCCTTCACCGCTCGTGGGTTACAACACGAACGTGCGCCATAAGGGAAAGCTGTATCACATTCAAACCGAAGACTCGGGTGTGAAACGGCCACATGTCATCACTCAGCTTTTCGCAGACGGCGGACGCATCATTGCGTCGGAGAAGACATCATACGCAGAACACGTCGAATCCGAAGACCTCACTGCCATCGTCAAGCAGCTCATGCAAGAGCAGCACAAGCGAGTGTTCATTGCACTTCGAGACGGCGCTTACGATGAAGATGGCCCTTCCGAAGCACGAAGCGACGGTCAATCCGCAACTACGTCAGACTTGGAAGTGACGACCGAGGTTCTGGAGCACGCGGCCGCGCGTCTGGTCGAGGGCGCGCCCCACTACGAGCAGGTGCGGGCCGGCAGTGTATCCCAGCAGAGAATCTCTCGAGCGCCGGCCGCTCCATTCGGACACGATGTGTTGAGCGAAAAGACGCTCGACGAAGTCATACTCTCGTATCTTGCCGAGGACCTCGAAACCGGCACCTGAGCGCGCTCGGCTTGACACTCTTTCGGGCGCGTTGTTAGCTCCTCGCCCCATTGCCAACCCGAGTGAGGCGATTTCAAGATGCCCGACGCAAAGATTTCCTTCACCGAGAACATCCCCAAGTCGATAGCGAAGGACCTCGAGAAGGCCAGAGCCGTGGACGCGGTGTTCTTGTTTCGAGTGACTGGCGAAGAAGGCGGCACCTGGACGGTCAACATGAAAGACGAGCCCGGAGTCACCGAAGGCGACGCGGGGAACGCGGAGTGCACGATCGAGCTTTCCAACGAGGACTGGAGGGCAATGACTGAAAAGCCCGGGACAGCAATGCAGTTCTTCATGCACGGTAAGATCAAGGTGCGAGGCAATGCTTTGCTCGCGACCAAGCTCCAAGCCGTGATCGGCTAGCGGACATCGCCAAGATGCCCATTATCAAAGAACGCATCTTCATGCTTCTGCAGGACCCCCGCGTGATGAAGCTGATGCGGGATCCCAAGGTTCAGGCAATTGTGATGAAGGTTTTTCGCTACCGGGGTCGTGTAGAAGGGGCGTTCGACCAGGGCGTGCAGCGCATCGCGGGGAAATTGAATCTCGCGACGCAGCGTGACCTTCGTGGACTGCAACGCCGGATTCGACACCTCGAACGTGAGCTTCGCGAGGCCGAGGAGCGTCTCAACGAAGACCAAGCCGCTCGATGAGCGCAGGTCCGTAGTAAGCGCCAAAGTAGAACATGGCGACGAGGGGCACGATGATGCTCAGGATCGCGAGGATGACCCCGAGCGTGACGACCGCGTAGTCCCATCGGCTGGGCTTGGATGCGTCGGATTCGTGCTCGCGGATGAGCTCGAGGTTGCGACGATTCGACTTGTAGGCCGCGTCGAAGATGTCTCCAATGATCGGGAGCGCGCCAAGGACCACGTCGACCAATATGTTGAGGATCATGCGCATCAAGACGACGCGTGGCACCCCTCGGCGTAGCGCCAACGTCAGGAGACCAACCGAGCCAACGCCAGTGACCGCGTCGCCGATACCAGGAAACAAGATCCCGATGACCGGATCCAATCCGAAACGAAAGTCGGTTCCCGGAATACGAAAGCGATCGTCCAGCAAGGTGACGAGGCGCTCCGCCCATCGCCTCAGCGCTGAAATCGAACGGTCCGGATCGACCATGGGTGGACTCTAGGCGCGCAGTTAGGCGTCCGCCAGCACGTGATCCCCACAGACCTCGACGAACACGGACCGCAGACGTTCTCGAAGATTCGAGCCCTTCTCCACGAAATGATGGATGCCCAGTTGGTGAAGAAGCTGCACGTCGTGCTCTTGCGCACCTGCGCTCACCGAAATGATCGAGCAGCCTTGCGCGAGTCCCTCGCCCTTGAGCTGCATACAGAGCTCCACGCCGTTCATCCGGGGCATGTGCAGGTCGACCAACATGACATCGGGTTCTTCTTTCTGAACTTCGCTCAGCGCCTCCTCGCCATCGTAGGCGACGCGGATTTCGGATGAACCGATGATCTGCCGCACGTAGAAGGTGAGGATTCTCGCGAGATCTGCGTCGTCATCGACGATCAACACCGATGGTCCGCTTCGGCCCGATCTGGCGACCCCGCCGCTTCTAGGCCGTTCGTCGAGGATCGCACGCAGCTGCCAGGCTACCGCCTCGGCACTTTGAATGCGCACCTGAGGATTGGGGCTCAGCATTTCGTGAACCACCTGGCAGAGCGCCAGAGGACAGTCGATCCGCGCCTCCGCGAGCGGCGCAAGTTGTGCATGCTCGTGCGATGCGATCACTTCGCGGATGGTGGTTCCGGGATAGGGCCGGCCTCCGGTGAGCAGTTCGTACGCAACGACCCCGAGCCCGAAAATGTCGACCAGGTGTCCGCTCCCGGTCGCAGCCGTGTTGAGCAAGGCTTCTGGCGCCATGTATGGGGGCGAGCCCGCAACGCGTTGTTTCCCATTCACATCGAACTCTGGCAACACGAGACCGAAGTCCATGAGGACGACCCGATGCGCGGGTGTGAGCATGATGTTGTCTGGTTTGATGTCTCGGTGAACCAGTCCCGCTCGATGGACGACGCTGAGTCCTTCAGCCGCGGGCAAAAGAAGCTGCACGACCTCGGCAGGCGTGAACTGCTCGCCGCTTCCCCAGCGAGTCGACGCATGCTGCGTGAGAGAAACGCCGTACACCCGCTCCATCACCAAGTAGTCGATTCCGCGATGCTCGCCGAGCGTATGAACACTCACCAAACTGGGATGCTGAAACGCCGCTAAGGCCCGCGCCTCGTTGCGCAGCGGCGGCGTGAGGGGGTTTGGCCAGGCCGCCTTGATGGCCACCCTCCGATTGAGCAGGTGGTCATGGGCCTCGAACACCTGGCCCATTCCGCCCCTGCCGAGCAGCTGCATGATTTCATAGACCCCGTCGAGCAGCTCGCCGGTCGCGAAGATGCGATTTTCGCCGTCCGTCACGGGTTCGCTTGCTGCGGCGGCGTTTACCCCTAGGTCGCGCATATCAGTATTTACATACTATATTCGTGACACTGTAACAGGCAAGGTCAGAGGTCGATTTGCCGAATGTCGAGCCCTTCGACCGCTTTTCCAAGGAATCTCGAGGCCGCAGCCCCAAATTGGCCGGGGAGATCGGTCACCAAGATCTCGAGGGAGCCCGGAGGCCCAGGCGTCGCCGGCTCTGGGCTGAGGATCTCGCCCAGGGTAGCCGCGGTGGCGTCGGCGCTGTCCACGATCGCAAGCTCATGGCCCAGGAGCTCGGCCGCAACCTCGTGAATCGTACCGGAGAGCAGTGGATAGTGGGTGCAGCCGAGGACGATCGTGTCGACGTCCGCGTCGGCCAGTGGCTGCAGGTATCGCCTTGCGGCCAAGCGCGGGACCTCGCCGCTGACCCAGCCCTCTTCGGCCAACGGCACGAACAGCGGCGCCGCGGTCGCGATCACCTCCATGGCTTCGTTTTCCGCGTGAATCGCCCGCTCATACGCGCCCGATGCGACCGTTCCTGACGTCGCCAGGACGCCGATTCGACCCGTGCGCGTGGCCCGCACCCCTGCTCGCGCGCCTGGCTCGATGACCCCGATCACGGGAATGTCGAGTCGGCTTTGGAGCTCCCCGAGCGCCACGCCGCTCACGGTATTGCATGCGACGACCAGAAGCTTGATGTCGAAGCTCAGCAGGCGCTCCGCGCAGCCGATCGCATACTTGACCACCGTCTGCGCGCTACGCGTACCGTACGGAACCCGAGCGGTGTCGCCGAGATAGACGAGGTTCTCCCTCGGCAGGGCCCCTGCAATGGCGCGGGCCACCGTTAGGCCGCCCAGGCCGGAGTCGAAAATGCCAATCGGCTTTGCCACGTGCCCCTAGTCGGGCAAGCTTACACAGCCGCCCCGAAAGAGCCACCAGCGCGGTGGTCTCTGATAGGCTGACAAGCACATGCCCGCACTGGCGCTGATTTCGAGAGATCCGACCCTCTACCAAGAGCTCGTCGCCGCGCTCGACGGGACAGCTTGGTCTGTCGAATGGCTGGGCGCGGAGGTCCTCGACGGGGGCGAGCTCCATCAAGAGGTGGTCTTGCTGGACGCGACGCATCCCGGCGCGGAGACCTGGAGCACGCGAGGATCCAAGCCGGTTCTTCTTCTAGTGGACGGCACGGGCACGCAAGCCTTGGAAGAGCGCGCCGACGACATCATCTTCAGACCGCCGGGACGACGGGAGCTCGAGGCACGACTCGAGCGACTCCATGCCCGCACGCCGCTCGACGAGTTGCGACGCCAGTACGCAAAGACCTTTGCATCCATGGCGCCGGGCATCGTGGTCATCGACCCCGACCTCCAGATGGTATTCGCGAATCCACGGTCCTACGAGATCGTGGGACATCGCGAAGAGACGATTGCTGCAAGCGGTATCGCACGCGTCGTCGCGCCCAAAGACCTGCCCCGTGTCCGAGACGCTCTTTCGCAAGGCCAGTATCCGCGTGGAATGGACATTCACTTGATCCGCCGTGACGGAACCCAGATCACTTGCAGCACATCCTTTGCGCCACTGATCGGCGCAGAAGACCACACGGTAATCTCGTTTGAAGACGTCACTGACATCCGGGCGACTGAGCGGGAGCTGCTCAAGACGATGGAGTTCTTGGAGTCGTTGATCGAGGCCAGCGTCGATGCGATCATCGCCACGGACATGGAGCAAAGGGTGATCCTGTTCAATCCGAGCGCGGAGCGAGTTTCGGGGCGACACGTTTCTGATGTCGTCGGCAAAGTGAAGCTAGAAGACCTTCTCGGTCGGGCGTCTTCCGAGCTGGTGACTCAGCGCCTGCTCGCTTCGGATCACGGCGGCGAGGGGCGACTCGAACCAACGATGCTCGACCTGCTCGACATCCACGGTGCTCGAATTCCGGTCCAGTTGTCTG
>Ga0307380_10013111_pt1 | contig 10259 bp, 9 predicted proteins | sample UN3MG_FD_202239 | JGI IMG/M metagenome (GOLD analysis project Ga0307380, IMG submission 202239) | Soil microbial communities from Risofladan, Vaasa, Finland - UN-3 | ecosystem: Environmental > Terrestrial > Soil > Coastal area > Acid sulfate soil | place: Finland: Risofladan, Vaasa | collected... | reverse complement strand
GACTCCTCGCCTATCTCCTGGTGGCGGTGCTGCCCGGACTGGACAAACTGCTGCACGACTTCAGGGGCGTGGAGTTCGTAACAGGGGGCTCACCGGGGTTCACGGCGGCAACGGGCTCGTGGTATGCCGCAGCGGTGGGTCTGTGTCTGGTGGTGGGGGCGCTGCTGGCGCTGCTGGTGATGTGTGTGGCACCGGGCACCCGGCGGATGATGTCGGGCATCGCGGCAAGGCTGCCGTTCTACGGTCCCGTGCTGAGGGCACAGCGGGCGTTCCTCTTCTGCCGGACGCTCTCGGTGCTGCTGCGCGGCGGGGTCCCCATGCGCGAGGCGATACGGGTGGTGCGTGAGGTCCTCCCCGACCGTGCCCTGGTGAGGGCCCTGGACCGTGTGGCCGACGAACTCCAGGCCGGTGAGCCGCTCTCACAGGCACTCGCCAAACAGGGCGTCTTCCCCTGGGCGCTCGTCTGGACGGTGTCGGTCGCCGAGAACCGCGGGGACCTCCCCCAGGGACTCTACGACACGAGCGAGTTCTACCGTGAGGAGGCCGAGCGACGCAGTCTTTTCATCATGCAGACCCTCCCGGCGTTCATGGTGATCTTCGTCGGGGTGTTCGTGGCGGCGGCGGTGCTGCCGGTCGTGCTGGGACTGGTGCGTCTCATGAGCGGGGCCGGGTCGATGATGGGGGGCTTCTGAGGCCGCGATGGGGTTCCTGTGGGGGAGTTACCGGTGCTGCCGTCATTTGCCATGATGTTCGTCATCGCCTTCGTGATGGTCGGTGGGCCCATCACGGTGCTGGTGGTGCTGCACATCCTGTGGACACGCCGGGAGCGGAACCTCGCCGTGCTCATCAGCTACCTCGCCTCGGTGACGTCACGGGGGTACCCGCTGGCCGGGGCGCTTCAGGCCCTGGGACAGACGATGCGCGGGAGGTTCTCCGACGCCCTCAAGGACATCAGTGCCCAGATGGAAGGGGGGATGTCGCTCTCGTCGGCGCTGGTCCGTCACCCCAGGGTGATGCCCGACGACTACGTCGACCTGGTCCACGCCGGGGAGTCGGCCGGGAACCTTGCCGACGTCTTCCAGGTGCTGCGCCGTCACGACCGACGCACCTTCAGTCACCGCTCGAGGCTTTTCGCGGTCGCCACGTATCCCCTGGTGCTCTTCTGGCTGGCGGGGTCGGCGGGATACCTCGTTTCCAGTCTGGTCGTCCCGAGGTTCCGCGAGATCGCCGCGGAATTCGGGACCGGGTTTGCCTTCGCTCCCGATCCACTGCTCCTGATCTGGCGGGTGCTCATCCCGCTGGTGTTCGCACTGACGGTCATGATCGTCATCCTGGCCATACCGTCGTCGACACTGGTGCGTCGTGAGGGGGCACTGGGGATCGCCGACACCCTCAAGTGGTGGCTCCCGCCGTCACGACGGTACGAAAGGTACGCCGGCATCCGTCTCTTCGCGCAGTCCCTGGCGATCCAGCTGCGCGGGGGTGTGCCGCTGAGGGAGGCCCTGCGTCAGGCCTGCCAGGTGGTGGTGAACGGGGCGGTCAGGAGCAGGCTGGAGCGGATGCGGGCGGGTGTGGAGGAGGGAAAGTCCCTGTCGTCGGCCGCGGGGCGCTGCGGACTCTTTCCCGCACGGTTCATCCACCTCATGGAAATGGGCGAGACCGGCGGGAACATGCTCCCGGCACTCGACGAGATCGCATCGAGTTCGACCGACGCGTGTGAGCGGGTGGTCACGTGGATTTCCCTCATCGCCGTTCCGGCGGCGGTGGTGGCCACGGGGGGCACCGTGGCGGTGCTGGGCATCGGCGTCTTCCGGACGCTTGCGGCCATCATGCTGCACGTGATGGGAGGGTCGTCATGAGACGTCGTCCGGGCGGGTTCCTGCTGGTGGAGATCACCGTCGCACTGAGCATCTTCTGCGGGGTGCTGGCGCTGCTGCTCGTGGGGCTCCAGCAGGCCGCCGAGACGACCGCCCTCGAGATGGAACGCACACGGGCCGCCTGCCGACTCGAACGCACGCTCGCAGAGGTTCGCCGGGGCATCGTTGAACTCACCGACGGCGGCGACGTGACACTGCCGCCTCCCGCCACCGAAGACGCACTGCCGGACGAGACCTGCATCGTCGGGACCCGGCCGTGGGACCCCCACCCGGGACTCCGCCGCGTCACCGTCACCGTCCACTGGCGGTCACGCCGGAGACGCGAGGCCGCCCTCACCGCCGAGACGGTCGTGAGGGCCACGAATCTCAAGTTCGCGGGGGTGGACCGATGAGACACGTCACACGCGGCTACACCCTGGCCGAGATGTTGGTCTGGTTCGCGGTCCTCTTCATCTTCATGTCTCTGGTGAGCTGGTTCATGGTGTCGGTGGCCGACACGTCCCGTCGGAGCCACCGGGCCATCGAGGAAGCGACCGTGCGGGTCATGGTGCTCGGTCGTCTGGGTCCGGACGTGCGGAACGCTTCGCGCATCCTCGATCAGCACGCCGGCAGGAAATCGGACGATAAGACGCTCATCCTCGAAACCCCGTCGTCGGCGCACGTGGTCTACCGGTTCGCCGACGGCATTCTCCATCGCGAGACGACCGCCGCGGGCCGGCCGCAGGTCGTCCCCGTCGGCCGATTGGACGCCCTCACCTTCAGGTACGACAAGGGTGGACCGGTGGCGTCGCGATGGGTGGAGCTCCACATGCCCGCACGCGCCGGGAAGGGCCTCACCCAGCGCTTTCACCTGCTGACCCCGGAGGTGACGCCATGAGGTCACCCACACGCACGAACACGGGTCTCGGCATCCTCGCGGTCATCATCTGCGTGGGTGTGCTCATCATCCTGGTCGGTGCGCTGACGGTGTCGCTGGCCGTCTTTTCGGCCACGTCGAGCCGCTACGCACACGCCGTCCGTGCGCGTGCCCTGGCCGAAGCCGGCGTCGAGACGGCCCTTGCAGGACTGACCTCGCAGGCGGCCGGGAAGCCCGAGCCCGTCCGTTTCGAACTCGACGGCGGCGTCTGCTCGGTCGACGTCAGGCCGGTCGCGAACGAGGAAAGGCGACTGACCGTCGTCTCGTCGGGCCGGCTGAAGCTCGCGGGCGGAGAGATGATCTGCCGGGTGACGCTCGTCGTTCAGTCGACGGACGACGGGAAACCCGTCCGCATCCTCTCGCGAGACGAAGACACCCGCTACCTCCGCGTCACCCCCCCGAAGACGTCCGACACGGAAGCCCCGTGAACTGGACCTTGCACTTCCCCGGCTCTTCCGTCATAATGCCTCCGGCTTTCTCGGACCGAAGACAACGTCTCTCGAACCAGGGAGGACGCGCATGGAGCCGGTCAGGATCATCCCGTGTCTCGACATGAAGGAAGGCCGGGTGGTGAAGGGGGTGCACTTCGTGGAGCTGAAGGACGTCGCCGACCCGGTCGAGGCGGCGAAGGCCTACTGCGAGCAGGGGGCGGACGAGATCGCGTTTCTGGACATCACCGCCACCGTCGAGGGCCGGCGGACGATGTTCGAGGTCGCCCGGAAGGTGGCCGACGTGATCGACTGTCCGTTCACCATCGGCGGGGGACTGAAGTCTCTCGAGGACGTGGCGGCGGCACTGGACGCCGGAGCGAGCTGTGCGTCGATATCGAGTGCGGCGTTCCGTGATCCCGACATGATCGCCGAGGCCGTGGAGGAGTTCGGCGGCGACACCATCACGGTCGCCATCGACGCCGATGCGAGCGATGCGATGCCTTCGGGACGCGAGGTCTACATCGATGGGGGCCGCACCGCCACCGGAAAGGACGCGACGGAATTCGCCAAGGAGATGGCCGCCATCGGCGTCGGGCAGATCCTCCCCACCTCGAAGAAGACCGACGGGACGACCGCCGGGTACGACCTGCAGCTGACGCGTGAGATCGCCGAGGCGACCGGACTTCCCATCATCGCCTCGGGCGGCGCGGGAAAGCTCGAAGACTTCTACCTGGCCGCCACCGAGGGCAAGGCCAACGGACTCCTCGCCGCGTCCGTCTTCCACTTCGGGACCTTCACCGTCCGACAGGTCAAGGACTATCTCAAGAAACGAGGCGTTCCGGTCAGGGAGTGAACCATGGCGGACCCGCACAAGATGACACCCGGCATCCTTCAGGAAATGACCATCGACGACGTGAAGGCCTTCGGGACGGAGGTCGTGCTCATCGGGGTCGCCTCCACCGAGCCGCACGGACCGATCGTCCCATACGGGTCGGATTTCTGGCAGTGCGACGCGGTCTGTCGCAAGTCGGTCACGCGCGCGAACGCAAACGGCGCACGCGTCCTCATGTACCCCACACTCCCCATCGGCAACAACGTCAACTTCAAGCACTTCCCATTCGCCTGTCGCATCGGCGTGCGCACGCTCATGCTCACGCTCCTCGACATCATCCAGGCGGTCGAGGAGGACGGCATCCGCAAGGTCGTGCTCGTGAACGGTCACGGCGGAAACACCGATGCCATGCGGGCCGTCCTGCGCGAGCACTTCGACCGCACGCCCGAAGACCGTCGGGCGTTCGTGTGCATCACCGGCGGCATGCCGTCCAGGGAGGCACTCGACGCCATCGAGCATCCGTCGGAACACGGCGGCGAAAGCGAGACTTCACGGAACCTCTACCTGCACGAGCATCTGGTGCGGAAGGACAAGCTGCAGGAGCTGCCCTTCGGCAAACCGATGATCGACGCCCTCGCGGAGAACCGTGTACACTGGGTGCGTCCGTGGTACCTGCACATGCCGATGGGGGGAGGCGGCGAGACGCGGAAGGCGTCGAAGGAAAAGGGCGAGGCCCTCATCGAGACGGGGGCCGACGGACTCGCCGCGTTCCTCGTCGAACTCTCGAAGACCCCTTGGAACCCGAAGTTCCCATACCCGGCCGACGCACGGATGGATTACTGACCGGCGGCGAGTCATGAGCGCAGAAGATGAACTCCGCAGACGCATCGAGGCCTTCGACGGCGACGTCCGCCTGATGGTGCGGACGTTCGACGGACGGGAGTTCCGTCACCAGGCCGATGAGCCGTCGGACCCCGCGAGCGTCATCAAGCTGACGATTCTGTACGAAGCGTTCGAGACGCTCGATCTCACGGAAATCGTGACGATCCCCCATGACCCGAAGGCGTCGGGCTGGGGGGTGCTGCGTCGGCTGACGGGTGACGTCACGATGTCGATGCTCGACGTCGTGACGCTGATGATCATCTATTCCGACAACCTGGCGACCGATTTCGTGCTTTCACGGCTCGACCGTGACGCCATGCACGAGCGCCTGCGCGAACTCGGCCTCGAACACACCACCGCCTGGAACGGCTTCGGCACGTCCTTTGCACCCCCGGATCGCGAGCCCAAGAACACCTCGACCGCCCGCGACATGGTCACACTCCTCGAGCACATCCGCAGACACAAGCCGATGATGGACGTCCTCTCCAAGCAGACCGACCGGAACATTATCCACCACGGCACGCCCTCGGGTGTCGCACGCTACACCAAGAGCGGACAGTCCGCGCGGGTGCGCAACGACGCCGGCATCCTCGAGTGGGAAGGCGGGGGGGCGTATCTCGTACTCTTCGCCGTCAGGAACACGGACGTCCCGGACTTCAAGGTCCTGCTCGAATACGACATGGAACTCGCCCCCATCGCCGAAGCCGCACACCTCTGGGCCCGAGCTTGAAAAAAGTACCTGGTACTTTTTTTCAGCCGCCAATCGCCCCATATCGCCCGAATTCGAAGAGAAAAAAAGTACCAGGTACTTTTTTTTCACGGATCGGGAAAGGGGTATTCGCCGAAGTCCTTGTCGCAGCGGTAGTGGAACTCGGCGCCGCGGCGGGTGTGCCAGTAGGAATCGTAATCGCCCTCGTCAGGCGGCGACGGGATGTCCCCTTTGAGCAGCGGGTCGCCCGTGTCCTCGAGGATCCGGTGGAGGCGCTGCTGCAGGTCGGTGAGCACGTCGGCCATCTCCGGATCGTCCGCGAGGTTTTTCTTTTCGTCGGGGTCGGCGTCCAGGTCGTAGAGTTCATGCTCGGGCCGCCACGCACTGAAGTACCGGTCGATGATCCCGGCCCCGTAGCGCTGACCCGCCGGGCCCTGGATGAGCACCGGACGTCCCGGGATGAAATTGTGGATGTACTTCCAGCGCCCGGTGCGGATGCACCGCGTCGGGTCGTACTGCCCGCCGTGCCACGTGACGTCCGCAATCACTTCCGTTCGCGGCTCGTAGGTCCCGCCGGTCAGCAGCGGCCAGAAGCTCCGTCCCTGGACGTTCTCCGGGACCGCGACACCTAAGGCGTCGAGCAGCGTGGGCAGCAGGTCGACGTGGCTGACGAGGTGCGACACGCGGGAACCCGCCTCGATGACCCCCGGCAGACGCAGGATGAGCGCGGTGTGGATGCCCGGATCGTAGCAGCTCATCTTCGCCCGCGGAAACGGCATCCCGTGGTCGGTGGTGAAGACGACGAGGGTGTCCTTCTCGAGTCCGGCGTCGCGGAGGGCGTCGAGGACGCGTCCGACCGCGGCGTCCGCGCGGCGGATGTTCTCGTAGAAGGTCGCCAGGTCCTTGCGCACGACGGGTAAGTCCGGCAGGAACCCGGGCACCTTCACCTTCGCGAGCACCTCAGGGTCATAGTCGAGTCCGAAATTCCGGTGCACGTCGGAGAAGCCGACGTTGGTATAGAAGGGCTGTGCCTTCGCGGCGTCGCTTCCGAAGAACGCACAGGCCTTGTCGGCGACCTCGTGATTGCGCGTGACGCTCGTGTCGTGGCGGGCGTACGTGAGTTCGTCTCTGTTCCGTTCGTGCTGGTGCCCGATGAGACAGGTGGTGAACCCGGCGTCGTTCAGGATCATCGGGAGGTCCCGCTCGCCTTCACTGTAGGACCACCCGCGGTGGGTGAGTCCCATGAGCCCGTTCGAGTGCGGGTAGCGTCCGGTCATGATGGAACCACGTGCCGGCGAGCACTGCGGCGAGGTGCAGAAGTTGTTCTCGAAAACGACACCCTCCGCGGCAAGCGCCTCGAGCCGTGGTGAGGGGATCTCGGGCTTCCCGTAGCAGCTCAGGTTGTCCCCCAGGTCATGCCAGATGAACTGCACGATGTTCATTCGCGTCTCCGTCCTTTCCGTGGGTGCCGTTTCCGGCCGCCGCAGGGGTCCCGTCGGCCTTCCCCCCTCGATTGGCCGCGTACCCATGCAGTGTAACCGGGGCGACCGGCCTGTCAATTCGTACGTTGGACCTGCCAGGTGCTTCTTGCACGTCTGTTTGCCGGTTTCGGCTTGACACGGCACGTATCCCCGGCCACTTTGATGGGGTTCGACGCACACATCCACCTGCACCAGGGCGGGAAGAAATCCGGCTCCCGGTAAGGATTGCGGCCCTTTTCCGACTAATAGCCAGGGACGGGGGTGGTGGAATTCGAGCCGGTGCATCGGTCGCCGGGAGATGCGACGGCCAAGGCTGGAATCCTCTGGAGCAAGACGATGCCCGGAAGGCTGCTCCTCTGTGCAGTGCTGGCTGTCAGTGTCGCCGGGCTGCTGGCGTCGTGTGACGGGACCGCGACGGGAAATCTTGCCGGGAAAAGGGGAGCGGACATGAAGCTCGAGAAGGCCACCTTTGCGGCCGGCTGTTTCTGGGGTGTGGAAGCGGCTTATCGCGAGGTGGCCGGCGTGACTTCCGTCACGTCGGGATATGCCGGCGGTCACCTGGAAAACCCCTCGTACGACAATGTCTGCTCGGGAACGACCGGGCACGCCGAAGCCGTCCTGGTGGAATACGACCCCGACCGGGTCTCCTACGAGGTCCTCCTGAGCGTCTTCTGGAAGGTCCACGACCCAAGCGTGGGGACCCCGGACGGCACCGAGGGCAAATGGCAGTACAGGTCCGCCATCTTCTACCACACCCCTCAGCAGCGTGAAGCCGCACTCACCTCCAAGCGGCGTCTGGAGACCTCCGGCGTCACCGTTGCCACGGAGGTCGAACCGGCGTCGACGTTCTACCCGGCCGAAGAGTATCACCAGCGGTACTACGAGAAACACCCGGGATCGTGTCCGACAAGGGAGTAGACATGCGTTCCACGAGACGGTTGGGTATCGGGCTTCTTTCGGCGTGGCTGGTCGCGGCGGGGGCAGTCACGTCGTCGGGGCAGACGACCCCCGCCGGAGGGGCAGCCCCGCCCGCAGAAGACCCACAGACCGTCGTGCTCAGTCTCCAAGGCAACTGGCGGGCTTTCTACGTCCTCAGCGGGCCGTTCGTCCGCGACGGCGACAAGCTCGAACAGAGGAGCCCCGAGGTCGATACGCCTCCCCCGCCCGACAACTGGCGCGATGCGGACTTCGACGACCACACGTGGCACCGTCTCCGCGGGCTGCCCTGCCAGCCCCACGTCTACGGTGGAGCGTGTGCGAAAGCCAATGCGGGGTTCGCCTATCTCGACGGCAGCTCGGCCTTTCAGTCGCTGATCTGCCTGCGCGGGCGGTTCTCCGTGACCGACCCGGCGCAGGTGAAGGACCTGATTCTCACCGTCGAGTATCGCGGTGGGGTGGTGGTCTGGCTGAACGGGAGAGAGGTGGCGCGAGGTCACATGCCCCCGGGCGAGGTGAAGGCGGACACGCTCGCCGAGGATTACCCGCTCGACACCTTCCTCGACCCCGACGGCAAGCTCCAGAAGGAGGACTGGCGGACGAAGGACCCCGAGGTGATCCGGTGCTGGAAGCGCATCAGGCGGACGATCACCGAGGTGAAGGTCCCCGCGCGGATGCTGCGAAAGGGTGTGAACGTCCTCGCCGTCGAGGTGCACCGCAGTGCCTATTCCAAGGGGTTCGACGACGAAATCAGCAAGTGGAAGGATTACACCGCCCGGCCCTGTGTTCGGAGCACATGCGGCATGACAGACCTGGTGCTGAAATCGCCCGACGGGGAGGGGGTGCTGGCCAACGTGGTCCGGCCGGAGGGCATGCAGGTGTGGAATTCCTCGGTGCTCGTCGAGGACCCGTATGATTTCGGCGACCCCCTGGAGCCGCTGCGGTCCGTCACCATCCCGGCGTGCCGGAACGGGGCCTTCTCGGGCGAGGTGTCGGTCGGCTCGCGCTCGCCCATCACGAAGCTCAAGACCACGACGACCGACCTCGTCGACGTGAAGACGGGTGCCGTCATCCCGGCGTCGTCCGTGCTCATCCGCTGCGACGGGAACGGGACGCCGCCCGAAGAGGTCAAGGTGACTCGCCGGAGCGAGTTCCGCTCGTGGGAGTACACCGACGCTCCGGCGGAGATACCCGGAGCCGTCCAGCCGATCACGATCACCGTGAAGGTGCCCAAGGAAGCGAGACCGGGGGCATACGCCGGAAAACTCACCCTCACCGCCGAGGACGGCGGCCCGTTCGTGGTGCCGGTCGAGGTGAGCGTGTCGTCCTTCACGCTGGGCGACCCCAGGGATTACGAGACGGTCGTCGACATGATCCAGTCGCCCGACACCCTCGACCTCGAGTACGAGGTCGAGCCCTGGTCGGACGAGCACTGGAAGCTCATCGACAGGTCGTTCAGCGTGCTGGGCACGATCGGGCTCGACACGATTTACATTCCGCTGATCGCCGAGACCCACTTCGGCAACGAGCAGTCGATGGTGCGCTGGATCAGGAAAGCCGACGGCACGTACGACTACGACTTCTCCGTCCTGGAGAAGTACCTGGACGCCTACGAGCGGCACTGCGGCAAGCCGCGCATCGTCTGTCTCTACGTCTGGGATGTCTGTCTCGAAGGGGGAATCGAGTGGGTAAACCGGACGATGGGCGTGATGACCAAGGAGGTGACGGAGGCGAGGAAGGAGCACGCGAAGCTCGCCCTGGGTCCCGTGGTCAGCTTGCTCAATCCGGCCACCGGCAAGACCGAGCGCCTCCAGCTCCCGCAGTACTCCGAGAACGGAAGCCTCGAACTCTGGAAACCGCTCTGCGACGGACTTCGCGGGATACTGGAGAGGCGCGGCATCCTCGACAAGGTCATGCTCGGCATCCCGCTCGACCCCAAGCCGACGAAGGAGGTGGTGGACCTTTTCCGAACGCTGATGCCCGGGACGCCCTGGCTGGTGCAGGACCACATCTACCGCACGGGGGAAGACATTCACGGTGTGCCGGTGGTCTACCAGGCGAACGTGTTCCTCCACGGGGTGGTCATGCGGGACATCCACGAGAGCCGGTACGGCACCCAGCGTCCGGAACTGCGGCTGCGGTTCCCACGGGACCTGACCGCATCGAACCCGATGCACCGCTGTCGTCTGTTCGTG
>Ga0307380_10013110_pt1 | contig 10259 bp, 10 predicted proteins | sample UN3MG_FD_202239 | JGI IMG/M metagenome (GOLD analysis project Ga0307380, IMG submission 202239) | Soil microbial communities from Risofladan, Vaasa, Finland - UN-3 | ecosystem: Environmental > Terrestrial > Soil > Coastal area > Acid sulfate soil | place: Finland: Risofladan, Vaasa | collected... | reverse complement strand
AGCGTGATGGTGCTCTCTTCTTCGTCGTCGAGAAGTGTCCCGAATGTTGGGAACGGACTTCAGACGACGCTATCTGCCACGGAACTGCTGGGATGGTGCTCGAGGCGCTACATTGGCTGACCGATGGCAAGAAGTATACCGTGACTGAGACCGGGTGTATCGCACGGGGCGAGACTGCTTGTAGTTTCGAGATCGGGGCTGGGCAGGAGGAGGCCGCGATCGAAGAGTCCGAGGGGACGGCAAGCGATACAGTTGGAGTGTGAACTCAGCAGAGCCACGGTCGAAGACTGAGGTGTAGTAGTCGGGCTTTCCAAACGGCACGACTCGTTGTATAATCAGGACAGTAACTGAATATAAGCATCCAGGGGAGTCTGGTGAGCCAGACTGAGAGGAGGGCCCGTAATGCCCTCGACCCCACGAACCTGATCGGGGTAATGCCGGCGTAGGGACGGTTGCTTGCTCACTATCGTGAGCCGCTGCTCTGCGTGGGCAGGGGCTCTTTTCTTGGAGGTGCGATGCGTGCACTGATAGTGGCCAATGGGCCCGTGCCTAAGCCACCACATCCCGGTATTCGCATTCAGGATGAGGACTTGGTGATCTGTGTTGATGGAGGAGCGAGGAACGCGCTGGCTCTGGGGCTTCAGCCACAGATCGCCATCGGCGACATGGATTCTATGGAGGGAGAGTTGCGAATGCACCTGGAGGGGGAAGGCTGTCACTTCATCGAGCATTCTCCCCGCAAGGACGAAACCGATTCCGAGTTGGCCATCAGGTACGCGCTCGCCCAGGGGGCTACCGAGCTGGTTTTGCTGGCAGCACTGGGTGGTCGCATAGACCATACTCTGGCTAATGTCATGCTCCTGGCTCTCCCGGAGCTGAGCGAAGTGAGAGCTCGGTTGATAGACGGCAACCAGGAGTTGATGCTCGTCCGGGGCGAGACTGCGATCGAGGGCACTCCGGGCGACATCGTGTCGCTGGTTCCGTTGTGCGCCGACGCGGGCGACATCCACACCGAGGGTTTGGAGTATGCCCTCCACGGCGACTCTCTGGAGTTCGGCGCGGCTCGCGGGGTGAGCAACGTGCTTGTGGCCCCTCGAGCCAAGGTCGAGGTAGGACAAGGGCTTCTGCTGCTTGTACATCACCATCAACTGCCGTCGAAGGATGATGAATCTGGATCGCAAGGAGGGTGTTGATGAGTAGCATTACCGTTAGCTTCCAGGTTATTCCTATCTGTGACGATCCCTATCCCGTTGTGGATAGGGCGATAGACGTCGTAGATCGCTCGGGTGTCAGGTATGAGGTGGGACCTCACGAGACCACCATGGAGGGCGAGCTGGACGACCTGCTGAAGGTGGTCAAGGCTGGTCACCGGGCCTGCTTCGAGGCCGGGGCACAGCGGGTCATAACGTTCGTTAAGATCGTCGATGCGGTGGGCGGGACAACCATCGATGACAAGGTTGCCAAGTACAGGGAATGATGGAAGGTAGAGAGTTACGTGGCTCGTCCGATACGGCCCAGGGCTCATCTTCGGCTACTCCGATTCCGGCTCAGATGCTGAGAAACGGTCTCCGTCAGGCACGGCGGTACGCGCCACCCTTGCTGCTGATACTCCTTCTGCTAACCGCCTGGCAGCTGCTAACCTGGCTGCTACAGGTGCCGAAGTGGTTGTTGCCGTCACCGTGGCAGATCGTGGTCGCTGGTGTCGAGGCGCGAGGATTGCTGGGCTCGCATACCTGGCAGACCTTGAAGGAGACCTGGCTGGGCCTGGGCCTTGCGGTGCTGGTCGGCCTGGGTCTTGCTCTGGTGATAGACTTCTCGAGCTTGCTTCGCCGCACCGTGTACCCACTGCTGGTGGCTTCTCAGACAGTGCCGATCCTGGCTCTCGCTCCTCTTCTGATCATCTGGTTCGGCTATGGCATTCTGCCCAAGGTCATCGTGGTGGCCCTTGTCTGTTTCTTTCCCATCGTCGTCAGCACCGCCGATGGACTGCGAGTGGCCGATCCTGACCTCATGGCACTGCTCAGGGCCATGGGGGCGAACAGGCGCCAGACGTTTTTCAAGGTCCGGGTGCCGGGGGCTCTGCCCTCTTTCTTCTCTGGTCTCAAGATCGCCATCACCTACAGTGTGGTCGGTGCTGTGATTGGCGAGTGGGTGGGGGCCAGTCGAGGACTCGGCATCTTCATGATCCGATCCTCCAAGAACTTCCTCACAGATCGCGTTTTTGCCGCCATTGCCGTGACGTCGCTGCTGAGCATTGTCATGTTTGCTGGCGTGATGCTGCTGGAGCGGTCGCTGCTCCCCTGGTACCACGCCCGTCGAGAACAGATTTGGGAGGAGGTGTAGGGACTCGTTGAGGCCCGGTATCGATCTCTCATCAGCCCTTTGTCTAAGGAGGAAGGTGATGTCTGGAGGTTCTTGGAGCAAAGTGGGGGTGCTGTTGGCGATGGTCTTGACAGCGGTCAGCTGTCGGGCAGCAGAGCCCATGGCCACAGCATCCCCTGTACCCGTGGTGGTGATGCTGGACTGGTTCCCGAACACGAATCACACGGGACTGTACGTGGCGCTGGAAAAGGGGTGGTATAGTGACGAGGATCTGGAGGTGGAGGTCATCCAGCCGGCTGAAGGGAGCACGCTCGTGCAGGTGGTCGCAGCAGGGCAGGCCGACTTCGGCATTAGCTATCAAGAGGAGGTGTCGTACGCGCGGGCTGAGGACCTGCCGATCGTGTCCATCGCGGCTATCATTCAGCACAATACCTCTGGCTTTGCCAGCCCTGAGGACAGGGGCATCACCAGGCCCAAGGGTTTCGAGGGCAAGAGGTACGGCAGCTGGGGCTCGCCCATCGAGCGGGCTGTGCTGGACGTGCTGATGGGTTGCGACGGCGGCGATGTGGATGAGGTGGAGTTCATAGACATCGGTTGGGCAGACTTCTTCACGGTGGTTCAGCGCGATGTGGACTTCGCCTGGATCTTCTATGGCTGGACCGGAGTGGAGGCCGAACTGCGCGGCATGCCTATCAATGTGGTCATGCTCAATGAGTGGAGCGATTGTGTGCCCGACTACTACACGCCGGTGATCATCACCAGCGAGCAAAACGTGGCTGAGGAACCCGACTTGGTGAGGAGTTTCATGGCCGCTACCGCTCGGGGGTATGAATTCGCCATCGCGAACCCCGGGGAGGCTGCCGAGATTCTGCTGAAACATGCGCCCGAGAGCAACCCAGACCTGGTACGCCGGAGCCAGGAGTGGTTGAGTCCGCAGTACCAGGCTGATGCGCCTGCATGGGGCGAGCAGAAGCTGGAGATCTGGCAGGAATACACCGATTGGATGGCTGACCGGGAGTTGCTGCCTCGCCACATCGATGCCCAACAGGCGTTCACCAATGATTTCCTCCCCTGATACGGTAACCGAAGTCGAATTGCGGGAGGTACGCAAGGCCTTCCGCGTGAATGGCCGATTGGTGACCGCACTGGATGGTGTAGACCTGCGAGCCGGGACTGGGGAATTCGTGGTTCTCATCGGTCCCAGCGGCTGCGGCAAAAGCACTCTGCTGAACATCATCTGCGGGCTGATGGAGCCTGACTCTGGCGAAGTGTTGCTGGACGGCAAGCCGATTCAGGATCGTACTGGATTGCTGGGCTACATGCTTCAGAAGGACCTGCTCCTGCCCTGGCGGACGGTGATGGGCAACGTCATCCTGGGCCCTGAGATCAGCGGCATGAATATGGAGACGGCGCGGGAGGAGGCGCTGCGCCTCCTCCCACAGTTCGGCCTGGAGGGCTTCGAAGGCAGCTATCCAGCCACACTGTCGGGTGGCATGAGACAACGGGCAGCTCTGCTGCGGACCTTTCTCTGCCGAAGGCAGACGATGCTTCTCGATGAGCCTTTCGGCGCCCTGGATGCCCTCACCAGGCGCCAGTTGCAGCAATGGCTCCTCCAAGTATGGAGTGGTTTTCGACAGACCATCATCTTTGTGACCCACGACGTTGATGAAGCGGTCTACCTGGCCGACAGAGTCTACGTGATGACTGCGCGGCCCGGCAGGATCACACTTGAGCTGGACATCTCACTGCGGCGGCCGAGGCATCCCGATATGATCACCTCCAGTGAGTTTGGTGCCCTGAAAGCCGAGCTGCTCTGGGCCCTGGAGCTGCGCTGACGCCAGGTCCCGATTCCCCGTCCCATGCAGGCAGTCTGTTGTGGGCAGAACAAGAATAGGGGCCCTTCGCCGTGTGCATCCTGACCCGGATTTCCGTAGTGTGTGCTCGACCAATCAGTCCACGTTCCAGGGCCTTTGGCCTGCGTCAGCGCCGAACAGATCCGGGTAGACAGACCGCCGAAAAGGAACAGGTAGGTGTTGGCATCTCGCGTTGCGAGTGTAGTTGGCTGCCATGGTACTATTCTCCTATTGATATTCCGCGGCCACCTGTTATACTGTAGGTAGTACTCGGGGTCATACCCTGTCGCTGGAGGGGTGACATGTTACGACTCCTCGGAGGGGGGAAACAGAGACACGGGCCCAGGGTTCGAGACAATCGCGGTTGGTAGGTAGACTGCGAAGAACCACGGTTGCATGATGGGCGCTCTTCGCGGCGGGTTCCGTGCCGAGGAGCGTTTCTTGTTTGTACGAGGATGGTGTGAGACGAATGCCTTCGGTGGAGGTTCGCGCAGGTAGGATGCTGAGTATACGGCCAGTCTGGATTCTCTCCTGCCTGCTGGCGGTTTGTGTTGTAGCGGCGGCGCTTTCTCCCTTGTGGGGTGCTGAGGGGACCGGTGACCCGCTAGCCATTGGCTGGGTGAATTCGGATGGTGAGTCGGGGTTCGAGGAGTTCACCGGCCAAGAGCAACTCGAGGGAACCGCGCTCGAGGTAACCGGCCTCGGGGTCCCCGCAGAGCCCCTGGACCATCAGCTGGTCCGTCTCACCAATGGGCAACGTGTGACGCGTGGGCTGCCTCCGCTGAAAGCTGTACAGGAGTTGCATCAGTCCTCGTGGTTCCACAGTGATTGGATGGCAGACCACAATTGCTTCTCCCACGAGTGCCCGGGTGAGCCAGTTTGGGTCGCACGGATCCAGATCGCTGGATACGTGAATGCCACAGCCCTTGGCGAGAACATCGCTGGCGGGTATTCCACGGCCAGTAGCGCCATCACGGCCTGGATGAACAGCGACGGACACAGGGCGAACATGTTGAGCACGAGCTTCCGGGAAGCGGGCGGCGGTTATGCTTACTCGGCGACTGCGGAGTACCATCATTACTGGACCATGGATTACGGGGCACGCAACGACGCGCAGGGCCATTCGGTCTATCCCGTGGTGATTGAGAACGAGGCATGGTCGACTAACAGCCTCAACGTCGGGCTCTATGTGTACGGCCAGGGCTGGGCGACCGAGATGCGGTTTCGTAACAGTGATGGGACCTGGTCGCCCTGGGAATCGTACCGGAGCAACAAGGCCTGGACGCTCTCGGCGTCGGACGGCACAGTCGCCACCGTCTGTGCTCAGATCAAGCGCGGGTCCACAGTGCTCGAGAACAGCGACACTATTCACCTGGATTTGCCCCTTGGGATAGCTCCGGGGTTCATGGCCTTCCTCTCCGAGCAGGGGGCAAACCCAACCGTACCAGAGTCCAACAAGCTGAGGATAGTCACCCCCTATGCCTGGACCGCATCCGCCGACCAGGACTGGATCCAGTTGAGCGCGTATTCGGGGTCCGGACCGGCAGAGGTCTCCGTTAACGTGACAGACGTCCCCCACGACCCCCAGGTGCGACAAGGTGTGATCACGGTGAGCGCGCTGGACGACATCGAGGAGGCGGGGGTGACATTCGTGGTGACCAGCGCCCCCTTGGAACACAGCCACCTGCCGCTGTCGTCGAGATAGCTCGGCCGGAACGGCGCGACTCTGCTCTCGTCCAGTACGCATGCTTCCATGCCGTCACTCCGAGCACTGATGTGACCGGTACCGTTTCGCTCGCCGACTTCTCGCCGCCCGAGAATCGCCCCTTGTTGGTGCTGGCAGCACGCCCGCGGTCCACAGGTCCCTGAGTGTTCCTCATCAGGCCAGCCTCGCCCATCCAGCGAATCGATCCGGAGACTGACCGCGTATTGAGACCCCACACAGTCCATCTACGGTGGAACTCTCACCATCCGCTCAGCCCGGCGCACGGAGGACCATTGCCCTCCCACAAAGTCGTGCCGCCACGCGCCGCACCACCCGAATCGTATCGGCTGCTGAGCGCCGATCTGGCTCGCACGAGCGCGAGGATCGACCCTCTCGTCAGACCCCAGGCTGGCAGCTTGTTCGGGAGTCGTCCCCAGGTGTTTCCAGGAAGAGTGTGGAGAAAGTAGGGGCGACCCGCCGGGTCGCCCCTACTCCAGCTGCTTAGCCGACGAAACCTTGAACCTCCATTGCCTGTTTGTCCACACCCTCTCCAGGCTCGTTTGACCAGCCGAACAAGTTGTGGTATGATAATCCTTAGTAGATACTTGGAATTCACCCATGAAACTATCAGCAAGGGAACAATACGGCCTTAGAGCCATGATAGAGCTGGGCCGCCGCTACGGCGAGGGTCCTGTCTCACTGAGCGACATCGCGGCGATGCAGGGGGTATCTCTCGGGTACCTGGAGCAGATTGCGCCTCTGCTGAAGGATGCGAATCTGGTGGAGAGCACCCGAGGAGCCCGGGGAGGCTACGAACTGACTCGCGCGCCGTGGGAGATCTCAGTCGGGGACGTAGTACGCGCTCTGGAGGAAGGGTACATCATGCCTTTGAAGTGTATCCCCGGCGTCGAAGGAGAGGAATCATGCAGCAGGGAGGGTGCTTGCACTGCTCGGGATGTCTGGAAGCGAATGCACGAGGGCATTGTCGAGGTCCTTGATTCCACCACGCTGGCAGATCTCGTGGAGCCGATCACTATGGGCTGAGCACCCGGAGCTTTGAAGGTCGTTGGTGTCCGATCATAGCTGAGGAGTGGTGGAGGAACGATGGGGGAAAGGAGAATCGTGTATCTCGACCACGCAGCGACGACGTCCGTTGATCCTCAAGTTGTGGAGGCCATGCTGCCCTTCTACACTGAGCGGTATGGCAACCCATCTAGCTTGCACTCTCTGGGTAGAGAGGCACGAGAGAGGGTGGATGAGGCGCGCGCAACCGTGGCCGGGATCTTGAACTGTAGTAGCGAGGAGATAATCTTCACCAGCTGTGGCACAGAGAGTGACAATCTGGCCATCAGAGGGGTGTCCTTGATGAACCGCAGGCGGGGTGATCACATCATCACCTCATCCATCGAACATCATGCCGTGAGCCATACTTGCGAGCAGCTGGAGAGACAGTTTGGGTTCGAAGTGACATACCTGCCGGTGGACGAGTACGGCATGGTAGACCCAGGGGATGTGGAGCAGGCCATCACTGAGACGACGATTTTGATCAGCATCATGTACGCCAACAACGAGATGGGGACCATTCAACCCATTTCCGAAATAGGAGAGCTGGCACGAAGCAGAGGAATACCTTTTCACACCGATGCGGTCCAGGCCGCTGGGTCCTTGAGTTTGGACGTGCAGGAGCTAGGTGTAGATCTGATGAGCCTATCCGGGCACAAGTTCTACGGACCCAAGGGGGTCGGCGTCCTCTACGTAAGAGAGGGAGTGGAACTTCTCTGCTGCCAGACCGGTGGCGGGCACGAGAGGGGTTTGCGCTCGGGCACCGAGAACGTGGCCTGCATCGTGGGCCTGGCGACGGCTTTGGAGTTGGCCGAAGAGCGGCGAGAGGAGGAAAGCAAGAGGCTATCGGGGCTGCGAGATCATCTGATAGAAGGACTATTGTCTTCCATTGACCATTGCAGACTGATGGGCCATCCCGACAAGAGACTTCCCAATAACGCCAATATCGCCTTTGAGTATGTGGAAGGGGAAGGCGTACTCTTGGGTCTGGACATGGCTGGGATCGCCGCGTCGAGCGGATCGGCTTGCTCCACGGGGTCTTCGGATCCGTCTCACGTGCTGTCGGCCATGGGGGTGCCGCCGGAGGTTGCCCGCGGCGCTATTCGCATGACGCTGGGTCATGAGAACACGGAGGAGGATGTGAATGGGGTGCTGGAGATCCTCCCCGCCGTAGTAGAACGCTTGCGAGTCATGTCTCCACTGTACGGAGAGTGAAGGACTCGCAGAGAATAAGGAGACGAAACAGATATGTATTCTGACTTGGTGATGCAGCATTTCACTGATCCCCAGAACGTGGGGGTCATCGAGGATGCCGACGGCGTCGGCAAAGTCGGGAATCCCATGTGTGGTGATGTGATGGAGATGTTCATCAAGGTCAAGGACGATCGGGTAGAGGACGTCAAGTTCCGGACTTTCGGGTGCGGCGCTGCTATCGCCACCAGCAGCATCGCCACGGAAATGATCAAGGGGAAGCCCCTGGAGGAGGCGGTCAAGCTCTCGAACAAGGCGGTGGCTGATGCGCTGGGAGGGTTGCCCGCCCAGAAGATGCACTGCTCGAACCTGGCGGCGGACGCCGTTCGCGCGGCGATAGAGGACTACCGGAGCAAGGGGAAGAGAGCCGAGGAGTAGCAGGGCAGGCCTCGCCCCAGAGTTCGCCTCCGCTCTGCGGGTACCCGGGTCGGGAAGGCCGTGACCTGGGGCGATCCGGCGAGGTCGCGGGCCGCATCGCGCCAGATGGGTGGTGCGATGCAGGCTACTCTTGTTGCGGCAGCGCCTCGTCGAGCAGATTCCACAGTCCCCTGACATCCACGAAAACACCCACCTCATTGGCCAGGCGGCTCGCCGCCCGCAAGAGCGTAGGCTCACAGGTGGGGCAGACGGTGATGATGGTTTCCACCCCGGCTTCCAGTGCGTCGCGGACGCGGTTCTTCGCCACTTCCAGCGCCAGGTCCGGATCGGTATCTGCCACCCCGCCACCGCCCCCGCAGCAGTTGGAGAACGTGCGATTGTGCTCCATCTCCACCACTTCCACCCCCAGAGCCCGCAGGATGTCCCTGGGCTCGTCGAAGATGCCCAACATTCTTCCCAGGTGGCAGGGGTCGTGGTAGGTCGCCTTGAGGTCTAGCTGGCGCGGATTCAGTTGCTCCATCCTCTCCGCTATCGCCACGATGGCGTGCTTGACCTTCAGGCCGTACCTGTCCCGCAGAGTGACAGTGCAGGTAGGGCAGAGGGTCAGAATCTCCTGGCCGGACAGGTCGCCGTAGACCCCGGTGAACCTCTCCTGGATGCTCTCGAAGTCCTCCTCGAAGCCCGCGGCTTCCGCGAAGTAGCCGCAGCAGGTCTCCTCGACCACGAGGGGATCGAGGCCAGCTCGCTCCAGTACGGAGATGATCGTCTTGGCCTCGATAGGCTTGCTCTGGTACAGGCATCCCAGGTACAAGGGGGTCGTACCTTCTCTCTTGAGGAGCGCAGGCCGGTCGAAAAGAAACCCTTCTTCGACTATCCTCTCCACCTTCTGCCCGTGCTGCGGAGCCGAGAGTCCTTCCTGGTTCATACGCGCCCGGAGGCCTGTGAAGACCTCCAGGTTGTTGAGGGCACAACGCGCCTGGCAGTACCCGCAGAGCAAACAGCCTTCAAGTACTTCCTGCACCTCCGCCGATGGTTCGATGAGGCCCTCCAGGAGCCCTCTGGCGATCATCATCTTGCCGCGGCTCGTATAGGCCTCGAAGCCCTTGACCCGGTAGACCGGGCAATCGGCCAAGCAGAATCCGCAGCGACTGCGGTTGCAGGTGTAGATGTCTTCGGCGAGTTGTTCTAGCTTGTTTGTATCCATCGTGATTCGAACTTCTTTCCTGGATTGAATATGCCGCCCGGGTCGAACATCTCCTTGATGCGCTTCATGTAGGAGTAGCTCTCTCCGTGCTCCAACTCGTTGAAACCACCCAGACGGTCGCCGTCTCCGATGTAGGAACTCATCGTGCCTTCCATCTCCACCGCCATGGTGCTCATGTCTCTGACGTAGCGGTAGAAGTTGGCCACGCTCTCCTCCGTCGAATCATCCACGAAGACCGCGAAGCTGATGCTGGCGGTGGGCTTGTTGGGCGACTCGTTGTATACGGTCATCCCCAGGATGTCCTGCTCCCACCGGGATGCGATGTCGAGGAAACCCTGGTAAGCCTCTTGCACTCGTCCGATGGGCAGTCCGATGTCCGCGGCTCCGAACTTCTTCTGTCGTTGACTGTCGGGCCACTTCTGACGGAAGGGGATGAAGTCCAGGCTGTGCTTGGACGCCCACCATCCGTCGACCATCTCTTGCT
>Ga0307380_10013108_pt1 | contig 10260 bp, 10 predicted proteins | sample UN3MG_FD_202239 | JGI IMG/M metagenome (GOLD analysis project Ga0307380, IMG submission 202239) | Soil microbial communities from Risofladan, Vaasa, Finland - UN-3 | ecosystem: Environmental > Terrestrial > Soil > Coastal area > Acid sulfate soil | place: Finland: Risofladan, Vaasa | collected... | reverse complement strand
CATCGGCCTGTTCCGCGCGGGCACGTGGTTCCTCGACGCCGACGGCAACGGCGAGTGGAGCCTCGGCGACGTCTACGTCGAAAACCTCGGCGCCCGGGGCGACGTGCCCGTCGTCGGCGACTTCAACGGCGACGGCGTCGACGACCTCGGCGTCTACCGGTCCGGCGTCTGGCACGTCGACACCGACGGCGATCGCGCGCTGACGGCCTTCGACAAGATCTTCGAGCTGGGCACGGCGGCCGACAAGCCGATCGTCGGCGACTTCAACGGCGACGGCGTCGACCAGGCCGGCATCTACCGCGACGCGGCCGCCCCGCCCGAACAGCAGGCCGCCAACCCCCGCGGCGACACAGCCACAAGGTAGGAGACGGCGCGTGCGACCGGCGTCTCGCCGGTGCCTGGCGCCACAGCCCCCGCTCTCCCGGCGATGCACCTCCGGCTCGCGACTGGCGCTGCCGGCACTCGACTCCCGGACGCGCAGCTTCCGAGCGTCTTCCGGAAGGGGCGCTGGACTACTACCGTGGGTGCCGAAACCAGTCGGCTTCAGCCGACCGGCGGTCTGCCACCAGCTTTAGCTGGTGGGAAGGGAGACAATCCCACCGCAACGAGCCGGCTTCAGCCGGGCTTCTCGACAAATAGGTTTCAACCGATTCGGGGTGTCTGAAGACGGGCCGAGAAGGCCGGCTGAAGACGCAGCATGGTGCGATCGTCTATCGCGTCCCAGCCTTCTCGCCCCAGCCCGTCAGCGAAGCTCCGCTTCCCCAAGCTCGCCCCGCAGCGTTGCCACCAGAGCCGGGCGCGGCCCCGGCTCGGTAGGAAGGTCCACGCCGAGGACCGACAAAGCGTCCCGGACGCGCTCGGGCTCCGGATGCTCTGCGCGCAGGCTCACCAACGCGGGACCCGGCGCCGCCGTAGCGGCCGGATGTGGGCCGGATCCCCAGTCGATGAAAAACGGAACGAGCCCATCGGCGACGACCGTCGTCGGGTCGGTGAACTCCCACTGAAGCGAGACGCCGTCCGGGCGCTGACGACTGCCGGAGCCCACCGCCCCGAGCTGCACACCCCGCCGCGCCGCGTCGGCCGCGAACCGCTCCAGCTCGGTCCCTTTGGCCGCCCACGTCACCAGTCGCGGGCCGGTCAAGCCGTCGATGCCGAACCACCGAGGCGAATCGCTCGGCGTCTGGGCCGGGTCCGGACCGATAATCTCGATGTAGGAAGAGGGACCCAGCGCAACGAGCGCATTGCGCGTGCCGCGCCCCAGATGCCGGCCCCCCGGCGTAGCGGCCACACCCAGACAACGCTCGAGATCCGCAACGCTCGCCGGCAGATCCCTCGTCGCATAGACGAGGTGGTCAACACGATGCAAGACGGAGTTACCCAACCAGGCACTCTCCAATCCAGCGAGTAGGGTGCGTAAAACGCACCATCCCCCTTACCACTCGAACCGTACGCCGGCCAACCCAGGCACGTCCGTCTCACTTGAGCCGAATATGGCGCGTTTCACGCACCTCACTTTGCTATCGAGCGGGCGTCGAAGAGTTCTGGCTCGTCGACGCCCGAGGCCGGGACCTCCTCTTCCCCATCCACCGCCACGGCCCGACCGCCTACGAGCCCGTCGAAACCGACGCCGGAGGCTACCAATACTCGACGGTTCTGAACTGCCACGACCGCCTCGACCGCACCCGCAACCGCCAGGGCCGACTCGCGCCGGATCTCTCCACAAGCGAGGCGACGCACGAGAGATGACCTGCAACCCACGCCCGATCGCCCAAGCCGGCGGTGCGACGGTCACGTTGCCCCTGCTCGACACAATCCCCGAACCGCCCCAGCACGGGCGAGACGCCTGCGCGGCCCCGCCGATAAGGTTTGGCATCACCGGGCCGGCGGTGATAACTCCCCATCTGAGACCGACCTGGCCGCCGGCTCCAGTGTACGCAATTGTCCGGCGTCGCTTCGCGATGCGAGCCGAAGTTCATCAATAAGGTCTGCAAGCTTGGACATTGTGACGTTCTTCATTCCCTGCTGCCAATCGTCCGTGCCCATCATTTTCTGGGCAGTCTCGTCCGGAATGAAAACGTCGAAATGCTCTTCGAGCTCCATCACGAGTTCTACGAAGTCCAGATCGTCTGCCCCCAAGTCGCCGAGCGACGTATCGGCATCAATCCTTGAACGATCGACTCCCATCACTTCCGCTGCGATCCCGCACACTTGATCTATCGTCGCGGCAGAATCACTCGCCGCCGGTCCGACATGCCTCGCCGACGTTCGCGGCCCGCAGCCGGGAACACTGAACGCAAGAGCCACAAACACGACCCACATACGTAGTGACACTCTGATGTGATTCATTGATTGGTACGCAACCTTCGGCCTCAACAAGACCTCTGATGACACCCGTGAAGCAAGTAGCACCACAATCTGCCCAGGCAAGAGGAGATGGTCCGTTTCACGTACCCTACTTTGCTTGTTAGCCTTCATGGCAGTCTGGTGCGGCCGTGGCGCCCGGGCTCGGCGTCAATGCGAAGTGCATCAGTACGTCGGAACCCAGGAGTTCCTTTCCGGACGCATGCTCTCGCACTGACGCCTCTAGGCTCGTAATCATTATCCGAATTCTCTCGACCGTATCGGACAGGTGAACGCGGACTCCGCCGGGTGCCACTGCTGGCTTGTCCAGCAGTGCTGGACGGCCATCGGCGAACTGACGCTTTCTTTCTACTGCCCTCGGCCTGTCGCCTCATCCGCGAGGAGCAAGGCACCCCCGGCGATGTGGCTGGACGCTTCTCATGGTGAACATCGTATCAGGTCGAGCACTGCTGGACAAGCCAGCAGTGGCACCCGGCTCAGCCTCAGTCCGCCTGCACCCGGCAATCTAGCCGATGGCCGACCGCTTGGCAATACGCCGGGCCATCCCCACGGGATGGAAGGCCGCACGTAGCGCGGGCGTCCTTTTGGTCGTTTCCCGGGTCGGCCTGAGAACGCGAGGCCTTGGTAGGCTGTGCCTTCTTCCCAGCTTGCCTGACGGTCGCTTGCGGCGGATTCGTTGTTCGGGACAAGGCGGAGCCTTGTGTTAGTGCGTTCCCAGGCGGAGCCTGGGAACGAGGGTGTGGTTGCGCAGCGATCTTGCCTCTGTCAAGTCGTGCCCCCTCCAGTGCGGGGCGCGTCGCGGGCTTTGTTGGACAGGGCCAGCTTGGTCGTCGCCCCGATTTCGGCACCTATGAGGGGTTCTACCCCCACCAGTTGCCGCGAGCGCACTTCGCTTGTTGCGGCGTGACGGCCCAATTAACCGTGCGCGCAAGTGCGCTGGGGCCCGAGGGGTAGTGCGCTGGGGTTCCATGGTGAATGCGCTGGGGTTCCATGGTACGTGCTACATGGTCACAGGCCACCTGCGCGCACGCCATGTCCCGGGGAAAACGCCCTTTTTGGACGAGGTCACTCTTGCAAGCCCCGGGTACGAAAGCACTTGCAGGTTTTGGCCGGACCAAGAAAAACCGCCCAACAAATGGTTTCGACGCAACGCGTTGCGAGGCATGGACTTAGGGCTGTTGATGGGCGGCATTGTTGGACACTTGGACGGGCTGTTTCAGGGGCTTCCGGGCGTGCCGGTTCTCGCCTAACGTGTTCGAGCTTACCATGTTAGCGCCGAGCCGCAAGGCCATTTCCGGCCACCCCCGTGTGCTTCCATCTTTTCTCGCGCATGGGGGCTCGATCGGGCGTCTCGGGCCGGCAGGGCGGCCGGGGCGGCGGTCGGCTGAATCCAACAAATGGGGGAAGGGATTCCGCCGGAGAGGCCCGGGGCGATGGGGGGCCTCGGCCCGGGGGCCGAGAGCCGCTTGCGGGGGGAAGGCGGCCCCCTTCCACTGAGGCGCCGCTTCGTTTATCCTGGTACTTCAGTCGCACGAATTCGGCAGGCGGTGCCGATCGAAACGCGAGGTCGTACTCAGTCGTACTCTGCTAGCCAGGAGGAAGTTCGTTGACGAGGATCCACAGAACGAAGGCCGCGTGGGGTTGGTTGGTCTTGGGCGGGCTCTGCCTGTTGGGCGGGCGGGCGCAGGCCCAGGAGGAGAACGAAGCGCTGATTCAGATGGTCGTCGAGCTGGTGGGCGACGCCGACCGGGACATGCGGGCCCTGGGGCTCCAGCAGATCCGGGAGGAGGTGCCGGGCGAGGCGGCCACGAAGCGGTTTGCCGGGCTGGTGCCCAAGCTCGAGCCGGAAGGGCAGGCCGCCCTGCTCGAGGCCCTCGGGGACCGTGCCGACGCGGCCGCGCGACCCGTCGTGCTCGATATGCTCAAGGGCGAGCAGGAGGCGGTGCGGGCGGCGGCCCTGCGTGCGCTGGGCCCGTTGGGGACTATGGAGGACGTGCCGGTTCTGGTGGGGAAGGCGGCCGAGGGCTCGGACCTGGAGAAGGAGGCCGCCCGGCAGGCCCTGGTCCGGCTCCGCGGCGAGGACGTGAACAAGGCCGTGGTTTCGGCGATGTCGGAAGGCAAGCCGGGCGCGCGGGTCGCGATGCTCGGTGTGCTGGCCGCCCGAAACGCGAGGGAGGCGCTGCCGACCGTGATGGAGAGCGTGGCGGACGCGGACGCCTCGGTTCGGCTGGCCGCGCTGGGCGCGCTCAGGTACCTGGCCGACGAGAGCAACACCGCGGGGATCGTCGAGCTGGTCAAAGGGGCCAAGGACGACGCCGAGCGGCGGAAGGCCGAGCTGGCCCTGCTGATGGTCTGTAGTCGCGGCCGCGAGGCGTGTGCCGAGGCGATCGTGGCCGGGCTGGGCGACGCGAACGTGCCGTCGCAGGTCGCGCTTCTGCACGCCCTGGCCCGGACCGGCGGCCCCAAGGCGCTGGAAGCCGTGGTCGCCCGGCTCGAAGACGACGAGGCGGTCGGCGACGAGGCCGTGCGCATGCTTTCGATCTGGCGCGACCCGGCGGTGAAGCCGCAGCTTCTGGCGATCGCCAAGGAGTCGAAGAGCGAGCGACACCAGGTGTTGGCGGTCCGGGGGCTGGTCCGCCTGGCCCGACCGCAGGGGGAGAAGCCGGCGGATCCGGAGGGCCTGGCCGAGGCGATGGGCCTGGCCAAGCGGCCCGACGAGAAGCGGCTGGTGCTGGGCGTGCTGGGGGGCGTGGCTTCGCCGGAGTCGCTCGCCCTGGCGACGGCTGCGTTCGGCGACCGGGCGGTCGCTGAGGAGGCCGGTCTCGCCACGGTGATGATCGCCGAGAAGATGGAAGGCGGGGACAAGGACGATCTGCGGGCCGCCATGCAGAAGGTCCTCCGGTACGCGAAGAACGGCGACGTGCGCGCGAGGGCGGAGAAGTTGCTGGCGTCGCCCTGACGGCGCCGGCAGCAGACCCGCGGAGAAGCTTCCAGACACAAGGCAAGACCGAGAGTATTCGAGGAGAACGAAACGTGAGGAGTCTTCAACGTAGCAGAGGTGGCGTTTATCTGTTTCTGATTGTGGTGCTGACTTGCACGATGGTCGGCTGCCCCCCGCCGGTGGATCAGGCCCGCGGGCCGATGCCCAGTCCGTCGGTGACGACTCCGGCCGGCGTGTCGGTCCCGCCCTCGGTGACGACGCCGCCGGCGGTGACGGCCCCGCCGGGGGTCGAGCCGGAGATCATGGGTGGCGTGCCGGTCGAGGAGCCCAAAGAGGAGGCGGCCGCTCCCGAAGCGGCGCCGGCGGTGGAGAAGGCGGCAGTGGCTCCCCAGGCGATGGGCAAGATGGTGGCGATCCCGCTCGAGCTTCCCGCGCCGGCCTTCCGCGGGACGCCCAAGCCGCTCGACGAGCCGAACGTGGAAAAGCCGCTGGGCAAGCCGCGTGCGCCGTTTCTGGCGCCGGAGGGGACGGTCAACCTGGCCGGGGGCAAGCCGGTCGTCTCCAGCGACCCGATGCCGGCCGCCGGCGAGCTGGACTTCGTGACCGACGGCGACAAGGAGGCGTCCGACTTCGGCTACCTGGAGGTGCGTCCCGGCACCGAGTGGGTCGAGATCGACCTCGGCGAGAAGGCGACGATCTATGCCGTGCTCGTCTGGCACAACCACGCCGAGGCCCGGGTGTACCGCGACGTGATCGTCCAGGTGAGCGACGATCCCGACTTCCTCCAGGCCCAGACCGTGTTCAACAACGACTACGACAACTCGTCCGGCTTGGGCATCGGCCCCGACAAGGGCTACGTGGAGACCGCCGAGGGCAAGCTGGTCGACGCCGCGGGCGTGGAAGGACGCTACGTGCGTCTCTACAGCAACGGCAACCACATGGAGAACAAGAACCACTACACCGAGGTGGAGGTTTTTGGCAAACCGGCGGGATGAAGGATGAAGGATGAAGGATGAAGGATGAAGGATGAGGGATGAAGGATGAAGGATGAGGGGAGAGTGAGGAGTGAAGGCGGCGCGCCGGTGGTTCATTCCTCATCCCTCATCACGCATCCTTCATCCATTCTTTGGGCCTTGTCTCTGATCGCGGTCCTCGCCGGCGCGGCCGCGCTGCGGCTGGCAGACCTGGCCAACCGGCCCATGCACTGCGACGAGGCGGTGCACGCGATCAAGTTCGGCCGGCTGCTGGAAGAGGACGACTACGTCTACGACCCGCGGGAATACCACGGGCCGAGCCTCAACTTCCTCACGCTCCCCATTGCCTGGGCGGCTTCGGCCGAGAAGCTGACCCAGATCACCCAGACGCATCTCCGCCTGTTGCCGGCCGTTTTCGGCATCATGCTGGTGGGCCTGGTCTGGCTGGTCCGCGACGAGCTGGGCCGTGCCGCCGCGCTCGGGGCCGCCCTGCTCACGGCCGTCTCCCCGGCGATGGTCTTCTACAGCCGGTACTACATCCAGGAGATGCTCCTGGTGACGTTCACGTTCGGGGCGATGGTGGCCCTATGGCGATACGCCCGGCTCGCCGGTGACGTCGCGACAAGGCAGGACCGACCCGCTCGCGGGGCATGGCTCCGGCAGGGGCTCTGGCTCGTGCTCCTGGGACTGTGCATCGGCATGATGCACGCCACGAAAGAGACGTGCGTGATCGCGCTTCTCGCGATGGCCGTGGCGGCCGCGGTATCGATGGGCGCGTTGAGATGCGTGGGTATCAGGCCCCTGCTGCTCGGCGGGTCCGTCGTCGTGCTGACGGCGGCGAGCGTCTCGGCCCTCTTCTTCTCGTCGTTTCTGGACAACCCGCGAGGAGTCGTCGATTCCTACGCGACCTACTTCCACTACCTCGGCCGGGCCTCCGGCGAGGGGAGCGCGGGCCGGCACTTCTATCCGCCGGACTACTACTTGCGGGTCCTGTTCTGGTGGCACCGGCCGGGCGGGCCCGTTTGGACCGAAGCGACGATCGCCGCGCTGGCCCTGGCGGGGGTCGCCGCCGGGGTCCTGGGCAAGGGGATCAGGCCGGCCACGCTTCCCATGGTCCGTTTCCTGAGCATCTATACCGTGCTGATGACGGGGATCTACTCCGCCATGCCCTACAAGACGCCCTGGTGCGCGTTGGGCTTCCTGCACGGCATGATTCTCCTGGCGGGCGTGGGGGCGACCGTGCTGGTTCGTGCCGCGCCGGGGTACGCCCTGAAGGCGGCCGCGATCCTCCTGCTGGCCGCGGCGGCCGGCCATCTGGCGTGGGAGGCCCACCGGGCGAGCTTCGTGGCCTACGAAGACCGGGACAATCCTTACGTCTACGCCCACACGACCGGCGAGGTGCTACCGCTTGTCGAGCGGGTCGAAGCGATCGCGGCGGTCCATCTGGAAGGCCGCGAGATGCCCATCCAGGTCATCTGCCCCGACGACGACTACTGGCCGCTGCCCTGGTACTTGCGCGGCTTCCGCCGTGCAGGCTGGTTCGGCCGCATGCCCCACGGCCCGCCCGCCCCGCTGATCATCACACAACCGGAGATGGAGCCGTCGCTGTCCGAGTACCTCTACGAGGATCAGCCGCCGGGCCAGCGGCGCCTGTACGTGCCCGTCCCCAAGGAGCCGGAGCGGGAGGATTGGCAGTTGCGTCCGAACGTTCCGCTGCGGGTGTACGCGCGGCTGGATTTGTGGGAGGCGTATCAGCGAGTGGGGAGCGGGATGGCGGTAGTGGTCTGTCCAGACTGAATTTACGGGTGCAAAGTCGCGGTGGACAGACCAGTAGGCCAGCTCGACAGTCGCCGGGAACCTGAAAGGGCAAGTCATCGAGTCTCGGAGCCGACCTCGTCCACTTCGTCGGTCTCCACGCCTTCCTGCCGAGCGGGAAACGTGACGCGCTGGTCGAAGGACGCTCGGAGTGCCTCCATGTCCGCCTGAGTGGAAGTCACTCGGGCCTCCAGGGCCTTGACTCGGGCGCCCAACTGCCGCTGGACGTCCCACAGCCGGTAGCCCAGCCCGGCCAACGCGACCAGGCACGCTACCAGAAGTGCCCCCAGGGCGGTTCTCACGAAGATCATCGGGCCACCTCGTACGTGGTTTCAAGATAGGCTTCGCCCTCGGCTTGGGCTGGCCCCCTTTTGATTCTATCACGCATCTCCATCGCCATGCCCTTCGGCGAGCGAGGGCTCTCGTGCGCTGAGCCTCCGCCGCAGCCGCCACAGCCCGACGAGAGTTCGGCCCAGCTCTCGCCCGAGGCTCAAGTGGCCGCCGGGCACGTCGGCCCAGTTGATGGGCACCTCGGCGACCCGGTACCCGAGCCGGTCGGCCAGCACGAGCAGCTCCAGGTCGAACAGGTAGCCCGACTCTTGACTCCGGGCGAACAGCGTCCGGCCGGCCTCGCGGCGGAACATTTTGAAGCCACACTGGCTATCGCGGACCGAGATCCGAAGCCACCGCCGCGCCGCACGTGCGAAGAGCCGCCCGGCCAGACCGCGGGTCCAGGTCCGCCGCCGGGTGACGTCTCCTCCGGCGACCAGACGCGAGCCGATGGCCACGTCGGCGCCCCCCGAAATCGCCTCGGCAAGCTTCGACTCCTCAGCGATCGGCGTGGCCCCGTCCGCGTCGGCAAACAGGAGCCGCTCGCCGCGGGCGGCCAGCATTCCGGTCCGCACGGCCGCGCCTTTACCCCGGTTGGTCGGGTGCTCGATCACGACCAGCCTGGGCCAATCGGCACGGAGCCGGCCAAGCACGTCGGCCAGGCCGTCCCGGCTCCCATCGTCAACCACGATCACCTCGTGAGAGCCCGAGTAGCGCTCGTCAAGGTGCGCGCGGACCCGTGCCAGAAAGGGCGGCAGGCGCTCTCGCTCGTTGTAGGCCGGGATGATCAGCGAGAGGGAAAGCTCCACTGGCGAAACCCGTCGCGTTGGAGGACGTTGCCGAGGTCGACCGCCTGGGATCCATCGGGTGCATGGTTCGACCGACAATTGCCTGACGTTAGCCCCAAGGCGGCCGCAACGCAAGTCGCGCGGCCGTGGGCGAATGAGGTCGGTCCCTTGCGGGCACCGTGGGGGGGCAGTAGAATAGGGCCCGTTCCACACAAGCTGCAACGGGAGCTGGCCGTCCACAGTAACCCGAAGCGCAAGCGAGGGCGGGTGTTTTCCCGTGTTTTTCCCTCGCTGGCGCGTCGGGTTACTGTCGCAGTCTGTTTGGAGCGGGCCATGCCACAGTGCTAGGGGCACAGGCGGTAGGGGTGTGTGCTCTGCTCTCGTTGCGCCCGCCGCTGGAGCGAGCGGATCGAGGGCCGGACGGGGTTTCGGGAAAGATCGGCCGTCCGCGCGACAGTCACGAGGCAGGTGTGTCCGAAGCCAGGAAAGTCTCGCCCTAGCTTGGGAAGGTGCTTCTGCGTCTCTTCAAAAAGACCGGCGACTGCGTCTCGAACGAGGTGTCTAGCCATGAACAAGGAAGAGAAGATCCAGTATCTGGCGAACGTCTACTACGTGCTGCTCGCCGACGGCCAGGTCGACCGGATTGAAGAGCGGGTGTTCGAGGAGATCTCCCGCGATATCGGCGCGGGATACTTCGAGAGGAAGGACGCCACGGAGCGGGCCCAGAAGCGGGGATATCAGGTCCGGGCGACGGGTCGATGGTCGCAGCGGATCTGCAATCTCGAGGACATGCTCTTCGCGGCCTACTCGAACGGCGCGATGGACCCGGCGGAGAAGAAGGCGGTCAAACAGTACGCCGCCCAGTTGGGGATCGACCAGACGCAGTTCGGGCTCGTCATCCAAGAGGCCAAGCAGCGGTACGCCGAGTTCAAGGGAAAGGCGAAGTAGTCTCGCGTTGGGGGAAAGACTGATGGCAACTTTCGAGTCGGCCGACGCACTCCTCGACTTCGCCATCGCCGGGGAAGAAGAGGCCGTCGAGTTCTACACCAAG
>Ga0307380_10013107_pt1 | contig 10260 bp, 9 predicted proteins | sample UN3MG_FD_202239 | JGI IMG/M metagenome (GOLD analysis project Ga0307380, IMG submission 202239) | Soil microbial communities from Risofladan, Vaasa, Finland - UN-3 | ecosystem: Environmental > Terrestrial > Soil > Coastal area > Acid sulfate soil | place: Finland: Risofladan, Vaasa | collected... | reverse complement strand
CTGCAACAATCACCCTGACAATGGCCTCGACCTCACCCACTCCGAGTGCGCTGCGGTGACCGCACCGATGGAGGTCGACGAGCCGACGGTCGTCGACGACGTCGCCGTCGATGAAGACCGTCCATGGGTCGTGCTGGTCTGGAACGATCCGATCAACCTCATGTCCTACGTGACGATGGTGCTCCAGAAGCTGTTCGGCTACTCGCTCGAGAAGGCCACCGAATTGATGCTCGACGTGCACGAGAAGGGCCGTGCCGTGGTCTCGAACGGCACCCGCGAGAAGGCGGAACTCGACGTCTTCCGGCTCCACGAACACGGCCTGTGGGCGACCATGCAGCACGACGAGTGACCCGATGATCCTTCCGCGCCTGCGCATCCGCCGGATCGAGGCCAACCGCTACGCGCTGCGCCTGCCAGACGAAGAGCGCGAGGTGCTGCTCAGCCTCATGCCGCAGCTCCGCGACCTGCTCACGATGGACGATCCGCTCACCCGACGCATCTTCCCGACGGCCTATGCGCAGGACCACGAACGCGACCGCGAGTACCAGCAGCTCGTGCACGACGACCTGCTCGAATCCCGACTGGCCGCCATCGAGGTGTTCGAGGTCACCCTCAGGTCCGACGAGCTCTCGACCGAACAGCTGGATGCGTGGATGACCGCCCTCAACAGCCTCCGCCTCGTGCTCGGAACCCGGCTCGATGTGGGCGAGGACCCGCCCGAGCTCGATCCCGACGATCCCGAGGCGCCGATGTATGCCGTGTACGAGTACCTCGCCTGGATGCTCGAGCAGGCGATCCGCGCCCGGAGCGAAGACCTCCAGAAGCCGTGACCACTCCTCCCGCCAGCGAATCCGTTCGCGTCCGCCGTCTACCGGATCGTGGGGCCTACGACGCAGCCACCATCCATCCGATCCTGGATGAGGCGCCGTTCGCCCACGTGGGCATCACCGTCGACGGTCAGCCGTTCGTCATCCCGACCATCCACGCCCGCATCGACGAGACGCTCTATCTCCACGGATCACCCGCATCGCGGCTGCTGCGGACAGCCAAGGGACCGACTCGGGTCTGCGTGACCGTGTCGATCGTCGACGGCCTCGTCCTGGCTCGGTCGGCGTTCCATCATTCGATGAACTACCGGTCGGTCGTGGTCCTGGGCGACGCCGTCGAGGTCACCGACGAAGACGAGAAGATGCGAGCGTTCGAGGCGCTGGTCGAACAGGTCTGTCCCGGACGCTGGGAAGGGTGCCGGATTCCCAACGCCAAGGAGATCAACAGCACCCTCGTCGTGAAGCTCGCGCTCACCGAGGCATCGGCGAAGGTGCGCACCGGTGGGCCGGTCGATGACGCCGAGGATCTCGGACTCGATGTCTGGGCGGGGGTCGTCCCGGTGTCGGCCGCGTTCGGGGTCGCCGAGCCGGCAACGGACCTCGGCGACGGGATCGGGCTTCCGGACCACGTTGCGGCGCTCGGTCGCTGATCGAGCGATCAGGCGGTCGCCGGCCAGAAGAAGGCGCCCGCGGTGCCAGGACCCGTGTGGGCGCCCACGCTCGGGCCGATCCGATAGCGCACCACCTCGACGATCTCGTCGGAGGCTGCGAGCGCGGCTTCGAGTTCGTCTGCCAGATCATCTGCCCCGCGATCGGCGGTTCCCACCGCGGCCCGGAGCCCCGTCCCCCACGCTCGCGCAACCGCGGCCATGGCCTCGGCGCAGGCACCGATGTCGCTCGCCGCCCCCACGATCTCGATCTCGCCGTCGACCAAGGACAGCACCGGGATCCCGGCGGCGTCGCCCGGATCGTGGTCGATGCGCATCCGATCGCCAGAACGGGCCAGATCGAGCGCGCCGACCACGAACACATTGCCGACCGTCGACACCACCGACTCGGCGACGATCGCAGCATCCTCGGGACTCGCGCCGGTGCGTAGAGCCTCGGCCGCCTCCCACACACAGCACGACACCCCGAAGCTGGCCGTCGCGGTGTCGACGAGTCGGACGGCGACGTCGACGCTCTGCGCAGCGAGCCGGGCGCTGTTGAGCGTGCCCGACAGATCGGACCCGATGTGGATGGAGAGGATGTGGGTCGCCCCTTCCGCGGCGAGGCGCGCATAGGTCTCGATGAAGGCCCCCGGGCTGGGTTGGCTCGTCGCGACCTCGGGGGTGGCGCCGCCGTCGAACCGCCCGTAGAAGTCGTCGGCGGTCAGCTCGGTCCCCTCAGCGAAGGTCTCGCCGTCGACGCTCACCTGGAGCGGCACGACCTCGACGGCGTACCGGGCCACGAGCTGGGCAGGGAACTGCGCGTTCGAGTCGGTCACGATGCGAGTGGTCACGCGGGTCGCTCCACGGCTGCTGCCCGCCGGAACTTGTCGAGGATCACTGCGCTGCTCGCCGCCGCCGACAGCGGTAGTGCCATCGTCGGCCGGGGGCCCCACGCGTTGGGCCATCCGTTTCTCACCCACACGGCACCCGCCGTGACCCAACATGCCGACGCAGCAGCGGTCGCGACGAAGGCCCGCTGCTTCCACTTCGGCGACGAGACCGACAGGGCGGCGACCCCGAGATCGAACGCGAAGTACGCGGGGAAGTTGGCGAGGCACTGACCCGCGCTCGCAGCCACGCCCTTGCCGCCTCTGAATCCGTTCCACACCGGGTAGCAGTGGCCGATCACCGCGGTCGTGCCGGCGAGGTGGGCACCGTCGTCGCCGGCGATGCGACGCCCGAGTCCGCACGCTGCGGCACCCTTGCCGACGTCGGCGGCCATCACCCCGAGACCCCACCCGGTTCCCAACACCGCGAGTGCGTTCGCCGCCCCCGGGTTGCCGCTCCCAGAGGTGCGGAGGTCGGCCCGACCGGCCGTCGCCGCTTGCGCAGCGAGGTCCGCAGACGGGATCGTGCCGAGCAGGTAGCCGGCGATCGCGGCTCCGGCGAGACGGGCGAATCGACCGGGTGGTGGCATCGGCGCGGGACAGTAACCGGCGTGACTGGTATCGATCGCGCGGTTCGCTCCTAGCATTGCTTCGATGACGCGTGCCTTCGTGTGGACCTCGGCCGGACCAGGACGTCGGGGCGCGCTCACATCGCTGCTTCCCGACAGGGTCGAGATCGGAGATGCCGCGGGTGCCGAGGCCGCCATCGTCGACGGCGACCTCGACACCGTCCCGGACGGTCTGGCAGCCGACCTCGCAGCGATCGCCGAGCGCGGCGGTTCGGTGATCCTCATCGGCGGACCCACCGGAGATCTCGCCACGTTGGCAGGTGTCACGGTCGACGAACCCGTCGGCCCCGCCGAGATATTCCTCACCGGAGCGCTCGCCCATCCGGCGCTGGCCCGCACGGCAGGCGAGTGGCCGGTCGACGACGACCTCGTCGCGCTGCGTCCCACCGGCGATGTCGTCGTGCTGCTCACCAGTTCGATCCGGTTCCGCCACGTTCCCGCCGTCGTCGAGCGAAGGCTCGGACGCGGGCGGATCGTGACCGCCGGGGTCGGGCGTACCGACGCGGCACTCGGTGATCGCGACCTGCGTCTCGTCCTGAGCCGCCTGCTGCGGCCCGTGGCAGCAGAAGCCCCCCCTGCGGATCTCGGGTTGGCAGTGGTCGGCTACGGGCCCTTCGGCGGCATGGGATACCTCCACGGCAATGCCGCCGCCAACGTCGACGGCCTCGAGTTCGCGGCAGCGGTCGACACCGACAGCAACCGTCGCAAGGCCGCCGAGCAGGAGTTCCCCGGCATCACCACCTACGCGGACATGGCCGATCTGCTGAACGACGACGCCGTCGACATCGTGGTGATCGCCACCCCGCCCAACAGCCATGCGTCGCTGGCTCTCGAGGCACTGCGGGCCGGAAAGCACGTGGTCGCCGAGAAGCCGATGTGCATCACCGTCGCCGAGGCCGACGAACTGATCGCCACCGCTGACGCACACGGTCTCGCGTTGACGGTCAACCAGAACCGCCGATGGGATCCCGACTACCGGACCCTCCGCCGGGCCGTCGAGCGCGGCCTCGTCGGCGACGTCTTCAACATCGAGACCTTCGTCGGCGGCTTCGAACACCCGTGCCGCGCCTGGCACAGCGAGGTGGCGGTCAGCGGCGGGGCCATCTACGACTGGGGCAGTCACCACATCGACTGGATCCTCCAGTTGATGGACGACGACCCGGTCACCGTCGTGGCCCATGGACACAAGCGGGTGTGGCAGGACGTGACCAACCTCGACCAGGTCCGCGTCAGGCTCGGATGGGCCGACGGACGCGAAGCCCAGTTCCTCCAGAGCGACGTGGCCGGATTCCGACCGCCCAAGCTGTACGTGCAGGGCACCAAGGGGACCGTGACCGGGCACTACCGGCCATTCAGCGTCGAACGGGTCGAGCCCGGGCTCGGCTACGTGAACGAACAGAGCCATCACGCCGAGGCACCGGTCGATCTCACCCTCGCTCGGTACGAGCCAGGTTGGGGACTCACCGAGACGACGCTCCCGCCGCAGCCCGCCGCACCGCACGCGTTTCACCGCAACCTGGCCGACCATCTCCACCTCGGCGAGCCGCTCGACGTCGGGCCCGGCCAGGTCAGGCGGGTCATCGCCGTCCTCGAAGCTGCGCAACGGTCAGTCGAAGCGGGCGGAACGGTCGAGCACCCCGACTTCACTGCGTGACCGAGCGACTCCAGCGAGTCCGGCGGGCCGACTCGATCGACCTGGTCGATCGCACGGCACCCCTCCGGTTCGGGGTGATCGGTGGCACCTCGATGGTCGCCCGCCTCGCGGTGATCCCCGCGATCATGGCGAGCGACCTCGCCGAGCTCTCGATGGTTGCGAGCCGCACGCCCGAGGCGATTGCGGGCGTCGGTGAGGCGCAGATCACCTCCGATTATGCCGACGTGCTCGGTGACCCCGAGGTGGATGCCGTCTACATCCCGCTTCCCAATGGCCTGCACCGACCCTGGGTCGAACGAGCAGCGGCAGCAGGCAAGCACGTCCTGGTCGAGAAGCCCATGGCGCTCACCGCGGCTGATGCCGAGGCGATGGTCGCGGCGAGTGTCGACGCAAGCGTCGTCCTGATGGAGGCGTACATGTCTCCGTTCCACGCCCGCAACGTCGCCCTCGCCGACCTGGTGGCATCGGGACGACTGGGCGAGCTCCGCACCGGACGGGCCGTCTTCAGCTTCGTGCATCGCGACCCGACCGACCATCGCTGGGACCCCGATCTCGGCGGCGGTGCACTGGCCGACGTCGGGATCTACGTGCTCACCCCGCTGTTCGACGTGGCCGGGTCCGACCTTGTGCACCACGAGATCCGATCGGTTCGCACCCAACGGGGCGTCGATGCCACGACGACCGGACTGCTGAGCTTCGCCAACGGCTTCAGCGCCACCTTCGTCGCGTCGATGGAGCTCCCCGAACGGCAACGTCTCGAACTGGTCGGAACCGAAGGGGCGATTGCCGTCGACCGGCCGTTCACCGCAGGAACCGACGACACGGTCATCGAGCTGACCGGGACCGACGGCGCCGTGGAGCACCTCGAGATCGACGGAAACGACTCGTATCGCTCGATGATCGACCACTTCTGTTCGGTCGTCGCCGGCCGCTCCACGCTGCGTCGACCAACCGCACTGTCGGTCGGCTTCGCACGGCTCCTCGAGGCAACCCGGACGTCGACATGACCGAACCGCGGTCACGCCGAGTCGAGATCCGGCCGGGCCTCGAACTCCACACGGTGTGGTTCGGTCCCGACCCGGCCGATGCCGACGAGACGCCGTTCGTGCTCGCGCACGGCCTGGCGTCGAACGCCCGCCAATGGGACGGCGTGAGCGTCGAACTCGCCCGACTCGGTCACCCCGTCGTCGCCGTCGACCAGCGGGGCCACGGTCGCAGCGCCAAGCCCGACGACGGGTACGACCTCCCCACGGTCGCGGACGACCTGGCCCGCCTCGTCGAGTCGACCGGCTTCGACCGCCCCGTGGTCGCAGGGCAGTCGTGGGGCGGCAACGTGGTCATCGAACTCGCCGCGACGGCCGACGTGTCGTTGCGCGGAGTCGCGTGCGTCGACGGGGGCATGATCGACCTACGGGCTCGGTTCCCCGACTGGGACGACGCCGCCGAGATGATGGCACCACCGCGATCGGCCGGAACGCCGTTCGCACAGATCGAGACGTTCATGAGGTCGGCGCATCCCGACTGGCCCGAGGTCGGGCTTGCCGGCACCCTCGCCTGCTTCGAGCAACGCCACGACGGAACCGCCGCACCGTGGCTCACCTTCGAACGCCACATGACGGTCCTACGCGGCCTCTGGGACCACGACCCGATGACCCGCTACCCAACCATCGACGTCCCGGTGATGTTCATCCCGGCAGAAGGCACCGCTCATTGGGCGAGCGACAAGCGGGCATCCATCGAGACCGCAGCCGCCGAGATCGAGCGGGTGCGGGTCGAGTGGATGATCGGTGACCACGACCTCCACGCCCAGCATCCGATCGAGGTCGCCACCCTCCTCCATGACGCAACCCGGGACTTCTGGCGATGACCACTCGACGACCGACACGCGCAAGGATCTGGCGGTGAGCGCACGCAGGTTGACGATCATGGGCTCGGGTGAGACCGCGCCGACGATGACCAAGGTCCACCGTCGGGTGATCGAAGCGGTCGGACCGAGCGCCGTCCTGCTCGACACGCCGTACGGCTTCCAGGAGAACGCTGCCGACATCTCGGCCAAGGCCCAGGACTACTTCCGCGACAGCGTCGGTACCCCCATCGACGTCGCCAACTGGAGGTCGGCGAACGACGACACGCTCGCTCGCGAAACCGCGCTGGGCCGCATCGGTTCTGCCGACTACGTGTTCGCGGGCCCGGGCAGCCCCACCTACGCCCTGCGCCTGTGGGCGGACACGCCGCTGGCGTCGTTGCTCGCCGACAAGCTCGAACGCGGAGGCGGGGTCACGTTCGCGAGCGCAGCCGCGCTGACCCTCGGAGTCGCCACGGTGCCCGTCTACGAGATCTACAAGGTGGGAGCCGTGCCGTCCTGGGCGCCGGGGCTCGACCTGTTGGGGGCGATCGGGCTGACCGTTGCCGTCATCCCGCACTACGACAACGCCGAGGGCGGGGGCCACGACACCCGGTTCTGCTACCTGGGCGAACGCCGGCTGGCGATGCTCGAGCCCGAACTGCCCGACGACGGTTTCGTGCTCGGCATCGACGAGCACACCGGCCTGGTGATCGACCTCGACTCGTCTCGATGCGAAGTGGTCGGCAACGGCGTCGTCACGGTGCGACGCAACGGGGTCAGCACCACGTTCGAGACGGGCCGCGAGCTGAGCCTCGACGAGCTCAAGGCTGCCGGCGCCGACCCGGGCGGAGCGGCTGCGGTGACGGCAGCCCCGATGGAGTCCGTGCCACCGGCCGAGTCGGAGGCCGAAGCCGACGCCGCCATCCCCTCGCTCGCCGGCGACGCCGAGCGGCTCGAAGCCGATTTCGCAGCTGCGCTCGACCGCCGTGACGTCGACGGCGCCATCGCCGCAATCCTCGACCTCGACGCGTCGATCGTCGAGTGGTCGCGCGACACCCTCCAGTCCGACGAGACCGACATGGCCCGGGCCACCCTGCGCCGAATGATCGTCCGACTCGGTCAGGTGGCCGTCGACGGAGCCCGCGACCCCGTCGAGACCGTTGCGCCGTTCGTCGAGGCCGCCCTCTCGGCGCGAACCGCAGCGCGGGACCTGAAGCAGTTCGAACTCGCCGACGGAATCCGCGACGACATCGTGGCGGCCGGCATCGAGATCCAGGATCAACCCGACGGCACCATCTGGAAGCTCGTCGATACCGATTGAGCAGCCGGTCGGCGGCTGGATAACCTGAGCCGCCCCCGTTCTGGGGCAGGCCCCCATCGTCCAGCGGCCTAGGACGCCTGCCTTTCACGCAGGTAACACGGGTTCGAATCCCGTTGGGGGTGCAGCACACCAGCCCATTGGGCGTGCTCACAGCGGGATCCTTGTTGCTCTCCTGCCAACTATTGGCGGGAGAGCAACGAAGATCGGTGTGGGACGGGTTCCTGTGCGTCCGGCACCGCGCCCAGCCCTGACCCGATCGGCGAGACCAACCACATTGCCCGGGTGACGGGTCATTGAGTACGGTCTCGCTTCCTGCCCGGCTCCGGTCGGACAGGTCTGGTCTGGTCCCGTGGTGCAGTTTGGAGTGCACGCCGCCCTGTCAAGGCGGAGGTCGCGGGTTCAAATCCCGTCGGGACCGCCACCAGACAACCGAATCCCGGTCGGGTAGCTCAGTTGGCAGAGCGCTCGCCTGAAAAGTGAGAGGTCACCGGATCGACGCCGGTCCCGACCACCGGACGAATCAGGTCAGCGGCCCAGGTCGCTGACCTGATTCGCGCTCACTGTGCCAAGTGTCGGAGGCTTCAGTTCGTTGGCGGAGGGCCACTCGATTGTGATCTACGTCTCGGTGATCGCGCAGATCCCGGTCCCAATGGTCGACCTCCTGGACGAACCCAACCGTCACTGCGCTGGCGGCCACCTCTGGACCTGAGCTCAGGGTCGTTCGCCATGCCTTGCTGCATCTGTTCCTCTGGAAGACTTGGCCGATGTCCTCGTCCAGATCCACCAACACGGTTGTCATCGGTGGAGGTCACAGTGGACTCGCCATGAGCAGCCGACTGTCCGCGCGGGGGATCGATCATGTGGTGCTGGAGAAGGGGGAAGTGGCTGCATCCTGGCGGAAGCAGCGGTGGGACTCGTTCACCCTGCTCACCCCGAATTGGCAAACCTGCCTCCCCGGACTCGCCTACGGGGGCGACGAGCCGGACGGGTTCATGACCGGCAGCGAGATCGTCGAGTTCATCGACCGATACGCACGCGAGATCGACGCCCCAGTCCTGTCCAACACGGCCGTCTCCGCGGTTCGCGCGGCCGGGGGCGCCTACGAGGTCGAGTCCGACCAGGGTCCGTGGCGTTGCCGGTCCGTCGTGCTCGCGGGCGGCGCCTGCAACCTGCCCAGCATCCCCGACTTCGCTGTCGGTCTGCCCGACGGGATCGAGTCCGTGAACCCGCTCGACTACCGCAATCCCGAGCAGTTGCCCGATGGTGGCGTGCTGATCGTGGGCGCCGCGGCGACTGGCATCCAGCTCGCCGATGAGATCCAGCGCTCCGGACGGCAGGTGACCATCTCGATCGGCGAGCACGTCCGCATGCCCCGCACCCATCGAGGTCGCGACATTCAGTTCTGGATGGACGCCATCGGCCGTCTCGACGAGCGATACGACGAAGTCGAAGAGGTCCTCAAAGCCCGCAAGGTCGCCTCACCACAGCTGATCGGCACCCCCGAGCGCCGAACCCTCGACCTCAACAGCCTCGTCGACGACGGCGTGCATCTCCGTGGCCGCCTCGGAGCGATCCGCGACGGTGTCGCCATGTTCTCCGGCGGACTCCGAAATCACTGTGCCCTCGCCGACCAGAAGTTGGGTCGTCTGCTCGGCGACATCGACGACTGGATCACCGCTCGAGGTCTCGACGGCGAGGTCGGCCCGCCCGAGGAGTTCGAGCCGACCCGCGTCGCTGCGGGAGCGCCGCTCACGCTGGACCTGCGGTGTGGCGAGATCCGCTCGGTGATCTGGGCAACCGGCTTCCGTCCCGACCTGTCATGGGTCGACCTCCCCGTGTTCGACGCCGGAGGCCGGCTGCGCCACGACGGCGGCGTGGTCGACGCGCCCGGCGTCTACTTCCTTGGCGGCACATTCCTGCGACGTCGGCGCTCGAGTTTCATCCACGGCGCTGCCGACGACACGCGTGACCTGGCCGACCACCTCGTCCACTACCTCGCCGGGTAGCGGAGGTCAGGCCTTGGTGCCCACGTAGCCGAAGACCTGGACATGGCCACGCAGCGGCAGTCCGTCACGGGTGTGGTCGGCGGCAAGCTCGGTCGCCCGCCGGATGAACTCGTCCTCGCCGATGCTCTGGATCGATTCGTAGGCCGGTCCGGTGGCCGCAAGTCCCCGGGCGTAGGTCTCCGGATCCGGGTACTCGAAGAAGAAGGGGATCTCGAACCGCTCGTCGACGGCGAACCCGCGCTCGGCCAGGAATGCCTCGCCGATGCCCGGGCGACCGAGGGCCACCATGTCGGCCTGATGCTGAATCTTCTCGTCCGTCGCCCACAGAAACGGATTGAGCATCCATGCCCCGGGCGACTTGCCGACGTTGCCCCAGACGGTCAAGGCCACCCTGCCGCCTGGCACCAGGACACGGCGCGCCTCGTCGATCGCGCGCGACG
>Ga0307380_10013106_pt1 | contig 10260 bp, 5 predicted proteins | sample UN3MG_FD_202239 | JGI IMG/M metagenome (GOLD analysis project Ga0307380, IMG submission 202239) | Soil microbial communities from Risofladan, Vaasa, Finland - UN-3 | ecosystem: Environmental > Terrestrial > Soil > Coastal area > Acid sulfate soil | place: Finland: Risofladan, Vaasa | collected... | reverse complement strand
ATCGTGCGCAGCCAGGCGTCGTCGCGGGCCACTTGGTGGATGCGGCCGGCGGCGGAGACGAGCACGGGATCAGAATCGAGATAGAGGTTGCGCCAGTAGCCGTAGCCGCCGCCGTCGAGCAAGGCGCGGGCGATGGTGAAACGGGCCAGCTCGATGGGATCGGGGCCGCCCTTCGGCCGCGCGGTGAACGCCGCGATCTCGATGGGCGCACCCTGCGAGAGGTGGCAGTTGACAGAAGCGGCGTTGTTCGAGAATCCGCCGTGCTCGGGGCGAAAGCAGGAGAAGACGCTCGCCCAGTGGCGGCGGATGCCGTCGCTCGCCTTCCTCCCGGCGCCGCGCGGCCGGAGGTTGGTCACGGCGAGCTCGATGGTGGCCGTGCGAGTGCCGGCGGGCACAACCAGCGAGCCACCCGCCTCGCCGCGATCAGCAAGCACGAATCCGCCGATGACGCAGTTCTGCGGACGATAGCTTTCGACCTGCAGGCGCGGCGGCTCGGGCGACGATTCGAGCACGCGGCAGGCCAGGCAGCCTACTCCATCGGTCGCCCAGAACGCGGGCAGGGCAACGTCACCGTTGCGGCCGGGAGCGAGCGTGGGCACACCCGCGGCGCCAGTGATGCCCGCCCGCAGGTTCCACACCAGCCGCCACGCGTCGGCTTCGAGCGCGTGAATCGGCTGCTCGGCCGTCTGGGCAAGCTCGATGATCAGGCGGTCCGGTTCCACCGCAAACGTGGCGTCGATCACCAGGCCGGGCATCGGGCGAAGATCGCGGTAGGCAACGCGGTTGCCGTGAACGAAGGCGCGGCCGGTCCACAGCGGCGCGGGGAAGTCGCCCGTGAGCGTGCGAAGCACCGGCCCGGCGAACGCGCACGCCGCCGACGCATCGGGCATGCGAGACGCGAGCAGACGGCTGCTTGCAGCCTGGCCCGCGCCGAGGGCATCCCACCCGAGGTGCATCAGCAACGGCCGCCGCAGCGAGAAGCCGGCCGAGATGTGCTTGCCCTCGAACAGCAGCATGTGCGGCAGATCGCGCACCTGCATCCCGCGCGGGGCCTCCGGCTGCATCTGTTCCACCGACATGATCGGGCTGTAGGGCGTTTTGCAGATCGTGTCCGACAGCGGCTCGCCCAATGCACGCAGCGGGTTCAGTATGCCGAACGGCACGCTGAACGGCCCGCCGTTGCACTCACCGTGGTTGGGCCAGACGGGATGCTCGCGATCGCACTCGACACGCAGGTGAACGGTCTCGATCCCGCCCAGCTCGATGACGTGCGGCGGCTGCCTGAGCACCTGCTCGAGCTTCGCGTTCATCTCGTCGACGGACATCTTCTGCGACAGCCCCTCGCCGCCGGTGACCGGATCGGGCGGCAGGTCGACTTCGCGGACCGTCTTCCATCGGGCGCCATCGAGCACCGAGATGACCAGGTGGGCCGGGTGCGTGGGCACGCTCGGAATCCACCGGCCATACACGATGCGCCCGAGCTCCAGCCGGTCGACCCGCACGGGCCGGAGGAACCGCAGGTAGCGGATCGCCGTCTGGCCGTTGATCTGTACGTTCAGCCGTGGGTGCAGCCGCGGCTTGATCCCGCCGTGCGAGATTGGATGATCGGGCAGCAGTTCCGCCATGGGGCCTCCTACGGAAACGCGGATTGGGCAGTGCGGCCATCAGATCGATTTCGGACGGTATTCTATTTGCAGGAAGCAGTGCCTGTCATTGGCCTCTATTTCCTCAGCGTTATCCTCGTCAGCGACGCAGCCGGGAAGGTGTGCCGCATTGTCCCGCCCGGAGCACTGGCCTTCGCGGCCGTCGGCTGCACGCAGTCCGGGCAGTCCAGCGTGTTGACCGCCATGAACGTGTCGCCGGCGAGGGTGACGATCTCGGCCTTCCTGTTCGAGATGAAGCCCTCGATCGAGATCTCGGCCTCGATCGCCCGCTCCGGGTCGCGGTTGACCACGAAGGTGGTCAGCGAATCATGGGACTGGCCGAGCAACGCGGCGGCGCCGAGCACCTGGGCTTCGGCCGCGGGGATGCCCCACTTCTCGGGTACGGAGAATCCGGCGGATTGCACGTTCACGGCCACGGGGATGATGCCGTCCTGTGTGCCGTAGATGTGCGTGGTCCACCATACCGGGTTCGGGTAGACCACTCCCTTCTTCTTGCGCAGCCCGCCTCCGTGGTTCAGGAGCGCGCTATGGGTGATCAGCTCAACCTTGCCGCGGCTGAGGATGCTCGCGTTGATCACGTCGGCCGTCCACAGGGCCTCGGCGAGCGTCTGGTTATTCGGGACGGTGCGATGCCGGGTGAAAACCTGCAACTCGGTGATCGCGAGCTTCGGCGGGAGGCCCGCGGCTTCCATCGGCCGCCATGCCTTCTGCATTTCGTGGTCGAGCGTGGCCGACCACGCCATCAGCTTCCGGAAGACCTCGGCAGGATCGGCGTCCTGCGGCACGGCCCAGCCGATGAGGTAGTGCTGGGAGATCGAGCGCACCGTGGCCCCGCCACGCTTGACCAGCGCGTCGTTCCACGCCTCGTCGAAGCCGCAGGTGATGAACAGCACGTCAGGCCCAGCCACCATCCTCATCTCGTCGTGGAATCGCACGTGGCGCTCGGCGTAACCGGCGGCGTCGGTACAGCCGGTCTGCCAGTGGCCGTAGATCTCGTTGCCGATTTCCCAGATGCGGACGTTATGCGGCTTGCGGCGGCCGTTTGCGGCTCGCAGTTGGCCCATTGGCGTGTCGGCCGGCGCATTGCAGTAGAGCAGCCAGTCGCGTGCTTCATCCGGCGTGCCGCTGCCGGCGTTGACACAGATCATCGGCTCGGCCCCGGTCAGCTCGCACAGCTTCAGCCACTCGTCGGTGCCCACGTGGTTGAACTCGATCACGTCTGGCCAGTCGCGGTTGGGCAGCACAGGCCTCGAGTCGAGCGGGCCCACGCCGTCGCGCCAGTGGTAGCTGCTCGCGAAATTGCCGCCGGGAAACCGGAGCAGCGGCAGCCGCGCATCCTTCATGTACGCCACCACGTCCGGATCCCAGCCGGAAAGATTGTCCGCCGGGAACAGCAGCACGCGCGACACGTCCACGATCGAGCCGGCGTCCGGCAGCAAGTCGAGCAGGAACAGTTCACCGGGAGTGGCGGCGACGGCCTTGGGGATGGTGACATTCGCTTTCGATTCCTTCCATTCGGCGGCGAGCGTGATCTTCCTGCTTGCGATCGCCTTGCCATCGGCCGTGCGGATGACCACGCCAAGTTCGGCCTTCTGCTTGTCGGCGTCCTGCTGCCTCACGCGGGCCTTCAGCGTCAGCTCGAACGTGCGCTCGCGGTGAAGTGGAAGGAAAACCCCGGTACGCAGGCCCGCGTTTTCCTGGGCCGGCGCGAGTCGCTGGACGTCCCGCTCGCCATCGCACAGAAGCTCGCCGCGCACGTTGCCCACCGGCATCCAGAACGGCGCGAACTGGCTGAAGTCTGCCGCAGCCATGCCATCGAGCGTGTGGCCATCGTGCAACAGGCGGTTGTGCAGTGCATCGGCCTTCGCCCATCGTGTGGCGGGCGCGAACTCCGGGTTCACCACGATCTGTGCCCACGCGCCCTGGTATACGTTCGAGCCCAGGTGCTCCGTGAACTTCCCGAACAGCCATCGCGAGATCGGCGGCCCGCATTGGGCTGCATCGACCTCGATCCGCGCGGCTTGGCCGGCGGTGCCGGAAGGTGAATATGCCATTGCCGTTGTGCTCCTGTCCGAAGGATCCTGTCCACATTGCGGATTTTACTGTCGAACCCTCGCGATATCAAGTGCAAAGGCACGAAAAATGACTTGACATCCGCCGCTCCATGATGCATAATACTAGGGAAAGGCTGAATTCTGGGGCAAACCAATGAACCGTAATCGGATCATCGCCATACGTCGGATAGCGAGAATCGCGGCCATCGCCATTAGCTGGCCCGCGAGCCGCTGACGTTCGGCGTGATCCGGATCGACTGGCGGCCGCGGGCGTGACGAGCCTCGCGGCTGATTTTGTTTGCACCGGCCGCGGAGCTTGCTGTCCGCGGCCTGTTTGTTTTTTGGTGCGTTCGCACGTGTACGGGCGGGTCGAGTCTTCGTACGACCGCAGCGGTCATCGTTGCCCGCCCTTATGGGAGAATGACAATGGACCGGGTGAGAATCTACGATGCAACGTTGCGGGACGGTGCCCAGGGCGAAGGTGTGTCGCTGTCGGTCGAGGACAAGCTCCTGATCGCCCGGCGGCTGGATGCGCTGGGCATCGACTACATCGAGGGCGGGTTTCCCGGCTCCAACCCGAAAGACCGCGAGTTCTTCCGGCTGCTTCGGCAGGATCCGCTGAAGCACGCCCGGCTGGCGGCGTTCGGCAGCACGCGCCGTGCGACGATGCGCGCCGACGAAGACCCCGCGCTGCGCGAGCTCGCCGAGTCCGGCGTGCGGACCGCCACCATCTTTGGCAAGAGCTGGGACTTGCATGTCCGCGAGGTGCTGAAGACTTCGCCCGAGACCAACCTGGCGATGATCGAGGAATCGGTGGCGTTCCTGAAGGCCGCGGGGCTGGAGGTGATCTTCGACGCCGAGCATTTTTTCGACGGCTACAAGGACAACGCCGACTACGCCCTTCAGACGCTCGCGGCGGCCGAACGCGGCGGAGCTGATTGGGTGGTGCTGTGCGATACCGACGGCGGCACGCTTCCATGGGAACTCGTGGAGATCATGCAGGTCGCGCGTGCCAGGGTGAAGCTGCCGCTGGGCATTCACGCGCACAACGACAGCGGCGTGGGGGTGGCAAACTCGCTGGCAGCAGTGCGGCTGGGCGCCACACAGGTGCAGGGCACCATCAATGGCTACGGCGAGCGGTGCGGCAACGCCAACCTCTGCGTGATCATCCCGAACATCGAGTTGAAGATGCACAAGCAGTGCCTGCCCGAGGGCAACCTGCGCAAGCTCACCGAGCTTTCGCTGTACGTGGCCGAGATCGCGAACCAGGCCCACGACTCGCGCCAGCCCTTCGTGGGAAGCTCGGCCTTCGCACACAAGGGCGGCATGCACATCGATGCCGTGGAGAAGCAGCCGCGAACATACGAGCACGTGGACCCGGCGCTGGTCGGCAATTCGCGGCGGCTGCTGCTGTCGGAACTCGCCGGCCGCAGCCTGCTGCTCGACAAGGCCCGCGAATACGACCCGAACGTGAGCAAGGACTCGCCGGAAATCCAGCAGCTTTTCCAGGAGCTTCGCCAGCGCGAGCTGCAGGGCTACCTGTTCGAGGGGGCCGACGCGTCGTTCCAGTTGCTCCTGATGAAGGCCTTCCGGAAGCACCGCGAGCTGTTTCACCGGGTGGGGTTCCGCATCATCGTCGACGGGCGGGGCGACGGCACGACGGAGTCGGAAGCGACGATCAAGATCGGGCTGGAGGAGATGGAAGTCCACACGGCGGCGGAAGGCGACGGCCCGGTGGCGGCACTCGACGCCGCTCTCCGCAAGGCGCTCGAGCAGCTCTATCCCGAGATCAAAAACATCCGCCTCACCGACTACAAGGTGCGCGTCCTCGACGAGCACGCCAGCACTTCCAGCAAGGTGCGCGTGCTGATCGAATCCACCGACAACGAGACGTTGTGGGGCACCGTTGGCGTGTCGGAGAATATTATTCAGGCGAGCTGGCAGGCCCTGGTGGACAGCCTGGAATACGGGCTGCTGTATAGGAAAGTGCGGAATGGAGGAAACGGGAGGAAGGAGAACGATGAACGATGAACGATGAACGATGAAGGACGAGCATCGAACATTGAACATTGAACATCGAACGTCCAACGTCGAACGTCGAACGTCCAACGTCCAACGTCCAACCAACGTTCAACAGTCAACAGCCAACGATCAACGGCAAAATCCAGTTGCGCTTGCACGCAGCGCGCACTATAATTCTGACCAGCGAGCCCTCTTTCTTCTTCGTATCTTCGTGTCTTCGTGTTGAAAAAGGCGCTCGAAAACACGAGCACATCCTGTATCTGGGGTTGATATGCCGAATCTGGAAGCATCGTATGCAGGGCTGACGCTGAAAAGCCCGGTGGTGGTCGCGTCGTCGGGGGCGTCGGAGAACGTCGAGCAGATGAAGCTGGCGGAGGCGGCGGGTGCGGGCGCCATTGTGATGAAATCGCTGTTCGAGAAGGAAGTCTGCCGCATCGCGCCGACGCCCCGGTTTGCGATCCTCCGCCACAACATCAAGCAACACCGGACGTTCACGCTGTATTCCTACGAACAGGCGAGCGTCTGGGGGCCGGACCGCTACGCGCAGGAGGTGGAGCGCGCCCGCCGCGAGATCGGCATTCCCGTGATCCCGAGCATCAACTGCTTCAGCGACGCCGGCTGGGCCGCCTACGCGAAGGCGATGGAGCAGGCCGGGGCGCCAGCCATCGAGCTGAACATATCGTGCCCGCACAGCTCGATCACGTTTTCGGGCGGGCAGGTGGTGGACAACCTCTTGCACGCGGTGGACGTGGTGCGGTCGGCCGTGGCAGTGCCGCTGGTGGTGAAGCTCGGCCCGCAGCTCACCACGCCGCTGCAGGTGGTGAAGGAGATCGAGAAGCGGCAGGTGGACGGGGTGGTCATCTTCAACCGCCTCACCGGGCTGGATATCGACATCGACGCGGAGCGGCCGATCATGCATGGGGCATACGCGGGGCACGGCGGCCCGTGGGCGATCTCGTATCCGCTGCGCTGGATCAGCGAAATCTCGCCGCAGACGTCGCTGGAGATCTCGGCCAGCGGCGGCGTGGCGTCGGCCGACGACGTGGTGAAATACCTGCTGGCCGGAGCGGCGAGCGTGCAGGTCTGCACCGCCATCTACCTGTGCGGCTACAACGTGATCGACCGGCTGAACGCGGGCCTCTCGCAATGGATGGCGGCCAAGGGCTACGAGCGGCTCGCCGATTTCCGCGGCAAGGTGTCAGGTTCCAGCATCCTGAACACGGACCAGGTGAACCGAAAGCATCACCAGGTGGCGCGGGTTGACGAAGATTCATGCAGCGGCTGCGGCACGTGCGCGGCAGCGTGCATTCACTTCGCGGCCGAGATGCACGGCAAGAAAGCCAGGATCACATCCCGTTGCGACGGCTGCGGGCTGTGCGCCCACCTCTGCCCGAAGAAGGCGATTGCGATGGTGGAAACATGAGGCGGACAGCGGGGGCGTGGACCGATGGCGTGGTGGCTGCGTCCACGTCGTCCATTTGGTCCACTGCGTCCACTGAATAACCCCCAACTTCCCGGAGGCGAGGAAAAATGAGGAAGCTGTCCATCGTGCTGCTCGCACTGGCGATGGCAGGATGCGCGGGACGGCGATTGTCGCCCGAACAACTGGAGGCGAGGCGGACTGAGTTCCGGGGCCTGATTCAGCAGGGGGAAGTGGAGCAGGCTTGGCGGAATTACATGGCACTGGTAAACGTAACGCGGAGGAAGCTGTATCCCGTGATCCTGCTGGAGATCGCCTCGGCGACGCTCCACGAGGGCACGAGGTCCGAGAATGCAGATACCAGGCTCCAGGCCACGCGGGCGTTGTCATACGCGGACCCGGATCTGGCGTTCAACCTGGCAATCGAGCGGCTGCACGACGATGACCCGGCGGCAGTGGCCGCTGCATTGGACATCCTCCGGGAGCTGGACCGCCGCGCGGCGACTGACGCGATAACGCCATTCCTGACGCGCGAGCACGGGGAGACGGGACGCACGCCGACCGAGGTGGAAATGCGTGCGGCGCTGGCGCTGGCCGCGCTTGGCGAGCGGTCGCTACCCGTCGCCCCCGCCGTTGCAGGGATGAGCAGCCCGGACTCGCAGGTCCGCGTGACGTCGGCCAAGTTCCTCGGCGAGCTCGGCAACCTCAACGCGCTGCCTTCCCTGCGATACGGGCTCGAGCACGACCCGGAGTGGCCGGTGCGGACCGCGTCGGCCGAAGCTCTGTTCAAGCTGGGCAGGATAGATCGCGTGGACGAGTTCACGAGGACGGCGGCGGAATCGGGCATTCCCGAGCGGGTGGTGTGGGCGATGAAGTTCCGGGAGCAGCGGGGCCGCGGCCCCACGCTCGGCTGGATTCTCAACAATGCCACCTACCATCCGTCGCCCGAGGTGCGTGCGCAGGCGGCGGACGTGCTCGGCAGGCTGGGCGTGGGCACGGCGATCCCGCGACTGCAAGACATGCTCCTGAACCTGGAGCCGACCGTGAAGGTCGCCGCCGCCTATGCCCTGTGTCAGATGCACGAGTGGAAGCACCTCGACGTAATCGAGGACGCGACCCGGAACCCCGATCCCGGCGTGCGGGCGCAGGCGATCGGCTACCTGGAGTCGCTGAGGCCGGGAGAGGATTTCGAATATTATGAGCGGCTGCAGGACGATCCGGTGCCGCTAGTGCGGCTGGCCGCGATGAACGGGATGCGGTACTTCGCAGCCACGCGCGCGCTGCCCCCGCTCGCCCGGCGGCTCGGCGATCCGGATCAAACCGTGAAGTTCATCGCCGCCGCAATGATCGTCAAACGACTGACGGAGAACCTGGACTGACCATGGATGCAAAGCTCATCGCCCTGGAAGGCATCGACGGGACCGGCACGACAACGCAATCGGGTCTGCTGCGGGATGCGCTGCTAGCCCGCGGCGAGCCATGCATCGCAACGTTCGAGCCGACGCGCGGCCCGATCGGCTCGCTCATCCGGCTCGCACTCGCCGGCAGGGTCACGCTGTCGCCGCCGGAGTCCGGCCGCCGCCGCGAAGAGTTCACCTACGGGCTGCTGTTTGCCGCCGACCGCATGGACCACCTGCGGAACGAGATCGAGCCGGCGCTGCATGGCGGCTCGCACGTGGTGACCGACCGCTACTATCTTTCATCATTCGCCTACCAGCATCTCGAGTGCGACGTCGCGTGGCTGCGGCAGCTCAACGCCCACTGCCGGCCGCCCGACGTCACCTTCCTGCTCGATGCGGAGCCGGAGGTCTGCCTCGGCCGGATCTGCAGGGGCCGGCACCACCGCGACCGCTACGAGCAGATCGAGAAACTCGAGAGCATCCGCACAAACTACCTCGAGATCGCGGAGCTGATGCGCGCCGGCGGCGAGCAGATCACCGTCATCAATGCCGAGCAATCCGTTCAGGCGGTACACAACGACATCATGCGCTCGCTGGATACGTGGCTGGGCAAGCAGTGATCCCGGCATCTCCACAGGCGCCCATGGTCCACCCGAGCTTGCAGGCGCGCAAGACCGAACACAGCAGAGGTAGGGGCGGCCTTCGGCCAGCTTCGTTCGCGATTCGTCATAAGACCAGGTTTTTCCGGTGCAACTGCCGGAAGTCAGAAGCGGCGCGAACGAAGCCGTCCGAATCGGCCGCCCACCTGCAGGACGTTCGCGTTGGGCGGACCGCACCTGATGCGTTTCCGGTTGATGTGCAACCAGCGCGACACGGCGACCCAGTGGTTGGGCGGGCGATTGCGCCGTCCCCGGTGTTCGGTCAGATTGCGATCAACGGCTGCCTTTTGATTCGCTCAAATCCTGGGACGTCGCAAGCCCGCCCCTACCGCGCCCACAAGACGTTTGCACACTTCCCTGCGCCTCGCCGCCGGAAAACTCTCAAATTTCCCCTTGAGCGCGGTCTATAATATAGTATAAGCATTTCGCACAACCGTGCAGGGTGAGTTGAACCATGAGCATCAAGATCACGTGCAAGATGTGCTCGCGGGAGCTGGAAGTCCCGGACGCGTTTGCCGGCAAGAAGGGGAAGTGCCCGCATTGTTTTGAGGTGCTGGATATTCCCACGGCGGCGCAGGCAGCGGCGCAGCAGTTGGCGGGCACCAGGGCGCCTGCGGCGGCCGCTGAGCAGCCTTCAGACGCGCCGGCCACGCCGGAACCGCAACCGGCATCAGCGGCCGGGCAATCGCCGGCAGCAGCGCAGCCGCAGCCGATTCCCAAGCCGGCGGAGCCGCGCCGCGTGCGGCTGGCGGTGGTCATTCCGGCGGCGGCGGTCGTCGTGGCTGTTGCCGTGTGCGCCCTCGTGATCATCCCGCGGATGAAGCCCGGGGCATCCAGGCCGGACCGCGTGACGGTGGTTCCGCAGATCACGCCGGACGTTCCGGCCGAGCGCCCGCAGACCGGTCCCGATGCCGGGCAGCAACCGGCGACACCCGCCCCGGCACCCGACAAGGTGAACCCGGCGGCCACCGCGAAGGTGGGCATCGACCGGTTCCCGGAGACGCAGAAGATCGCCGCCGGCCTGCCGGCGAAGACCGCGCT
>Ga0307380_10013104_pt1 | contig 10261 bp, 12 predicted proteins | sample UN3MG_FD_202239 | JGI IMG/M metagenome (GOLD analysis project Ga0307380, IMG submission 202239) | Soil microbial communities from Risofladan, Vaasa, Finland - UN-3 | ecosystem: Environmental > Terrestrial > Soil > Coastal area > Acid sulfate soil | place: Finland: Risofladan, Vaasa | collected... | reverse complement strand
CCGTAACAACACCTTGAAAGATTATAAGTTTCATAACTATTTGATATTAAGTTAGTTAAAACGTTTACTTAAAGACTTTCTTCAAGTAATTATATATGCAAGCATAGTATAATGCTGTATATTTAATTAAAATGTGAAAGAAAAGGACAATGCAAATGAATTATGTTATGTGTATCTATTAAATACTGAACATATATTCATTTACAATTGTCTTTTTATCTTACTATGATTAAATAATTAGTTTGTTCTACTACACGCAGGAAGTATTGATAACATTACAATTGCTACAACTGCAAAGAATCCTCCTACTGGCTCTGCATCTTCTCCTATAACAAGGAAAGATAACAGACTTATAATTATACAAGCGAGTATAATCATAAGATTTAATCTAAAAGCTGTCATGTCTTATATGATTTAAAGAGATTAATAAACAAACCCGTAACCACAATGGGCTACGGGTTACAATGTTACAGGTCAAGTACAGAGTAGTTGACCATGCTGATAACGAAATAGTTACCATACTCTTCGTTCACTACAAACTCCAAGCGTGTTCTCCAATCCTTGTTGGCTTTCAGGAACTCTACCATTTCAGTAGCGGTCATACGTGTACCATCGTCATTTTTCTTAGACAATAGACGAACGTTACCTTCGTGCTCTGGGTGGATAACAGATAAGAATTCCTTTTCTTCTCCACTCTTATTGGTGTAAGTTCCTTTGCTGATTTTGATTTCCTTGCTCATAATTTCTATTTTTTAAGGGTTTACTTTTAACAGGGGACTATGTTTCCCCTCTCCAAATTTAGTAAGGGTACAGTTTTTAGATGCTCATCGCTGTCGAGATATAATATACTTTTGAAAATATAAAATGAATGGGGGGTACTTCTAAAACTAAAATATTCTATGATCTATATAAACTTTCCAAAAAAATATATTATATTAAATTATTGTCTAAATGCGTTCCACACCTACGATACGTAAGGTATGGATCACCTAAAGGTAATACCTATAGTATCTTTATTTTACGTATCTGATTAGGAATCAATACATTAGCGTTTTTTACTACCATGTTTGGTTGGCTATTACTATCACGTATATGATAGTAGTAACATACTATAGGAGGTAGGCTACTACTGTTACGTTTATGATAGTACGTCTCATAACTATAATTTTTTACAAAGTCAAGCGTTTACCAAAATAAATATCACATTATTTTCACTATCCTATTAACACTAGGATTTGTAAAATATTTATCGTTACCTTTGGGAAAATCTAAAAACAATCTATATGATTTCAAGAAAAAGAATGTTCTACGATATCGAGGTGAGCTATTTTATTGGTTCATTCTGGAGACTCGGTTGGAAGGAAAGAATTATGCCCCATCAGATTATTAGTTATCCAAAGATAATTTGTATCTCCTGGAAATGGGAAGGAGAAGAAGAGGTCCACAATTTGGACTGGGGGATAGATAAGCAATGTGATAAAAAGCTTGTCAAGAAATTTATAAAAGCATTAGACTCATCAGACGAGATAGTCGCACACAACGGAGACAGATTTGATATTAAATGGATTCGTACTAGAGCAATTGATATGGGAATTGAAATGAATCACACATACAAATCAATTGACACTCTAAAATTAGCTAAGTCATCATTCAACTTTCATTCGAACAGATTAGATGAATTAGCAAAGTTCCTCAAAGTAGGACAAAAGATCCCAACTGACTATACCTTATGGGACAAAGTAATTCAACACAAAGATAAAGACGCTCTTGATGAAATGAACAAATACTGTAACATGGACGTTACTGTACTTGAGAAAGTTTATGAGAAGCTACGACCTTACACAAAACACAAAACACATTATGCTGCTTTAACTACTGATGAACATTGGGCTTGTCCTGAATGTGGATCAACAAATGTTAAATTAAGAAAGATTTATACTACTGCAGCTGGAGTAAAAAGATTTCAAATGCAACATCGAGTTCCTGAATGTGGAACTAATTACACAGTTTCAGGAAAGAAATATTCCGATTTCATTGTTTGGAAAATGAAGAATAAATAAAGTTACTATCATTATTGAATAATTATACTATAAAAGTTTGATAGTAACATTATTTTTATGATATTTGTACTATCAAATGTGTATATTTGTATGTATAGAAAATTTAAAAATAGAAAAATGGTAAGTGTTTTCCTCGACACCAAAGAAAGTGTTTTGTTAAAGTCAAAAGACAAAACGTTCCACGTATTGTTCCATATCCTTCGTCAGATGGACTTTGAACATAATACCTGGTACGCAGATAAAACGAACAAGATCTTCATCATGAACAAGCTAGGAATAGCTCCTCCGACATTAGACAAACACTTGTCATCTTTGAAGGAACGTGAACTGATCCTTCCTACTGATTCAAGAGGACGCTACCGTTTGAATTTAGAAATTTTCGAAATATAATAAACTACTAGGATGGTTGAAGCATTATATACATTTGATGATTTGGGAGAATTATTAGATAAAGAAGAATCTGTTGTTAGTCGATTTACTCCTTATTGTAGACAGCACAATAAGACGATTAACACAGAGCTCTTTATCAAAAACACAAAACAATTAGTATTTATATTAAAAATTACAATTAATGAAGACAGCAACAACATCAGTAAAGTTAGATGCAATTAAAGACATCATGGGAACAGCGTTTCTTTTGGCTACTGAAAATTCAATAGCACAAGGATTACAATTCAAATACAAAAGCTATCCTATTGAGACAGCTGACCAGAAAGGTTGGGGAGTAGATGTAATAGTAAAAGAAGCTGGGTACGGAGAAAAAAACATCCAGCAATTCTTATACCAGCGTCCAAACAATATTGATGCAAAGAATATGGAGTATGAAGTTCTAGTTAATGTTCTATCAGCTATGATCCAAACATCAATTCTAACTTGGTATCAAGCAGCAATTCTTTTAACTCAGGATAAAGACCTACAAAAAATAATTAAAAATGGAGAAGAAGATACTCTCATTACCAACAAACGAGCGTAAGATTTATGCTCAAGTTTTAATGTTCTTGAACTTCATGTTAAACCTTTCTGATCAAGAAAGAGGTGTGTTGGCTCAGATAATAAAACTAAATAATGATTACGAAACATTAAGTCCTGATAAAAGAGCAAAGTTTATTTTGTCAACTGATATGAGGAAAGAGATGTGTGAGGAGCTAGATATTAGTATTGCTCATTTCGCAGTTGTTCTTTCAAGTATTAAAAAGAAAACGTTCTTAGGTACACATCAAATACTAGATGACAAAAATGTCATTCATCCATATTTAATGTTTAAACCAGATGAAGAAGGTTTTCGAATAGAAGTAGATTTTAATAAAGTGGAAGAAGAGGAAGAAGTTATTGAACCACCAAAAAAACAAGTAGTAGTTAAACCTATTGATGAAAAGGAAACTCCAAGTGAAGTAAAAGAAAAACCACTTGTTAAATCTGGTGCCGAAGATACTTACACTGAAGGACAAGAGTTTGATATAAAAATTAGTCAAGTACAATGATTGATCGACAAGAAGAAATACTTTTAGAAATTGCAGAAAAACATGGTATCTCTAAAACAGATGCTCGAGAAGTATGGTCCTCTTTCATTCGTACAGTACGAGAAGTAATATCAGAACAAGATAAAATGGTTGATGGACAATACGAATCTGAAAAATTTAAAACAATTCATATTGATAACTTCGGAAAGTTTGTACCCAATCAAAGAAATATTAGATTTGCAAATAAATGTTTAGAAACAAAAAATAAAAAACAATGAGTAAAGTAAGAGAAGAAAAAATACTACAAGATGTAGAAGCTTCACAAAACGCTGAGTCAAAACAAGAAGAACAAAGAAGAAAACAAAGACATGAATGTGGTGAAAAAATACAAGAGTTATTAAACCAATATGGATGTGCAATAAATGCCACTGTTACTGTTGGTAATAATCGTGTAATTCCAGCAATCTTTTTAGAAGATATTAAACAATAAAAATAGAATCTAAATGACAGCGAAACATGATAGCAATTTTTGGGATAATTATCCAGATCTTCTTTTAATGGATGAGTTCTCTAAAGTATATGAAGAAGACAAATCTAAAAAAAAAGAAGAATCATCTTTATTGATGTGGGCTATTGATTATGCTAATCGTCCTGATTCTACTTATTTTAATCTTCCAAATAAATACCCTGTTCTTGCTGAAAAACTAATGAAAAAAGAGAAGTTTAATTGGAAGAAAGTAGCAGATGTTGTTAAAATTTATAAAGAGATTTGTTTAACAGATGCTGAAAGAGCTCTTGTTAGTTGGAATGAAACAATGCTATTGCGAGATACAGCTATTAAAGATTTATATCGTACAGCACTAGCTTCTGCTGATGTAGACACTTTAAAAATCATAGATACAATGTTAGCCAATACAGCTAAAATGTTTGCTGATTATAAAAAAGTTAAACAAGAGTTTGAAGCAGAGAAAACACAGAAACACGGTAAGCGTAATATGTCATTAAGTGAAAAAGGGGAAATGTAATGTTAATAGAAAATAGTAATTTTAAACTTAGAGAAATCCCTAATTATCACCCAGAGTTAGAATACTACGATAGGTTAACATTCTGGAAAGGTGAAAAAAGAAAATGTATTGAAGGATATTGGGTATCTGGAAAATGGATGCCTGGTCCACTATATTACTATATCAACTTTCACTACATACAATTTGAAGATGAATCATCCGTATCTCAAGCATACGGATTACCTTTTTTAAGGGATATTGATTGGGAACTATTTTTATTGTATGAGGAGTGTAGAGGATTCTCTGGATTCGCAGATGATAAACAATTTACTTGTGATCGTAAATACGGTCCAGAAAAGGAATTAAGTTTAAAACTTAAACGAATAACCCAAAAAGAAATTGATTCTAAAACATATATTAATGCTAGAGATTATCTACGTAAAAATCACGGTAAGTCATTAGGGAAACCATTATACAAAAACGGAGCCAAGCACTTCATGAGTATTCAATCTAGGGGTGGTGGTAAGTCTTATGCTACTTCAGGTATTGCAGGACATAACTTTTTATTTGATGGAGCTACTGATTACGATATTTATTTAGAAGCAATCAAGCGTAAACAATATACAGCATCTGATACTATCATTGGTGCTATTGATACAAAATATACGGAACCGTTAATTAAAAAAATTAAACAAGCATTTGAATTAATTCCTGGATCTTACGGAGAAGGTATGGATAAACACCCATCACCATTCTTAATTCCTGCTTCTGGTTCACTTGCACCAAATAAAGATTATACTTCTACGTTTGGTAGTGTGTTGAGACACAGGACTTTCAGAGATAATCCTCTTGCCGCCAATGGTACTCGACCTAACTTAGTTGCGTTGGACGAGGTTGGTTTCATGACCAATATCAAAGAGGCTTGGGGAGCAATTGAAGCAACACAGCAATCTAAGCAAAAAAAGAATCTTGTTATCTGGGCATTAGGTACAGGTGGTTTGGTTTCTGGTAGAGCAGCACTATTTGCTGAATCTATTTTTAGAAATCCACACGATTACAACTGTTTATCTTTTGACGATATCTTTGAGAACCGTGGAACTATTGGATATTTTGTTCCATATACTAAAACACTTAATGAGTTTAAAGTAGGACCTAATAAAATTACTGATGAAAAATTAGCTACAATGTATGTAACATCTCGTAGAGATGAAGCTAAAAAATCCTCTGATCCAACAGTATATCAAACAGAAATTATTAACGGTCCAATAATGCCAAGTGAAGCGTTCTTGGTACTCGAGGGCTCATACTTTCCTACTCTATTACTGAAAGAACAACTGTCTGAAGTAGAAGGAGGAAAATATAAGAAGTATGCGGAAGCATCGTTTAAAGGTCACTTAGTATTTGATGAACATGAAAAGGTCCAATTTATTACTGTTCAAGATTTAAAACCTATTCGAAAATTCCCATTAGATAAAAATGATCATAAAACAGGTTGTATAGAAATATTTGTTAAACCTCAAGCAAATGATGCAGGAGTTGTCCCTCATGGAACATATATTGCAGGAATGGACGTTGTAGACAAAGCAAAGTCAACTACTGACTCTCTACCTTCTATTTTTATGATGAATAGATTTACTCGTCAAGTTGTAGCTGAATATACTGGTCGTACAGATGACCCTAATGATTTTTATGAAATATGTCGAAAATTATTATTATATTATAACGCTACAGGAATGTACGAGCAGAATTTACCTGGTTTATTCACATACTTTGTTCAAAAGAAATGTACATACTTATTAGCTGATACTCCTTATCAACTACGTAACGTTGATACATACAAAGAAGGAAGTAATACATCTAAGGGTATTAATGCAACAGGGAAGGTTAATAGTACAGCTAGAGATTTTATTAAATCTTGGTTAATTGAACCAATATCTTCTAATAGTGAAACAAGAGTAATTGAAACAATATATTCTGAAGCATTATTAAAAGAATTAATTATGTGGAATCCTGATGGCAACTTTGATAGAGTTTCTTCGTTAGGTATGTTAATGTGGCATGACGCTACACTGTTTAAACACACAGAAAAAAGAACTGCTGAAATCAAGACATTTTTAGATGATCCTTATTGGTCAAAAATGGGAGTAATGAAAAAAGATTTTAAAGATGAGCAAGATTTCAATTATTATCCATAAATTTGTATTTTAAACAAAAATTTATTATGAGTCAATCAGATGTTACTAAGATAAAAGGTTATTTAAGCTTCCCTCGTCAGAAACTTACTGATAAAGAAAAGAACGAAGAGTGGTTTAAAACTAATATAGATTTCGCTGAAAATATATTAACATCTGATAATAATCTTAGAAACAGTTTTAAAAATAAAAAAACTAATTTTGATTTACGTTCAAATATTCTTAATCCCAAAGATTTTGAAAAAATAATTAACCCTGATCAATTAGACCTTACTACAATGCCTGCTACGTTTCAACACATAGGTATTGAAAATAGTAAAATAAATTTACTTGTAGGAGAATACGTTAAGCGTAGAAAAGAGTGGAGAGTATTTTTATCATCTAATGATAAAGACGGAATTTCTCGAAAGGAACAAGGTATGAAAGATAATCTCATGAAAGAAATGACAGAGATTATTAATACCACAAGTATTTCTCAAGAAGAAATGCAAAAGCGATTAAAAGAAATGGATCGCTACAATACCTACGACTATCAAGATATTGCTGAGATCACAGCAAATAGAATTTTAAAAAAAGAATTTAAAGAGCAAGACTTAGACTTTATGTTCAGTAGAACATATGAAGACTTATTAGTTGGTGGTGAACAAATTGTGTACTGTGGTATGCTAGGAAGAACACCTATCGCTCGTAGAGTTGACACGTTAAACTTGTTTACTATTGGTGGAAGTTCAATGTTTATTGAAGACTCAGATATCATTGTAGAATATGGATATCAAGCAGTAGGTCAAGTTATTGATGATTACTGGGATGAATTAAAAGATGTAGATGTTGAGTTCTTAGAATCTGGTAAAACAGATACACGATTAGGTAGTGCTGTTGGTTTAAATAGAGATATGTCTATTTACGAAAGATATGGTGAAGAAAATGCTGTACAAATATTTAGTCCTAGTGAAAGAGGAACTAATACTTTTGCTGGAGCATTTGACACATCAGGTAACGTAAGAGTTGTGAAGGTATGTTGGAGAACTCGTCGTAAGATTGGAGAACTAACTTATTTTGATGAAGACGGAGAAGAACAAAAAGACTGGGTTCCAGAAACATATAAAGTTAACAAAGATACAGGAGAAACAATAGAATGGAAATGGGTTAATGAATGGTTAGAAGGAACTAAAATCGGTGATCATATTTATACAGGTATGAAAGCTGTTCCTTACTCAGGAAAATCATTAACTAATAAATCAAAAGGAACTCCTCCTTATATTGGTACAGTTAATTCAACAAATGGTTATAAAGTACAATCACTTACTGATACAATGAAACCTCTAGCTTATTCTTATGATGTAGCTTATTACAAAAGAGAATTAGCTATTGCAACATATAAAGGTTCATTTGCAGCATTAAACTCTGCAATGGTTCCTTCGGGATGGGACCCAAAAGAATGGATGAGATATGTAACGATTAATAAGTTTGCATGGTTAGATCCTACTAACGAAATATTAAAAGGACCTTCTCAAGGAAAATCTGCAGGGATGTATAATACCTTAACTGCAACAAATGTACAATTAGGTGATCCTAATGAAATTCAAATGTACACTAACTTACTTGTAGATATTGAAAACACACTTGGTAAACTTGCTGGTGTTACAGGGGCAAGAGAAGGACAAATACAAAATCGTCAAGCAGTAGGAAATGTAGAACGTGAAGTTGCACAAACTTCTCACATTACTGAAAAATGGTTCAGAATTGATAACAACTTCCGTAAAAGAGTTTTATCTAAATTCTTAGACGTTTGTAAATATACTTATAAAAAATATCCACAAAAAGGTCAATATATCTTAGACGATATGGGACAAATGATTATTGATAACTTCGATGAATTTGCTTCATCAGAGTTTGACTTACACATGTCTGATTCTACTGTTGATGGAGAACTTTACGAAGAATTGAAAAACTTATCTCAAGCAGCTATTCAAAATGGACAAGCTAAGATCAGTGATATTATCGCAGTTCGTAAATCTGAATCTGTACAAGAAATATCTAAACGTCTTGAGGAATCTGCTGCTAAAATACTTGAAGAGCAACAACAAGCACAACAAGAGCAAATGAAATCTAATCAAGCTATGAAACAGCAAGATATGCAAGATAAGCAATTGAGTAGAGACTTCGTAGCATCTGAAGCAGCATTAGATCGTGAGTTAAAACGTGAAGAAATTGCAGGTAAACTACAAAGTGACCAATTTAAAGAAGTTGTTACTGATGCAAGAGATATGCGTTCAAGAGAATATGAAGATTCTGATAAGAACGGTATTGATGATTTCTTAGATGTCCGAAGAACAGATATCGACGAAAATTACAAACGTGAACAAACAGAAATAGCTAAAAGAAAATTAGACGAAACAGAACGGTCTAATAAAGCAAAAGAAGATATAGCCAGAATACAGAAGAAAAAAACATCATGATTAGGCTATAGTATTATAGGAGTTAAATAAAAATTTTATTTAGTATCCATAAAAATTTTATTAATATTGTAAAATAAAGACAGCAAAATGAGTAAAGGAAATGAATTGTATGAAGGACTAACAATCATGTCACCTCAAGAAATGGAGAGTTCTCTTGGTGGTAGTAAGTCTGACAGCTATGAAGAAACTGTTATCAAACCTGGTGAAGAAGAACCAGAAAACATTTTAAACCCTCCTGGAGATGAGGAAATAGAAGATGATGATGAGCAGGAAGAAAGTGAAGAGTCGGAAACTGAAGATAAAGATTTAGATCCAAGGGAAGCAAAGTATAAAGCATTGCTTTCGGAATTGGTTGAAGAAGGTATTATCTCTGTTGAAGATGAAGAAGAGTTGAAAAATGCTCCAGGTTCTTTAAAAACGATTAAAGACTTCCTGAACAAAACAGTTGAAAAAACGATAGGTGAAAAACAAGACAATTGGAAGAAAGGTTTCACAGGAGCGAAGAAAAAGTTCTTAGAAATTGAAGATGCTTTCACAGATGCTGATCAGGCTATTATGGTAGCACAGAGATTAGATTATTTGGAAAGTATTGACACATCTGCAATTAGAGGTAATGTTGATTTACAAAGACAACTCTACGCAGAGTCTTTAAAAGTTAAAGGTTTTTCTCACGATAAAATTACTGAGGAGTTACAAGATGCCGAAGCACTAGGAAAACTAGAGAAGAAAGCATTAGCTGCACACCCAGAATTAACTAATGATACAAGATCAATTGTAAATAGGTCAAAAGAGCAAAAAGAAGCGATGACCCAAAAACAAATAGAAGATCAAAACAAAATGTTTGATAATCTAATTACTACGATTGATACGAGAGACCATTTGATCGAAGGATTACCTTTGAATAAGATAAGTCGAGAAAAGTTAAAAGGAAATATCATCAATCCTGTTTACACAGATCCTAAGTCAGGAAAAGAGTTTAATAGTTTGATGTATAAACAAAGTAAGAACCCAACAGAGTTTGAAATACTGTTGAATCATTATGACACACTTGGGTTGTTCAATATAGATAAAGAAGGTAAATTTAAA
>Ga0307380_10013103_pt1 | contig 10261 bp, 7 predicted proteins | sample UN3MG_FD_202239 | JGI IMG/M metagenome (GOLD analysis project Ga0307380, IMG submission 202239) | Soil microbial communities from Risofladan, Vaasa, Finland - UN-3 | ecosystem: Environmental > Terrestrial > Soil > Coastal area > Acid sulfate soil | place: Finland: Risofladan, Vaasa | collected... | reverse complement strand
TGATGTCGGCAGCTCGTCGATTAAAGCGACGCTGATGGATGCCGGGACGGGGAAGGTTCTGGCGGCGGCGACGTCGCCGGACAAGGAATTGGAGATCATCGCCAGGCAGTTGGGCTGGGCCGAGCAGCAGGCTTCCACGTGGTGGGAGCACGTCAAAGCAGCCACTCAGAAGATCAAGGCCCAGGCGAAATTCAACGCAGGCGACATCAAGGCGATAGGCATTTCGTACCAGATGCACGGTCTTGTCGTCGTGGACAAGAACAAGAACGTCCTGCGGCCCTCGATTATCTGGTGCGACAGCAGGGCGGTGCAGATAGGAGAACAGGCGGCGGCGGACATCGGCGAACAGAAATGCCTCAAGAAACTTTTCAACCTGCCGGGCAATTTCACCGCGTCCAAACTAAAATGGGTGATGGAAAACGAGCCCGAGATTTATTCCAAAATTCACAAAATCATGCTGCCCGGCGACTACATCGCCATGAAGATGACGGGCGAGATAAAGACGACCCCGTCGGGCCTGTCCGAAGGAATTCTATGGGATTTTTCGAGCGAGGGCCTGGCCGGCTTTGTGCTCGATAATTATGGCATCTCAAGCGAGCTGATCGCTGAGACAGTGCCGACGTTTTCCATCCAGGGCGAGTTGACCAAGGATGCTGCGACGGAGCTTGGCCTTGCCACGGGAACGGTGGTCAGCTACCGGGCGGGCGATCAGCCCAACAACGCGCTGTCACTGAGCGTTCTGCAGCCGGGCGAGATCGCCGTTACGGCGGGGACCTCCGGCGTAGTCTATGGCGTCAGCGACCGCAAGAACTACGACAAGAAATCGCGGGTCAACGTCTTCGTGCACGTCAACCATTCGGCGGCCGACCCCAGGTATGGCGTGCTGTTGTGCCTCAACGGGACCGGGATTCTCAATAGCTGGCTCAAGCATAATTTCGTGGCGGGCGAGGGATTGGACTACGAGCAGATGAACAAGCTGGCCGCACAAGTGCCGGTCGGCTGCGATGGGCTGGTCATCCTCCCATACGGCAACGGCGCCGAGAGGACCCTTGAGAACAGAAACATCGGCGCCTCCGTTCACGGCTGGAACTTCAACGTCCACAAAAAGGCGCACGTCCTGCGCGCCGCCCAGGAAGGAATCGTCTTTGCTTTGAATTATGGTCTGGGCATCATGCGCGACATGAGCATTAAGCTGACGACCGTCAAAGCGGGCAACGCCAATATGTTCCTGAGCCCGTTGTTCGCCGAAGCGTTTGCCACGGTCACCGAGGCGGCGGTGGAGCTTTACAACACCGACGGCTCGCAAGGCGCCGCCCGAGGCGCCGGCATCGGCGCCGGAATCTACAAAGGCCCCGAAGATGCCTTCGTGGGCCTGGAGCCGGTCAGGACAATCGAGCCCAACAAGAAATTGACTTGCAGCTATCAACAAGCATATCAGACATGGGAAGGTGTTTTGAAACAGCAATTAAAGGCGTGAATATATCTCGTGACGCCAAATGCGGGATAGGAGAAAGGAGTAGATCAAATGGCTGAGAAATCTTCACACAGTATTTGCCGATGGACATTCAATCCGGGTAAGGGTGGGTTCGTGCCCGGTGACATGCGGCCGGAATGGGGCGGTAAGTTCGGAACGCCGGAGATGATCAAGCTGGTGGGCGAGAAAATCGCGCCGAGGCTGCCGGAGAATATCGAACTGGGTATCGAGGTGCATTACGACGCGGAGGTCGATGACAAAAACGCCGCTGCGGTGGCCGATGCGCTGGTGGACAACAAGCTCTATTTAGCAATGATTACGCCCGGCGCGCACTGTCACTTCGGTTACGGCGGCGTCGCGTCGCTCGACCCGAAGGAACGAGAGGCCGCGGAGGAATTGGGCACGAAAACCGTTGACTTAGCCTATAGTACGCTGAAGAAGGCCTGGCATCCTGACGCCGACAAGGCCCCGGCTCTGATCATCTGGAACGGCTCATTCGGTTATGACATTGCCACCGTCGGCATCAAACAGATGTACCAGAACCTCAAAGAAAGCATCGCCGAGTTGTGCAAGTACGAACAGAAGAAAGGCGGCAGCCTCTATATCGGCTTCGAGCCCAAGCCCAACGAGGGCCACCCGGCCATGCTCATCCCGACGGTCGCCAGCGCGCTGCTGTTCTGGCGGAAAATCGAAGATGAGTTCGGCGTCTCCAAAGAGAAAAAAGGCGTCAACAAGGAGTTCGGACATTCCGAGATGATCGGTCTCGACCACGTCTATGACACCGTCGAAGAATTGGACAACGACGCAATGGTCCATATGCACCTCAACAGCCAGGGCTACAACGACGGCATCATTCTCGGCGGGCCCGGCAAATACGACATCGACCACGGCGCGAGAATCAACGGCATGAACGTCGCCATCGCCGGGCTGATCCAGCAGGCGGGCTTTGGCCGCTGGAAAGGTCACGACATGCAGACCCGCGCGTACGACAACGCGGAGCAGGGCATCGACCGCGTGGTCCGAAGCGTCCTGAGCTGGGAAGCCTGCGAGAAGGCGGCAAGAGAATTAGATACCAAAGCCCTGATGGCTGTGCTTGCCAAGCGCGAAACCGCCAAGGCCGAAGATATGATGCGGCATGCGGTCGTCGCCGCCCAGGGCTATTTCGACAAAATGTATAAGTAAGTAAACTTTTGCAAAAGTGAAGGTGGACAAAGATGAGTTCAACGATGTTGACCCGTCGCGATCTTCTGAAAGCGGCGGGATTCGGTGCAGCGTCACTGTCCCTACCGGCCCGTCTTGGCGCTGCCGGCCAATTGGACGCCCAAAGGCGTTCCGGCAAGCCGAACATTGTCTTGATTATGGCCGACGATATGGGCTTCAGCGACATCGGCTGCTACGGCGGGGAGATCCATACGCCAAATCTTGACAAGCTCGCGGCAGGGGGGTTGCGCTTCACGCAATTCTACAACGCCGCCCGATGCTGCCCGACCAGGGCCTCGCTGCTGACGGGACTCTATCCACACCAGGCGGGGATCGGGCACATGGTCGGCAACTCAGGCTACCCCGCCTATCAGGGCTACCTGAACGAACGCTGCGTGACCATCGCCGAGGCGCTGAAGCCGGCCGGGTATCGAACCTTGATGGCCGGCAAGTGGCACGTCGGCGAGGACCGGCCCCACTGGCCGACCGACCGCGGATTCGATAACTATTTCGGGCTGATCAGCGGCGGGGCCAATTATTTCGATATCACAAAGACCAAAGCCAAAGGCGCCAAACGCCAAATGGCCCTGGATGATAAACCCTACACGCCGCCCAAAGAAGGCTTCTATATCACCGACGCCTTCAGCGATCACGCCGTAGAATTCATCGACAAGTATGGACGAGTCCAACAACCATTCTTCCTCTATTTGCCTTTCACGGCGCCGCACTGGCCCTTGCACGCCCTACCGCAGGACATCGCAAAGTACAAAGGCAAGTACATGAAGGGCTGGGACGCGCTGCGAGAGGAACGCTATGCGCGCATGGTTGAGATGGGGATCATCAGCGACAAGTGGAAGCTGTCGCCGCGAGATGCGACCACGTGGCCCTGGGCAGACGAGAAAGACAAAGAGTTGATGGATATGAAGATGGCCGTCTATGCGGCGCAGGTCGAGCGGATGGATTACGGCATCGGAAGAGTGCTCGCCAAAATCAGAGAAATCGGGGCCGAGCAGAATACGTTAGTTCTGTTTCTGGCCGACAACGGAGGCTGCGCCGAAGGTGGGCCGGTCGGTTTCGACAATCGAAATAACGGATTGCCGCCGGGCGGCGTGGATTCTTATATGAGCTATGGCCTCTCGTGGGCCAATGCGAGCAATACTCCCTTCAGGCGCTACAAGCACTGGGTTCACGAGGGCGGGATCTCGACGCCTCTGATAGCGTACTGGCCGGGGGTCATCAAGAACGCCGGCTCACTCACCGACCAGCCCGGCCATATCATCGATATCATGGCAACGTGTGTCGACGCGGCGGGGATCGAATACCCCAAGGCTTACAAAGGGCAGGGGCTTACGCCGTTGGAAGGCAAGAGCTTGCTTCCGATCTTCGAGGGCAGGCAGAGACAAGGGCACGAGGCCATCTATTGGGAGCACGAAGGCAACCGCGCCGTTCGGCAGGGCAAGTGGAAACTCGTTTCCCTGGACGCCAAACCCTGGGAGCTTTACGACCTCGAGGCCGACCGCACGGAGCTCAGCAACCTGGTCGATACCTATCCTGAAAAGGTCGAGCAGTTGAAAGCTCTCTACCAGAGCTGGGTGAAGCGGTGCAGTGTGCAGCCCTGGCCGATCAAAAAGCCGAAGGCCGCAAAATAGACCGGCGAAGTGCGAACGCTCTAAAACATGGAAAAGGCCCGCCTGTCGTTCATCGACAACCTCAGAATCCTGCTGCTTTCGGTGCCGTTATGTTTTGCCCTCGCCAACGTGATTCGCAAACTGCCTTTGGCAGAAAGAATCCTGTGACAGGGCAGATCGAAACCGTAGAAACCGCCCTTGCTTTTGCGGCTTCGGGTCGATACACTCGACGATTGTTATGACTCTCGCGATTGAAACCAATGGTCTGACCCGCTGTTTTGGCGAGCTGCGTGCCGTGGACGGTGTTGACCTGCGCGTCGAAGCGGGGCAGTTCTACGGCTTTCTCGGCCCCAACGGCGCGGGCAAATCCACCACTATCAAGATGCTGACGGGTTTGCTGGCCCCCACGAGCGGAACGATGTGCATTCTGTGTGAGCAAGTGGACGACCCCGAAAAAGCCAGGCGGATCAAGCGGCGGGTCGGGGTGGTGCCGGAGGACCTGGCGCTGTTCGACAACCTGACGGCCCGTGAATATCTGACCTTTGTCGGCCGGATGTACCGATTGGCCCCGGAAACGGTTCGCGAACGTTCCCGGGAGCTGCTGGCCATGATGGATCTGGACAACGAAGAAAAGAAACTTACCATCGAGTTTTCTCACGGGATGAAGAAGAAGCTCACCCTAGCGGCGGCGCTGATTCCGAACCCGGACCTGCTGTTTCTCGATGAGCCGTTCGAGGGCGTCGATGCCGTCGCTTCTCGCGTCCTGCGGGACACCCTGAAACGCTGCGTGGCGCGCGGCGCGACGGTGTTTCTGACCTCGCACGTTCTGGAGATCGTCGAGAGACTCTGCACCGACGTTGGGATTATTGCCAAGGGCAGGCTCGTGCACCAGAGCACGATGGACGAGATTCGCACCGGCGGCTCGCTGGAGGAACGGTTCCTCGAAGCCGTGGGCAGCGACCACGTGGAGCGGCAGAAGCTAAGCTGGCTGGAGGATTAGATGGACTGGAGCCAGCTTCGCACTATCCTCTGGCTGCGGGGGCGGCTGATCCGAAATCAATGGTCCCGCAGCGGCAAGCTCAACGCCGTGCTGACGATGATCGCGGTGGCGGTTGGCTATGCCGTCGCCGTTGCAGGCGCGCTCGGCGGCGTGCTGGCGGGCGCTTTGGCCCTGGCAAAAGCATCGCCGCTGGTCATGCTGGTCGTGTGGGACCTCATCGTCGTGGCGTTTCTGTTTTTCTGGACGATCGGCATCGTCACTGAGCTTCAGCGTTCCGAGACAATCGACATCGGCCGGATGCTGCATCTGCCGGTCTGCCTGCGCGACATTTTTCTGGTGAATTACGTCGCCTCGCATGTCACCTTCAGCATCATTCTGTTCCTGCCCGCCATGCTTGGGCTGTGCCTGGGACTGATCCTCGGCGGGCGAGGGTCGATGGTCCTGATGTTTCCGCTGGTGCTCGGCTTGATCTTCATGGTGACCGCGTGGACCTATTGTCTGCGCGGATGGCTGGCCGCGCTCATGGTGAACAAGCGGCGCCGCCACGCGATCATCGCCGGGATTACCTTTACCTTCATTCTGCTCAGCCAGCTTCCGAATCTGCTGGGCAACTTTCTGCACGATCATGGACGGTATCGACCCGGCCCGGCGCCGTCGGGGCAGACCGCCACCCGTCCCGCCGACGGCGATAAGGTTCGCTTTCCCGCGGGCGTCATGGCGGCGCACAGGTACGTGCCGTTCTTGTGGGTCGGCAACGGGGCGATGTCACTGGCCGAGGGCCATATCTGGCCCGCCGTTTTAGGCGCCGCCGGCGCGTTCGGTATCGGGGGTCTGGGCCTGCGACGCGCCTACCGGACGACCCTTCGCTTCTACCGCGGACAGACGGCCGGCAGGAAGCCGGCACGAAAACCGAAAGCGGCAAAGACCGCCGTTACCGGCAGGGACTGGCTCGAAAGAAGGCTGCCCGGCATTCCGGATGAAGCGGCGGCTGCGGCGGTGGCGTTCTTTCGCTCGATGATGCGCGCGCCGGAAGTGAAGATGGCCCTGGCGACCAACTTTCTGATGCTGCTGATTTTCGGGGCGATGGTCTTGCTGCGGCGTTCGGCCGGCGTGACGGACCCCTTCAAGCCGTTCATTGTCACCGGTGCTATCGTGTTTGCACTGCTCGGCATGAGCCAGCTTATGTTCAATCAGTTCGGCTTCGACCGGGCCGGTTTTCGTCAGCTCGTCCTGCTGCCGGCGCCGCGCAAGTGGATCCTGCTGGGGAAGAACCTCGCGTTCGCGCCGATCGCACTCGGAACGGGGCTGACCGTTCTTGCGATTGCCACGCTCGCGCTGCATGTCTCGCCGCTCGTTTTTTTTGCCGCTGCTTTGCAGTTGGCAGCCGCCTTCCTGCTGATCAGCATCGCGGGAAACCTCCTTTCCGTGCTCATTCCTCACCGCATCACTCCGGGGTCGCTGAAGCGAACCAAAACATCCGCGACGACCACGCTGCTCATCTTTGTGTCGCGTCTGCTGTTTCCGACGGCGATGATTCCGCTGTTCATTCCTCCGGCCCTCGGACTGCTGGTGTCTCGTCTGGCTTCCCTGCCCGCTGCGCCGGTGAACCTCTTGTTCTCGGCGGGTCTGGCGGGATTGCTTGCCCTTCTGTACAAGCTCAGCCTGACTCCCCTCGGGGAGCTGCTGCAACGGCGCGAGAAGCAGATCCTTGAGGTCGTCACCCAGGAAGTGGAGTAAGCGAGCTAAACGATCAGCATGGCATCCCCGTAGGAGTAGAAGCGGTAGCGCTGTTCTATGGCGTGCCGGTAGGCGGCGAGGATTTCATCGAGACCCGCGAAGGCGGCCACCAGCGCCAGCAGCGAGGATTTCGGCAGATGGAAATTCGTGATCAGGGCGTCGGTCATCTTGAATTCACAGCCGGGCGTAATGAACAATTCCGTCATGCCGGCGGCGGGTTTGATTTGCCGGCCGTAAGCCACTGTTTCCAGTACTCGCGTTGACGTCGTGCCGACGGGGATAATGCGCCCGCCTTGTTCTCTGGCGGCGTTGATGATCCGCGCGTTGTCCTGGTCGAGGCTGAACCATTCGGCGTGAATTTGATGGTCCTCGACGTTTTCGGCAGTAATCGGCTTGAAGGTCCCGGCTCCGACGTGCAGCGTGATATACGCCAAGTGAATGCCGCTGCTCTTGAGTTGTTCGATCAGCGCCTCCGTGAAATGCAGGCCCGCGGTAGGGGCCGCGACGGCGCCGGGAGAGGCGGCGTAAACGGTTTGATAGCGCAGCTTGTCCTGGGCCGCCACTGCCGGGTCATCGTTCCGCTTGATATAAGGAGGCAGCGGCGGAAAACCGACCTTCTCCAGGATGCTGCGAGCGTCAATTCCCGCCTCCAGCTTCAGCCGGCATTTGCCCTCGCCCGTCTTTTCGAGGAGTACTGCTTTGCAGCAATCGGCCCGGTCTTTGTCCTTAAGGTAGAATTCATCGCCGGGTTTCAGTTTGCGAGCGCCTTTGAGATAGGCGGTCCAGACGCCGTCGGCATCTTCGCTGAGGAACAATCCTTCGAGCTTGCCGCCGGTCGGGCGTTGTGCGAAAAAGCGGGCCGGAACTACCTTGGTATCGTTGAGAACCAGACAATCACCCGGCCGCAGGAAGTCACCGAGCCGGTTGAATCGGCTGTCCAGAATCTCGCCGCTTGAACGGCTCAGAACCAGAAGCCGCGAGTCGCTGCGAGAAGGCAGAGGCTTCTGAGCGATCAACTCGGGCGGCAGGTCGTAACTGAGCTTCTCTGTCCTCATGGCCTAACGTTATCAGACGGTCCGGCTGTTGACAAAAAAAATTTCGCTCCACGGCAGGCTAATTTTCGCTTTCGCCCCGTGACATGAAACATCCGACAGAAGCAGCAAGCCCGCTCGGACGATAGTGGTAAGGTGAATCCAGTTTTTATGAATTATCCTTTTCAAGGGTCGTGGGGATGGTCGAGCGAGAATGTTTTGAGAGAGAGGCGACGTCAATTGCCGCCCTGGGGCGGAGCGATCTTGAGAGGCGCATCAGAAACTTCAAAGGGCGATTCAAGCTGGATTTTACCGAGGATTACCTCAACAAGCTCAGCATTGACAGGCTGCGGCACATCCTGCTGGCGGCGCTCATCAACACCATGCCCCGCGCATAACAAGCCCGTCGGTGTTTCTTGTCGCATGGAATCCAACCATGACGCGGGGTTGTTTGCCGGCCGCGACCCAAAGCTCCGGCCCACAAAAAGCCAGACTTTTTCTCAAAAACCCCATTTTGCCCGCTAATTGCCCCAGAAGCGGTGCTTCCCGCGCCCCGCGACAGAATCCGGAGTTTTACCTTGACAAAAAGGCGGCCAATATCGTATAAGTATGGTATAGTAGCTGATTGTTTTCAGCCTGCCGAAACGAGGTCTGTCGAAGTGATGGGCCGGCCTTTCGTTTCGTTGAATTACTATTGAAGGAGGATGATATGTCCAGAGAATTGACTTATTTACTTGCCTTTGTATTGCTGCTGGGTACGGCTGCCCCCAGCATGGGCGATGCTGCCGACCCAAGCCTCGCGGGATGGTGGACCTTTGACGGCCATGCCCTTGATACCTCCGGCAATGAACGTCACGGCACGCTCCACGGCAGCCCCCAGTTTGTGCCCGGGGTTTTCGGTGAAGCCCTGGAGTGTCAAGCCAATCCTGATTACGTAACCATCGACGGCTACAAGGGCATCCTCGGTACCCACGCTTTCAGCATAACCGCGTGGGTCAGAACAACCAATACGGCCATCGAGCAACTTGTCCATTGGGGCGCTGATGTCAACGGTGAAAGGGTGGAATTCCGGATCAACAGCAACAGGTTACGAATCTCGCACGGGAACGGAAATGTTCAAGGTAACACCGATTTGACGGATGGTCAATGGCACCATGTTGCGGTGACAGTCGTAGATAACGCCACAGCATCAAGCGGAGATGTCCTCTTTTATGTAGATGGGCAGGATGATACAATGGAATCAACAGATCCTGACTCCTGGAATATCACGCCCAACCCCACCTTGGACCTCACGATAGGTTGGCGTCCCACGCAGCAGGATAGACCCTTCATCGGAACGATCGATGAAGTCCAGATTTACGACAAGGTCCTGACGCCGGAAGAGGTTCAGCAAACCATGGAACAAGGGGGTGAACCGTATCCATATGCCTCCGGCCCCAGCCCCGCCGACGGTGCTCTGGTTAAAGCTACGTGGACAAATATCACCTGGTCGCCGGGAGCCCTTGCGGTCTCGCATGACGTCTATCTCGGCAATAGTTTCGACGATGTGAATGCCGGCACGCACGAGACCGGGGCGTTCTTGGGCAATCAGACCACCACGTCTCTGATTGTCGGATTTCCGGGACTCCCCTATCCGGACGGTCTGGTCCCGGGAACGACTTACTATTGGCGAGTCGATGAAGTCAATGAGGCCGATCCCAACAGCCCGTGGAAAGGTAAAGTCTGGAGTTTCACAATTCCTTCAAAAACCGCCTACAGTCCCAGTCCGCGTGAGGGTGCAACAAACGTGCTGACCGATGCGGACCTAAGCTGGAGCCCGGGCTTGAACGCGATGCTGCACTATGTGTATTTCGGCGGTAATTTTGACGACGTGAACAATGCCGTTAGCGGTTCGCCGTTGACGGACACGATGTACGATCCGGGTCCCCTGGCAAAGGATACCGCCTACTATTGGCGCGTTGACGAGTTCGTGGGAACCGAGACACGCAAAGGCGACGTCTGGAGCTTCAGGACATTGCCCGATATCCAGGTTGTCGCGCCCGATCCTAATCTTGCCGGCTGGTGGACGTTTGATGAAGGGCAGGGAAGTGTTTCGGTCCTGGACCGGTCCGGCAATGGCCGTCATGGAACGCTCGCTGGGGACCCGTTGTGGGTGGAAGGCTATGACGGCGGTGCGCTGGAGTTAAGCGGA
>Ga0307380_10013101_pt1 | contig 10262 bp, 8 predicted proteins | sample UN3MG_FD_202239 | JGI IMG/M metagenome (GOLD analysis project Ga0307380, IMG submission 202239) | Soil microbial communities from Risofladan, Vaasa, Finland - UN-3 | ecosystem: Environmental > Terrestrial > Soil > Coastal area > Acid sulfate soil | place: Finland: Risofladan, Vaasa | collected... | reverse complement strand
TGACCGAACACATGCTGCCCAAGGGAGCTCGCTGCTTCCCGGTGATTGATGGCGGTCTACTTCGGGGATTGCTCACCCTGCACAACATCAAGGGCGTCCCGCAGGACCGCTGGCCAATGACCACGGTCGGACAGGTGATGACACCTCTCGATGGGCTCAAGAGAGTAGGCCCGGACGACGAGTTATGGGCGGCTATGAAGAATATGACCACCGACGGGGTTAATCAGCTTCCGGTCATGGACGATGGACAGCTACTGGGCATGATCGGTCGCGACAACATCGTCTCCTTCATCCGCATCAAGGGAGAATTGGGCGTCTAGACCTTGCCGCTAGGTGAGTCTCAGGTGTGCGGCCAGCGCCGGCGCCTCGTTGAGGAGGGGGGATACTGCTGGCCCGTGGCACCAGCACGAGGCATCTTCACGCCTCACCTTGGGCACTCTTGGAGTTCCAGAGCAAAGGAGCCATTCTAGGCCGTTTTCTCCGCGGTCGAATTCTTGCGCAGGAACCGCGCCACACCTCGATGAGGGGCGCGCCGGACGGAGGTTGTTCGTCAGCATGGCGGAACTGTGGAACGAGCTCATGAGCTTGGTCAATAGCGTTCCTCTCTGCTACCTCGCTACGGCAAGCAGAGATGGGGTCCCCGATATCGCTCCTCTTGCCTCGGCCGCCGCTGTAGACGCCCACACTCTCATCATGGCCGCCACGCTGAAAGGGAAGAGCGTCGCCAATCTGCGCGAGAACCCCAGGGCTGCCCTTATCGTCCACTCCGACCCTCCACCCCGGGCGCAAGCTTCACTGGCTACGATATCCCGGGTCACAGGAGCACAGATCAAAGGCAGGGCGACCATCCTCACCTCGGGTGATATCCATGAGCAGGCAAGGAGAACGACGGCCGAAGCGCTGGGTCCAGAGGCGCGAGATACATTTGAGGCGACTATTGTCCTAGAGGTTGACGAGATCTACTCCCTTGTCCCTCGAGCCGCAGACGCGGCGCCGACAGACTGACTACCCATGTGGTTCGATCTCCTGTTCTTGTAGCCGCTCCCCTCCGCAATCAACACAGATCGCATCATGGGGAGCCCATCCTGAGGGGGTGAGTGCTGACACAGCAGGTAGAGGATCAGCGAGCGCCTTGCCGACGCTACCCCGTGCGATCTTGGCAGCGAAGCAAACGCCTGGCAGGAGTGGTGGGAGGCGCAGCAGTGAGTGGGACGCCAAGGTCAGGTGGTGGATGAACGAGTGTGAAGCCAGCCCCGACAGCAGTTTCGCCAACAGTGCCGAGGCCGTGGAGGCGCTGCTGGCAACGCTGCGTGAGGCCAGCAACATCCTGATCGTCACGCACGATGATCCAGACCCTGATTCCATCGCCAGCGCCCTGGCCCTGGCCTACCTGCTGGAGCAGCGGCAGGGTGTGGAGACGACACTAGCGTACGGTGGCATCATCGGTCGTGCCGAGAACAAGGCCATGGTGCGGCTCCTGTCCATCCCCTTGAGGCCTCTGCGTGAGCTGGATGCCGGGCAGTACGACGCCGTGGCCCTGGCGGACGCTCAGCCTGGAGCCGGCAACGTCAGTCTGCCTCCGGACGTCGCTCCCACTGTCGTCGTTGATCACCATTCTGACGTGCGGTCTGAGCTGGGAGGAGTGCCGTTTGTCGATATCCGGCTGGGATGTGGGGCTACTTCTACCATCCTCGTCGGATACCTCCGGGCTGCGGAGTTGGTTCCTGATCGTCGGGCGGCCACAGCTCTCTTCTATGGCATCAAGGCCGATACGATGGGTTTGGCCAGAGGAGCGGGGGAGGCTGACGTCCAGGCCTATCTGTACTTGCTGCACCTTGCGGACACGAAGGTATTGGCGCAGATAGAGCAGGCGCAGGTGCCGCTGGCATACTTCCGAGCCTTCGAACGGGCTCTGGAGCGCACCTTCATTTACGACGACGTGGTGATCTGCGACCTGGGCCCGATGGACTGGCCCGACCTGGCCGCTGAGATGGCTGACTTCCTGCTTCGGTGGGAAGGCGCGCGCTGGATCATCTGCACTGGCCTCTACGGCGACGAGGTCGTCATCTCGGTGCGGACTACCGACATCGAAGCCAGTGCGGGGCGCGTGGCACAGGCGGTGGTGGAAGGGCTGGGCACCGGCGGAGGCCACAGCTTGATGGCAGGTGGACGAGTCCCCCTCGACGGAGAGTCGCCCAGAGATCTGGTACGCCAACTGCGTCGCCGGTTCCTCAGGCGCCTGGAAAAGGACGAAGGGAGCGGGGAGAAGCTGATCTAGTCCAGGTGCCACTCAGCGGTTCTTCAAAGTGCGGCGGCGGACTGCTTCTCGCAACCACCGGACAGGCCAGCGCTCGCCGGGCCTCACATGCCTTCGCTCTGCCTTGACAACCGGGCCGCTTGACGCTTGTGTCCCCTGGCTACGCGCTGCCTCTCTTGATCGGTCTCCGGGATCAACGGGGGCACCACGGTGGGCCGTCCGTTCTCGTCTAGAGCAACGTAGACCAGGTATGCGGTGTTGGTGTGGGTCTTGGCACCGGTCAGGGGATCCTCAGCCTCCACCAGGACTTCCACTTCCATGGACGTGCGGCCCACGTAGCTGAGCGCCGCCGTGAAGGTGACCAGGTTGCCCACGTATATGGGTGACAGGAAGGTCATCGAGTCCACGGCCACCGTCACTACGATGCTGCGGCTGTGCCTGGTGGCTACGATGGCGCCCGCGTCGTCCACCAGCTTCATGATCACGCCGCCGTGGACATTGCCGTACACGTTGGCATCGGTGGGCAGCATCACCTGACTGATCGTTACCTGGGACTCGCTGATCCGCTTGCCTTGTTCAGTCATCGGCTACCTCCCCGTCCCCATTATACCACACCACCCTTGCGTGGACTCTTCCGATACGTTAGGGCAGTAGAAAGGCCACATCCTCAGTCGGCCGCCTGTATCTGACTTCATGATTTCTTCAGGGATCGTTAGCCGCAGGCACACAACCCGCAGGTACAATCAGGGTAGAACAGGAATCGGAGGTGTGCATGTTCGGCAAAGCCAAGCTCAATTTCGTGGTGGATGCGATGATCTTGATAGCCTTCCTCGCAGCCACCGTCTCGGGAATCGTGTTGCTCACCGTGCCCCACGGGGGATACCAGGGTGGTCGCAATCCCGATTTTGGTCGGGTGGTGCTCTTCCTCACTCGTGAGGGCTGGAACGATCTCCACGTCTGGGGCAGCCTGGCCATGATCGGGGGGATCGTCATCCACCTGGTCCTCCACTGGAGATGGATAGTCTGCATGGTGAAGAGGTTCGTTGGATGGGGAGAGTGGAGCGCGCTGCGCACTCTCCAGCCGTTACCTGTGGTGGTCAGAGATGGAGACAGCCGCTAGACGCGGATGACCTGTCACCGGTAGCGGATACTCTGGCGCAGAGCCCCGAACACCAGGTTCGGGGCAGTCTTGCGTCCGAGGGCGTCATTGCTGCCCGTGAAGTGTCGATGATTCGGGGGGGCGCAGGTCTGCCAACGGGCATCTTCTCATTGAAAGTGCCCAGTGCAGCGAATGTGGTCGTCATCCAGGATTCAGGTCCGCCATCGTTGTGTCATGGGTCTCCGAGTGGTATAATCGGAAGTAGACTTGCGTTTGAGAGAGGATCGTTTCGGGATGCGGCAAGATGGCTTGGCAAGGCCCATATTCATCTTTTTCGTAACCGTGCTGGCGGGCGCCTTACTGGTGGCCTGTGGTGGCGGTCCTCAGACGGAGAACACACCCACCGAGGTCCCGCGCCCTTCGATAACCATCGGCGGGGATCCGACGGGTACTTCCGGGGCCGTGACACCCACTGCGTCATCTTCGCCTTCTGCTACGCCCACCCCCAGCCCCACTGCGACGCCCGTGCCCACGCCTCTGCCAGTCCCCGAGGGTGTGATCAGCATCATGCTCCTGGGCGGCGACAGGTTGCCCGGCCAGGTCGACTGGCGTACCGACACCATGATCTACGTGCGGATAGACCCGGCCAGCAAGGTGGTGGGGATGCTGTCTATTCCCAGAGACCTCTTTGTCCACATCCCCGGCTATGGAGACAATCGGCTGAACACCGCGGACTACCTGGGAGAGAGCACCGGCTATCCTGGTGGTGGCCCCGCTCTCCTCAACGCGACATTACTACACAACCTCGGCATAAGTTTCGATCACTATATCCGCGTCAATTTCGAGGGGTTCAAGCGGGTCATAGACATACTCGGGGGCATCGATGTCGACGTCGAATGCGCCGTCGAATTGTGGGGGGCCGATCCAGAGAATCCAGGCGGGTGGATGCAGATAGGCTACGTGCCGGCAGGGATGCAGCACCTGGATGGACAAACGGGCCTCCGCTATGCGCAGTGCCGCTACAACACGCCGGTGTTCGACCGCGATCGACGCCAGCAGAAGGTTCTGTTCGCCGTCCGTGACAGGGTGCTGGAACTGGGCATTCCAGGTCTCATTCCGCGCGCCCTGGAATTGCTGATCACGATGAGGGAGATGGTCCAGACTGATCTGGGCCCGACTGAGATAGCCAGCCTGGCGCAGCTGCTGCCAGAGGTACCTCCTGCGAATGTGAATAGGGATCAGATAGACCTGAGCCTGGCTTCCCAGTGGACGACGCCCGAGGGTGCGTGGGTGATGGTGCCTGACCGCGAGAAGATCGCCCTGGTCATCATGGGTATGCTGGATCCTCCCTCAGAGACGGTGAACGTGCTGAAACAAGAAGGTGCCAGCATTGTGTTGCGGAATGGCACGCCCCGACAGGGCTGGGGGCGGCAGATCGCGGACCGCCTGGAGTTGCGAGGGTTTCAGATCATCGACTTCAGTCCCGCTGACAGAACTGATTATGCCGAAACGCTGATCATTAGCTACGCGGACAAGCCCTACACTGTACAGAACCTGAAAGCGTATCTGGAGGTCCCGGACGGGAACGTGCGTCACGAACCTGGTGGATCGAGCGAAGCGGATGTTCTCGTCATCTTGGGAGACGACTTCCACACGATCTGCCCTGAGTGACCTTCTCCTGCGTGGCGTGTGCCCCGACCGTCGGCACCGCAAGGGTCACGGAAGCGTTGCAGACCAGCCGCGGGAGGTTTGAGGGGCTCTCGTAAGTGAAGCGAACGAGCGAGCAGGGGAGCCGTCTGTGAAGAAGATCTGGTTTGCCCTCCTACTGACCGGCTCGCTCGGCTTGACTGCTCAAGCGAGTCTCGTCCCCACCGCGGCGGTTCCCGCATCGCTCTCCGAAGGGGTGACGGGTGCGGAGGCCGCTGTTCTCGACACATTCCCCACGGACTCCACGGTGACGACCCCGCTGCCAACGCCCGTGCTAATGGGACCAGGCGTCTTGCACATCATGTTACTGGGTAGCGATCGACGTCCTCCTGACGACGGTTGGCGAACGGACACGATGATCCTCGTTTCCGTCGATGCTGAAGAGCGGATCGTGAGCATGGTTTCCATACCCAGAGACCTCTACGTCGCTATCCCCGGCCACGGCAAGACCCGTCTCAACCTGGCCGACAACATCGGCGAGGCGGAGCATTATCCCGGCGGCGGGCCTGCCTTGCTGAGGAGGATGCTGGAGGAGAACCTCGGCTTGACCTTCGACCGCTACGTGCGGATCGACTTCCAAGGCTTCGTCGAGATGATAGACCTCCTTGGGGGTATCGACGTTGACGTGCCCTGCCCGACAGAGCTCTGGGTTCCCGATATGAAATCCGCAGTCGAGTATCTGTTGTTGCGTAAGCTGCCAGCCAGCATGCAGCATATGGATGGCGAACTGGCCCTCGTCTACTGCCGCTGCCGGGCCCACACACCAGTTCTCGACCGCGACCGCAGACAGAGGGAAGTGCTTCTCGCCATCCGCAACCGGGTGCTGGAATTGGGTCTCCCCGGACTGCTGCCCAAGCTATTCCCGCTGCTGGATAGTATGCTGGATCACGTGCAGACCGACCTGGAGCCGGGAGAGATGGTGTCTTTGGCGCATCTCATCGCTGACATGCCTCCAAGCAGCATCAGTCAGAGCGTGATAGACTTGACTGTGGCGCCCGAGTGGGTCACCAACGAGGGGGCCTGGGTGATGCGACCGGACAGGCACCTGGTCAAGGAACTGATGGGGGGGCGCATGGCCCCGCTCTCGTGGGAGGAGGAAGGGCTGGCCGCCGAAGGGGTGCGGATTTCCGTTGAGAACGGCACCACCCTGGAGGGGTTCGCCTCTCAAATCGCCAATCGCCTCAGAGCGCGCGGGTTCCACGTCGTGGAAGTGGGCAAGGGTGATAGGCTTGACTATGCAAAGACCGTCATCATCAGCTACGGAGGCGAGAGCTTCACCCTGGAACGTCTGAGGCAGCATCTGGGTGTGGGCGAAGATGACGTCCGCTATGAGCATGACTGGTTGAGCAACGTGGCCATCAGGGTCATCGTGGGCACCGATGCGCAATCGCCGTGCCCTTAGCGTGGGGGGAGGGCACATGAGATCGCGGGATTGGCGGGAGCGGCATGGGAACAAGCTGACGACAGCACGGCAGGCCCTGAGGCTTGTCAGGCGGGGCTGCTCGGTGTTCATCGGGTCCGGGGCTGCGGTTCCGCGACTTCTGGTCGGCGAGCTTTCCAGGATGTCAGCAGATCTGGCGAACGTGAGGCTGATCCACGGCTTGACCCTGGCATTGGTCCCCAACACCGACTCAGAGTACGGGGATCTCTTCCGGCACGATGCGCTCTTCATCGGCCCCGAGGTGAGAGACGCGGTCTGCGAGGGACGGGCCGACTACACCCCTGTCTTCCTGTCAGACGTTCCCGGCCTGCTGGCTTCCAGAAGCATCCATGTCGATGTTGCTCTGATTCAGGTTTCGCCTCCCGACGAACGTGGGATGTGCAGCTACGGGGTCTCGGTCGATGTGGTCAAGGCTGCCGCGGAGAGCGCCCGCCACGTCATTGCCGAGGTGAACCCTCGCATGCCGAGGACCTTGGGTGACAGCTTCATTCACGTGGACAAGATAGCGGCCCTAGTGGAAAACGACAGCCCCCTTCCGGAATTGCACTTCCCGCCGCCTGACGAAGTGTCGCTCAAGATCGGTAGGAATGTGGCCAGCCTCGTAGACGACGGGGCCACGATCCAGATGGGCATCAGCAAGATCGCTCGCTCCATTGCCGTGTTGCTGGAGAACAAGAAAGACCTGGGAGTGCACACGGAACTGGTCTCAGATTGGATCGTAGACCTGATGCGGAGTGGGGTCGTGACCAACGCGCAGAAGACGTTGGATCAGAGGAAAGTGGTCACGAGCTTCTGCCTGGGCAGTAGACGACTCTATGATTTCGTGGACGACAACCGCGCCTTCGAGTTCCGGCCCTGCGACTATACGAACAATCCGTCGATCATCAGCCAGCAGGAAAACATGGTGGCCATAAACTCTGCGCTGGAGATAGATCTGACGGGTCAGGTATGCTCAGATTCTTTGGGGCAGGTGTTCTACAGTGGGCTGGGGGGCCAGGTGGACTTCATTAGGGGAGCGGCCAAGTCCAAGGGCGGCAAGCCGATCATCGCCTTGCCCTCCACGGCGGCCGGAGGCGTCATGTCCCGCATCGTACCCAGCCTGTCCACGGGAGCAGGCGTGATGATCACCAGGGGTGATGTGTACTATGTTGTGACCGAGTACGGCATTGCCTACCTCCATGGCAAGAATGTCCGCGAACGTGTGCTGGCGCTGATCAGCATAGCCCATCCACGGTTTCGAGCGCAGTTGCTGGAGGAGGCCAAGTCGAACCAGTATATCTATGGGGATCAGTTGATCCCTGTAGGCATCTACCCCTCAGACCTGGAGACTACCTCCATCTTCCGGGGGGAGGTGGTGTTCGTCCGGCCTATCAAGGCCACAGATGAATCGATGATGCAGGATTTCTTTTATAGCCTGTCGGATCGCAGCATCTACCAGAGGTACTTCAGCCCGCTGCGCGCCATGCCTCATCAGACTATCCAGGCTATGACCACGATAGACTACGAACAGGACATGGCGATAGTGGGTGTGGTGCGCAAGGAGGGCAGGGAGCGGATAATCGCTGTGGGAAGGTACGGTCGCCTGGGAGGGGCTTCGGAGCTCGCCGAGATGGCCTTCACGGTGCGCGACGACTGGCAGAACATAGGGATTGGCACATATCTCCTGCATTATCTGGCCGAGATCGGCAATGAGCGTGGCGTAAAGGCGTTCACCGCCGAAATTTTGGAGAACAACGGTCCCATGCTCACCATTCTCAACAGGGCTCACCACCCCGTGCAGTGTGTCTATGAGGATGGGGTATACATCGCCACCATGGCACTGGAGCAGCATGGCTAGGATTCTGATCGTAGACGATGATTCTCACTTCGTGCGCATGACCAGGCGTTCTCTACAGGGGCATGGGTATGAGGTGAGTGCAGCGCAGGACACAAGGGTCGCACTGACCTTGATGGAGCGGACCACTCCGGATCTGGTATTGCTGGACGGCGCGCTTGGCAGAGCTACAGAGGGCATGGACTTGAGAGAACGCATGTCGCGTAGCACTCGGCTGCGGGCCATCCCGGTGGTTCTACTCGCCTCCCTGCCCGAACCGCCTCTCGATGCTGACGAGCATCTGGGAGGCACACCGTGGCTGGCCAAGCCTTTGGAGCCCGAGGCGCTTCTGGAGGTCACTGGTGAGTACATGACCAGGACCGCCTTTGTCTACTCACCGCAGTATGCTGAGTACGATTACGGCTCCGAGCATCCGCTGGAACCTCGCAGGGCCCGGGAGACAGCGGAACTGTGCCACAAATATGGCCTGCTGGACAAGCCGTGGATGGACATCGTCAAGCCGCAACCGGCTAGTGCGGAGGACATGGCGATGTTCCACGACCGGGACTACCTGGCTGCGCTGAAGGAGGCCAACGATGGGCTCTTCCGCGAGAGGATGATCGAGTTCGGGCTTGGGACGGTGGACTGTCCGGTCTTTCCTGGTGTGTATGACTACTCTGCCCTGGTGGCGGGTGGAACGCTGCTGGCCGCCGATCTCGTGTCTGAGCGTGGCTACGACCTGGCTTTCAACCTGGCTGGTGGCTTCCATCATGCGCAGCGTCGAAACGCGGAAGGCTTCTGCTACGTGAACGACATAGTCATCGCCATCCGTCGCCTTCTGAGCGGGGGACGTCGGATAGTCTACCTCGATTTGGATGCCCATCATGGAGACGGCGTACAATCCGCCTTCTACGGCGACAACCGCGTCCTCACTATCTCTTTGCACGAGAGCGGGAAGACGCTGTTCCCCTGGTCGGGCTTCGAGACGGAGATCGGCTCAGGAGATGGTGCGGGGTACAATATCAACCTCCCTCTCCCGCCACAGACAGACGACGAGATCTTCCTCCTGGCCTTCAACGAGATTGTGCCCTCTGCCGTGGCCGCCTTCGATCCGGACATCGTTTTTGCGCTCATCGGGGCAGATGGACTGCTGGCTGATCCCCTCTCTCACCTCAGCCTGACCAACAACTCGTATGCAGAAGCTGTGAAGGTCATTGAGGCCATCTCCCCGAAGTGTGTTGCCCTTGGTGGGGGGGGATACCAGATGACCAGTGTTACCCGGGCCTGGTGTCTGGCCTGGGCGGTGATGAATGGCATCGAACCTCAGAACGAGTATGCGGGGACCATCGGTGGCATGATGCTGGGCACTGAGTACGTCGAGGGTGGCGGTCTGCGAGACAGACACGCCTATACCACGGGGCCTCTCAAGGTGGAAATCCGCAAGGAGGTGTTGAGGGTCACGGAGTACATCAAAGAAACTGTCCTCCCCCTCATCAATCCTGGCCCATAGCGCCTCCCCAGCTTGGTCAGCGGGCCGGCGAAGGATAGCAGCAGGGGCCACCGCGTGTCACGCGGCGGCCCCTCTTGTTTCCTGGCGTGTGCCTCAGACGCTCGTCGGCTGAGATACCAGCCGAGGTGAGCGTGTTCTACTGCCTATCCCTTACCAGTTCGTCCACCACCGACGGATCGGCGAGGGTGGTAGTATCACCGAGTTCTTCCTTGCCCTCGGCGATGGCTTTGAGGATACGTCTCATGATCTTGCCGGACCTGGTTTTGGGCAGGGCATCGGCGAACTGGATCTTGTCGGGTCTGGCGATGGGGCCGATTTCCTTGCTGACGTGCTTGGCCAGAGTCTTTCTCAGTTCCTCGCTGGGCTGTTGTCCGCCGACGAGGGTGACGAAGGCATAGAGGGCCTGGCCTTTGATTTCGTGGGGGAAGGGGACGA
>Ga0307380_10013097_pt1 | contig 10263 bp, 15 predicted proteins | sample UN3MG_FD_202239 | JGI IMG/M metagenome (GOLD analysis project Ga0307380, IMG submission 202239) | Soil microbial communities from Risofladan, Vaasa, Finland - UN-3 | ecosystem: Environmental > Terrestrial > Soil > Coastal area > Acid sulfate soil | place: Finland: Risofladan, Vaasa | collected... | reverse complement strand
TGACAGAGTTATGGCGATCTCATGTGGATTGTGGAACTATCACTTGAAGTGCTGTTGAATCCGTAGTTGGATTGTGGAGGCTAATGCTAATTCGTTCGGGGCTTATTATTTCGCAATAAGTCTATTAATTATTCGAAACTATCAGTAACGTTTGTGCGACGGTATAGATTAAGGTAGCGGAACATACGCACGAAACGGTTATTTATAGGGCACCCTAATAATAGCACAAGAGCATGCTCAGCAGGAAGGCCGAAGATTATCTCGAGGCGATTCTGAACATCACGGAAGAGAAAGGCTACACGAGGACAAAGGACATCGCGATGGCGCTGGATATAAAGCCTCCGAGCGTTGTGGAGATGTTAAAACGACTGCACGAAATGGGCCTCGTGGAGTATCGGAGATACGAGGGTGTGCGATTAACCGCCAGAGGATCGGAGGTAGCGCAGGTTGTAAAAGAACGGCATGAGACGATACGAGCGTTCCTGGAGATCTTACAGGTGCCGGAGAAGATCGCGGACAAAGATGCGTGCATCATCGAGCACGAATTGAGACCTGAAACGATACGACAGCTCAAGAATTTCGTGCAGTTTGTGAAGTCCGCACCGGATTATCCACAATGGCTTGAGCACTTCGAAACGTTCTGTAAGACCGGGGTGCATCCCTGCGAGGTAGACACACGAGCAGTAAAAAAGAGTGGTTCTACTACTATGATAAAAAGGTTATAGGTGCTTTGAATTAAAATCTGTAAACTGAGCCGTTTCAGGGCTTCTTCTCGTGGTCACCGGATCACCCCTTCCGCTTTGCCTTCGCCTTCTTCGCTGCGGCGCTACCCCCTTTTGTTACACAAAAAACGGTACTGTGGCGGAAGAAGATCGCAGGGTTAACACCTATGCTCGAAGGAAAAGAGCAGCTACTCTGACGTTCGGTGCGATTTGGGTCTTAGTTGTAGTCGGTTTGTCAGGGGCCACACCTAATTATTCCTGTGAGGGGGAAAAAACCGAAAGCTTTTTAAAAGGGCTCGGTTTATGATTCCTACGTTAAAAGGTCATGGGCGAGGTGGATGCGAATAAGGATTTGTATATTAAATACTGTAAATATACGAACGAAGTTCCGACATAAGAGGTGTTGGGTGAAATTTTAAACCCCATCTAAATCAATAATTAAGAGGGCCTATGGTAACTACAAAAAGAAAGAAGCAGATATTCATCAGTTATGCTCACAAGGATAAAGAATGGTTAGATTGCCTAAAAGTTTTCTTAACTCGATTGGAAAAAGATTCTCAAATCGACATGTGGGAAGACTCAAAAATCAAAGCGGGCGAGGATTGGGTAAGAGAAATTGAGAATGCGTTGAGAAATGTGGATGCTGCAATATTACTGATCAGTGAGGACTTCCTTGCTTCAGATTTCATTTCCAGTAATGAATTACCTCGCTTATTGAGTGCAGCAGAGAAAAAAGGACTGAAAATACTCTCTATAATATTAAAACCTTCGAGCTTTCTTAAGCAGAAGCAAATAAGTAAGTATCAGACTATTAATGACACAAAGAAGCCATTGAGTACTCTAAGTGAAGCTGAGCAAGATGAGATTTTTCGTAAAGCTGCCGATATTATAGAGGAGATGTTTATTGATCATGAAGATACTATTAAGAAACAAATGGTTAATGAGCCAATTAAGGAAGGAGTTCGAGAATTAGCGAAAGACAGAATTATTCACCGGACTAAAGAGCAGCTTAATCCTCAGTGCAAATTATTAAAGTCAAGCAATAGTGTTATTAAAGCCTCTAAAAACTTAGCTGAGAAAATCAGAAAGGATGGTTTTGTCCCCGATATAATTGTAGGATGGCGGCATGCAGATAACAAGAAATACGAAGGAAGTAATGTAGTATCTGAACTTTTGGCTAAAAATTTGAAGATTGAAAAGGCTCAAATAGATATAAAGGAAGTGGGGGAAAAAAGAGTTTTTTTAAAAAGTTACGATTGGGCTAGTAATGTGAGTAAGATTATAGTTGCAGATGATGCTTGCTATACTGGTAAAACTCTGGAAGCAATTAAGAGAGGATTATTGATATGTAACCAGAAATTGGAAATTCGTTTTGCTGTTCTTTCTAAAAAAGTTGATTACCATATTAAAGACATCTATTATGTATTTACTCATGACACGGAAGATTTGTTGTTTCCATGGGGTTGGTCAAGATCTATTAGTAAATTTCAAGAAATCCATGAGTTGTTTGGCATATCAGATTGGAGGTTCTTTAACAGAATAGAAAATAAATGGGGTTTTATCGATAGCGTGTGTGCAGAATTGCTCAGTGGAGTAAGGATATTTAGCATCAAAAAAAAGCAGATATTAGTTGTGGCCCCTTAGAGGATATTGACAGGTTTTTATATGTACTAAACGGCATCATTGAAATTTGTATAGAGGATACTAGAGGTTTGATTAATCAAAACGAGAACATTTTTATTCCAAGAGGGGTGAGTTATGATATACGCTCATTAGAGGTGGCTAAACTTCTGGGAATATCATTTTCTAGTTCAAAATCATAACTCTTTTTACTACCGATGTACGTTGTAATAGTTCAAATTTGTGTGAAACAACAATGTCTCAATAGTTTTATTTCCGCTACCATAAAAAATGTAAGCTGCAGCATTCAAGAATATGGAGTTGTCAGATTTGATTTTATTCAGAATATTGAAGAAAGCAATAGGTTCATCTTAATAGAAATTTATACTTCAAAAGAAGCGCAATTAGAGCACAAAAAAACAGATCATTACATGATTTGGAAAAAGGAAGTTGCAGATATGATGCTTGAACCCAGAGTCAGCTCCTTTTATGATAACATCTTTCTGAATGGTAGCATTTAGCCATTAAACATTTTATTTATTAAATGCGTATTCAATGCCGAAAAACGCGTTGGATATTAAGGCTTGGGACAAAAATAGCTTCCCCTGATTATAACCTCAAAAGACTCTGCTACCTGAAATATCGAAGACATCTCCGCTGTTGATGCATGAACCGTAAAACTTAAAGCCATGCTACCTTTCTTCCAAACCTTAAAGAGCCACCTTCTTTAATGCCTTTCTGACCGCACCCATTCCTTCGCTCCGGCATTAACCTAGTTGGCACTTTTTTAGTGGCTGCTGGGGGTGACCGTTTCAATCCCCCACTATCGCATCGAACACTTTCTCCAAAAACAAATTATCGTCATCGTCATACCAATAATACTTGGAATAAAAGAGATTACGAGTTTTTTCTATTTCTAAAAACCGAACTCTTTTAGGTTTTCTTAGCAGAACCGAATAATATTAGGTGGGCTTATTTATGTGCCTAACCATTATAACTATGAATCGTTAGGGTCTCCTAAACCCGATGAGGTGGCTTCTGTTCGGGTAGATGTATCGGTACCCGCTCCAAAGAAAGAAGAACTTGGTATGTGTAAAAGAGGTGTATAATAGAATAAAATGGTTGAGAATCAGTTGCGTAATACAGACCCTGAGGGAGGCGGAGTTCCTCTTACCTCGCTGTTACCAGGTGAACGGGCGAGGATAGTTGCGTTAGGACATGGTAAGGGGCAACAGCACCACTTCAGAACTATGGGACTCATGGAAGGCAAGATCGTTAAGCTGATAGCGACACAGCCGGCTCGTGGCCCGTTCGTCATCGACATTGAAGGCACGCAGATAGCAGTTGGACGAGGCATGGCACGGCACATTTTGATCGAGAAACTATGATATGAAGCAGATCTCATTAATGGGCTGCCCAAACGTTGGTAAGAGCGTTATTTTTTCGCGGCTGACCGGAGTGAACGTGGTTTCCTCGAATTATCCAGGAACGACGGTTGATTTTACCAGAGGCACTACGTTTATTAGCGGCGAGAAGTTCGAGTTGATTGATGTACCGGGCACGTATTCTTTGGAGGCAACGTCAAAAGCCGAGGAAGTGGCTCAGACCATGCTCCAAGAAGCGGATTTCGTCATAAACGTGGTTGACGCAACGCATTTGGAGCGGAATCTGTACCTGACCCTGGAGATTTTAGAGCGGAAGAAGCCCAGTATCATAGCGTTGAACCTCTGGGACGAGACCAAGCACCTTGGCATTACCATAGATGTGGCTAAATTAGAGCAGGCGCTCGACGTATCGGTAATCACAACCTGCGCGTTGTGTGGAACGGGGATAAGAGAACTGGCGTCCAAGGTGGGCGATGCAGAGCCCTCAAAAACGATCGAGCCAATGTCTGAAGAGGATCGGTGGTTGAAAGTAGGCAAAATTATTCGCGACGTCCAAGTGGTGCAGCATCGCCATCACACGATCCGGGAACGGATAACAGACGCCACGGTGAAGCCAACGACGGGCATCCCGATTGCTCTACTCGTGATACTCTTCATGTTCCTCTTCATCATCACGTTAGGGAATGCGATCCTTGATTATCTGATGGATCCGCTCTTCTATGGTTATTACGGTCCGTGGATTGTCGGTGTTGTGAATTCATTTGCACCGAGCGGGCTGCTCCACGATATACTAATAGGGACGTCGACGCTCGAATCTCTGGATTTCGAGCAATCGCTGGGCATCCTAACAACCGGGTTATACGTCCCCTTTGGCTTGGTTCTGCCCTTTGTGATCACCTTTTATTTTATACTCAGCCTGCTTGAGGACTTAGGCTATTTACCACGGCTCGCTATTCTCGTTGATACCGGCTTGCACAAGCTCGGACTGCACGGCGCGGCGATCGTGCCAACGATATTAGGCTGCGGCTGCAACGTTCCCGGCGCGTTGGCAACACGGATACTGGAGACGGAAAAGCAGCGGTTCATCGCAATGACGCTCATGGCAATCTCGGTTCCCTGCATGGCACAGTCCGCAATGATCTTTGCCATCTTGGGTCGTTATGGTTTACGATGGATACTCATCGTCTATTCCACTCTATTCGTGCTCTACATTTTCTTAGGCTTGGTGCTGAAACGACTCATCAAGGGCGAGAGTCCGGAATTGTTACTGGAAGTTCCGCGCTATCGCAAACCCGATCCCGTAACGTTACTCAAAAAGACCTGGTCAAAGGCCTACGGGTTCCTCGCCGAAGCGGTTCCGTTCGTCATCCTGGGCATTTTCATCGTTAACCTGCTCTACGTCTTCGGCATCATTGATGTGCTCTCCGCGGTGTTCTCGCCGATTCTCACCGCCGTACTCGGACTGCCCGAGGGCGCAATCGTCGCGCTGATGCTGGGTATTCTGAGGAAGGACCTAGCGATTGGCATGCTACTGCCCCTTGGTATGAGCCCGCAGCAATTAACGATCGCATGCATCATTCTGGCCACGTATTTCCCCTGCATTGCGACCTTCGTGGTGATGCTCCGCGAGCTTGGTGTCCGGGACATGCTCAAAGCGGCGGGATTGATGATTATCGTCTCGCTCTCGGCTGGCATTATCATGCGAGCGTTTCTGATTGGGATTTGAAAGCCCTCTCACTCAACGAGCCAAAAGTTACAAAACAAAACGGTTATTTCGGCTGGATGTACAGGCCCGTCATGGTTTCGTCAAGCGCGGACTTGCTGTTCCGAGAAGTGACGAGGCTGACCACGATCATCGCTACGAAGGATATAACGAGCGCATAGAAGCTGAAATGCACCGGAAGCTTCGCTACATATTGATGCCAGTAGCCGAAGACGCCCGCACTGAGCAGGCCCAGCGCCATACTGGCGATAGCTCCTTCCCTCGTTGCCCTGCGCCAGTAAAGACCGCCAAGAAGCGGAACGGCAAAGGCCGCCAGCATCACGCCGATACCCATCCAGATAAGCCACGCGAGCATTTCCGGCGGATTGATCGCAAGCAAGAGCGATCCGACTGCAGCCGCAACGACGGCGATCTTACTCACCAGCAGGATTTCTCGGTCGCTTGCTCCAGGTTTGAGGAGGTTCCGGTAGATATCCCAGGAAAACATCGTACCAATGGTCAACAGGAGCCTGTCGGTGGTGGACATGACGGCTGCGAGTACGATCACCGCAAAGACACTCCAGATAAAGAAGCTGCCGAAGGCATTCTCTATCCCATACATAAACGCGAAGTCCTGTGCATTGACAGCCTCGGGGAGTACGAGCTGGCCTTCCATCTCCAGCACGCGCACGGCGAACCCTGCGAATTTCACGAGAAACATCACGATGACATAGAGCACGAAGGCGATCAACGGCGACCATCTGAAGTACCGATCTTCCTTCGCTGCCAGCACATTGTTGATAACGTGTGGCGCAACGGCAAGGCCGATAGTGAGCAGCAGCCCAAACGAGACGAGGAATTCGGGCGTGGCAAAGGCATAACCGGCATAGACCGGGGAGGGATACCATGGTTGCACCATGTTCGGATCCACGCCTGCGAGCACTTCGTTGATATGGGTAAGACCACCAGCTTTCAGAATTACAAATGGTGCGGTGAGAATAACGCCAATAATAAGGATTCCGCCTTGGATAAGGGTCGTCCAGGAAACGGCGAAAAGACCACCGATAACCGTATACACAGTAATGATAATAACCGCGATAAGCAGCGCCTGCAAGTGGGGGATATCAAAGAGCCACAATGAGCACTATGCTGATCGCGGTATACTGCCCGACCAGATAGATAAGAGAGACCACAACACCTGCAACGGCGCTCAAGCCCCGTATAGCCCGTGGGCTTTCAAACCGATGAGCAAAGTAGTCCTCAACCGTCATGTATCCCGCTTGCTTCCCTACGTGGTGGATCTTCACGCCAAAAATGATAATACAAAATGCAGCGGCGAGCGGAACGCAGATCTGTTCCCAGATGGTAGGCCAACCAGTTGCATAGCCCAGTCCGCTAACGCCAACGAGCGTCATGCCACTACAAATAGACGCCACCATCAGAATAGTGAAAACCCAGAACCCCAGCGATCGCCCCGCAACAATATAGTCCTCCGTCGTGCGGATTTTGGCTCGACCCCCATGCTCCAATCCCCAAGAGGACGAGGAAGTATACTGCGACGATAGCGACGGTAATAATATCTGCCATCAGCTAGCGAACCTCCCGGAATTTCAAGCCCCACCAAATGAGTATCAAGACGATAAGGAGGAGCGCCCCGCCTACAACGAAGACCGTGGTATCAGGTAATCCTAGTATCATAAAATGAAACATCAAATATGCACTATATAAATCCATTTGAAATAGTGTAAACACACAGAAAGATACCTGTATTAAACAGAAGATCCAAGATTAATCCGCCCGGATCCGAATTTGTTGCGTTCTCGAGCTACTCGGGATGAAGGATAAGGCCGTTGAAAAGATCGTGTGCGGTCAATTACACGCTCTATGAGCTGATCAGGGACAACTTACAGCGCAAGCAGTTGAACTAACTATGGGAATAGGCGAAGGAAGCTCAAAGGCTGTAGAGTTCAGAGCTCCCTATCAATCGGTAGCCATGCTGTTCGAGTATTTTCTGGGCAGCAGTGGAATCGTCTACCGTCAGAACTATTATTGCCTTCTTCTCGCTCCCCGCGGCAAACCCGTAACAGTCCTCTACATCCACGTTATCTTGCTTCAGTATGCGCAGCATCTGATTCAGGCTCCCGAACTTGTCCTCGATGGCAACAGCCAAAACCTCCTTCGAAGAGACAGTGACGCCGGCCTGTTTGAATGCACGAAAGCCCTTCTCAGGATTGTCAACTATGAACCTAACGACGCCATATTCCTCGTCCGAGGAGATTGTCACCGCTAATATATTGACCTCAACATCCGCTAATATGCGGGTTATCTGCTCCAGCTTCCCTGGCCGATTCTCTGAGAAAACATTAATCTGCTTGACCATTTCACATCTCACCCCTCTTGTCCACGACCCGCACCGCCTTGCCTTCTGTTCTCGGCAAGCTTCCCGGGCTCAAGGAACTCTACTTTTGGTCTCACGACTATCTCTTCCTGGATACACTTGGTAATATTAGATTCGAGCTTCTTAAGCTTTCTGAGATCGCCGTCAAACATCTTCGGATATAACTCCACCTTGACGGTCAATGCGTCAAGGGTGCCTTCGCGCGTCACGTGAATCTGGTAATTCGTTGCGACTTCAGGGAAACTCATCAGAACGTCCTCGATCTGACTTGGATAGAGATTAACTCCTCGCACAATGAGCATATCATCACTGCGCCCCTTTATACGCGAGAGTCTCACATGCGCTCTGCCGCACGCGCATTTCTCGCCATCGTCAATGATTCTCGCCAGGTCACCCGTCCTGTACCTGAGAATGGGCATGGCTTTCCCGACCGAGCGTCGTGATAACAAGCTCGCCTTCCTCGCCCGGGGCAAGAATTTCACCGGTGCTCGGGTTAGCGACTTCGAGGAGGTAATTGTCTTCCCAGAGATGCATGCCGTTCTTCTCTTCGCACTCAAAGGCTACGCCGGGCCCGTTGAGCTCGGACATGCCGTAGGAATTAAAGGCACTTATATCGTATACGTCTTCAATCCGCTGCCTGGTTTGCTCTGAATGCGGCTCCGCACCCGTAAATCCGATACGTAAATCGAACTCCTTGGGATCATAACCTTCTTGAGTCATTACTTCCGAGACGTAGAGGATGTAGAGGGTGTTGCATGGAAGACGGTCGTATTGAAATCCTTCATGAGCTGTATCTGACGTTTCGTATTCCCGACGCCCGAAGGGATGACGAGCATCCCGACCTTTTCAGCGCCGTAATGGAGTCCCAAACCGCCGGTGAACATGCCGTAACTGATGATGTTCTGGAAGACATCGGTCTCATTCGCGCCGGTCATCACAATACAGCGTGCAACAAGATCGGACCACGTCTCGATATCCCGTTTTTCGTATGGAAGATGACCGTGGCTTTGCCGGTGGTGCCTGATGATGAATGCATACGCACGATCTCCTCTCGCGGCACGCGGTCACCAGACCAAAGTCGTAGTTCATACGAAGGTCGTTCTTTGTCGTAAACGGAAGCTGTGCTACATTTTCAGGCGTACTGAACGTTGATTCATCGATATTCTTCAAGCGATTCCTGTAAAAGATCGATTTTCTGCAGCGTGCTACTGTCTCCTTCAAATGCTTAACCTGCAACTCGTCGAGCTTATCACGAGGCAGCGTCTCCACATCTTTATCCCAGGAGGCCATGAATCTAATGTGGGAGTAGGTACATAAAAACACCGGTGTCAAGGCCTTTCTAACCAATTTCTCTGCTCTTTAGCACAGTAACGCCTTACCCCAATAGACGATCTACTTTCTGTCACATCTGTCCGCGTGGCACGTTCTGTCACGATTGTGATGTGTGGGATAAGTGGTTTGTTTGATTGACCCGAAAAAATAAAGGAAAAGGAAGAAGTGAGTTTTTCAACGTGAACTCACCGATCCCTTCACTTTCTCTTTTGTATATCAGCCAAAAGAGCCTCAATTGTCTTTGATACGTCGCCCAAAATTTTCTTCTCTTCCTCGCTCAGATTGGGAGATACCTGCAATCCCTTCAGGATACCGATGGCTTCGATTGTTTTATTCAACTGTTCTGCACCCATAACTGCTACCGCTGCTTTCTTCTCCCGTTTCTTTGCTCTCTTGTGTTTTGACCGGACATGATGAGCCAATAGTAAGGGCTTCGCAAATGTTTCGCCACAATACTTGCATTTATAACTCTTCGTTTCTTCTGCCATAGTATCTCTATTGTACTAACAGCCTATATAAAGTTTACTATCCGAATGTTGACTATCTGATCGAATGTTGACTATCTGATCTAAAATTAGGGATAGCTACGAATAAACGAAGGGGATTTGAAAGAAGCGTTATTCTTCCTTTTTTAAGCTTAAAAATAGGGAGATATTGAGAACGGGCGTTACTGAGTAATATTTCACGTGTTATCTGGTGAGTATATCTTCACCATAAGAAAGTATAGAGAGAATTTTTCACTCCTAATTGTTCCAAATAATGAAACAATGTTTCTTGCAAAAACTTCTCTGAAGCTTCCATGGCTTCAAGATCTACTTTAGATAGCTCATGGGCATGCTTTCCACGGAGTTTTGAGGCATTCTTTACATTTTGGTATGCATCTTCTACACTCATGGACATAATTTGGGAAATTTTATAGGCAATTCGTTTGTTTCGGTTAATTAGTGATAGTCGATTAGGATCCGAAACGGCGTCTTTGTAGAGTCCCGAAATTATTTCGTCAGAAAGTTTCACCAAAACGCATGGTGAAGCTCACGGACAGAAAGATCAAATGGGCGGTTAAACAGGTAATTAAGAAAGGAGAAAGCACAGCGGTGGTTGCCG
>Ga0307380_10013096_pt1 | contig 10265 bp, 8 predicted proteins | sample UN3MG_FD_202239 | JGI IMG/M metagenome (GOLD analysis project Ga0307380, IMG submission 202239) | Soil microbial communities from Risofladan, Vaasa, Finland - UN-3 | ecosystem: Environmental > Terrestrial > Soil > Coastal area > Acid sulfate soil | place: Finland: Risofladan, Vaasa | collected... | reverse complement strand
TTCCGGGATGTCGAGGGTCTCGAGCGTCGCTTGGAAGGCGTCCCAGGTGTTGCAGGCCAGCAAGGTCTCGCGGATTTGATGAAGGGCGGATTCGCGCGCTCGGTAGGCCGCCAGATCAGCCCCCGTATTGGTCCCTGCCACCTGTGTCATGCAAGGTGTCGCCTTAACCCCATCGGTAGGAGACGACATAGGGGAAGGCTTTTCAAGGAAAATTGCCGCCCGGCTTTTATCGGAAGGGCTTGAACCCGTCGCCGCCCATCTTCTTGAACCCGTCGCCGCCCATATTCTTGAACCCGTCGCCGCGCATATTCTTGAATCCGCCGTCGTCCATCTTGTTGAACCCGTCGCCGTTCATTCCCTGCATCTTGCCGTCCATCGTGCCCATCGTCTCCCAGCCGACCTGGGGCGGTGGTTCCGAACCCGCGACCCTGCCGAAGGGGGCGATCTTGGTCTCCTGCCAGGGCACCTTGCGGCGGAGGTCTTTCTGGGTAATACCGTTCAGGACGATCATGTCCCCGAGTTCCTGCCATACGAGGCGTGTGCCGTCGTCGGCAAAGAGCAGGCGGTGAGCCTGGCGGAAGATCTGGTCGGCATCGTTGCTGTTGGCCAGTTTGGCGCGGGCCAGGTAGTCGTGTATGCGGCAGACGCGTTTGACGTGCTGGACTCGGTTGTGGAGCGTCGTGACGCCGCTGTTCCAGGTGCGCCACTGCCGTTCGAAAAGCAGGTCGGTGTAAGCCTCGATCAAGGCGTCTCTTGCCTTTCTCGCCTCGGCCAGCAGCGCGGGGGCGATGACCTTGATGAGCCCGTCGGCCGCGTCGCGAAACGAGGTCCGAGCCAACTCGTTCCCTTTGTCCGGGTCGGCCGCCGTGATCACGCGAAGATGATCGTACGCCTCCTTCAGACACCGCTCCCGGGCGGGCGCCAGGGGACTCTGGCTGGCCATCTTGATGTTCCGCTCGTAGTTCGCCAAGTGCGACGCCAGGTGGTTGGTTATCTCGTCGCGGTACGCCGGATAGTCCTTCAACTGGCGGGCCGACTTCCCGGTTTCGCCGAGCATCTCGGCGGCAAGGCGGTGGTACTGGAGGACGGCCGAGTCCACGACCCGCGCCACGGCGGCAAGGTGGGCGTTCTCGGCCCCCTTGAGGCTGCCCGTCTGGATGTGCGACCAGGCGGTCGCGTTCGCGAGGTAGTCCCACGTGTAATCGCCGTACCAGTGGCTGGGCATTTTCAGGAGGGCGCCGCCGGCCATGGCGGCTTCCCTGAACTTGCCGTCGTTGGCCAGGTCGATGGCGGCGCGGGCCTCTTTGGCCATGCCCGCGAGGTCGGTCACGGCCTTGGCGGAACCGTTTCGCGCGTTCGGGGCATGCAGGGGCGCGGAGATCTCCTGCGATTCGACCGGGGGCAGCCGCAACACCCAGGTGGGGAACAGCGTCTTCGGCATCTCCGGCGGCAGGCAGCGCGATTCGACCTTGGCGGCGGCGATTCCCGACGGAACCGCCAGCATCGCCAGCGCCAGCCACAGGCTGAGGCGGTTTTTCATAGACCACCCTCCCGGAGGGGCGACATCTTTGGCCCTTGACCCTGAATAGTATACGCCATTTCCGCCGTCAGGTTATACGAAAACCGGCCGCGATTCGGCAAGACACCTTCCCGGGCGCCGCTGGGGCGAAATGTTGTGGTCCAGCCCCCGGCACCGCATACAATACGGCCTCGACGCCTTGGAATCGGGAGGTCGCGTGAGACTGCGTGAAACGATGCACAGCGCGAAACGGGCCGAGCCGTCCGCCGTATGTTGCCTGACATGGGTGCGCGGCGGGTCTCCGCACCCGCCGCGCAAAACCAGTGTCGGACCGCGCGGCGCAGGCGCGCGGCGACCGCTGGTCGCGATGCTGTTTGTCTGTGTCGGCATCCTTGTGGGGGCGGGGACCCGGACGGCCGAAGCCGTGCGGCCGGAACCGCTCAAGGACCTCGGCAGCAAGCACAAGGTTCGCGTCACGTACTTCGTGCCGACCGACCGGGAGCCGACGGCCAACTGGCGCGCCAAGATCACCGTCCTGATGACGTTCGTCGCCGACCTGTACCGGCAAGACCTCACGAGACACGGCTACGAGACGCGGGGTCTGGACTTTGAGTTTGACTCGGACGGCCTGCTCGTCCACCTCATCCGCGGCAAGCAGAAGGCGGCCCACTACAACGGCGACCCGGAGTTTGAGTTCCTCAGCCAGTGGCGGACCATCCTGCCGGAGGTCGAGGCGGCCCTCGGCAAGGCTGCGCAGAACCTGCACGTCGTCTTTGCCGAGACGTACGACGACGGGCCGACGAAGTTCGAATGGCGCGGCGGGGTGGCCCTGGGGGCGCGGTACACGTCGGACGGCGGGGCGGGGCTGTTCTCGGCCTGGATCCTGCGCGACGAGTTCTGCGCGACGACCATCGACGATCAGTTGCGGTTCCTGGCCGACGAGACGCCCATCAAGGGCCGCGTGGCGCTGGGATGCGGGCGGATGGACTCACCGCGATTCGAGTTCATCGAAGACGGGTTCGGCGCCGTCGCCCACGAGATGGGCCACGCCTTCGGCCTGCCGCACGATCACCGGAAAGACCGCCGGTACGTCATGGGCAACGGGTTTCGTACGCTGCGCCGGAACTACGTTGAGGAGACGCCGCCGGACGACCGGGTGGGCTTCTCGCCGGAGAACGCCCGCATCCTGACGCGGTCGCGGTTCCTCGCAAAGGACGCCGACTCCTCCGACGCGAAGGCCCCGCACGTGGAACTCGAGACGCCGGCCAGACTCAAGGCGGGCGCCCGCGAGGTGCCCGTGCGCGGCCGCGCGACCGACGACAAGGGCCTGGCGGCGGTCCTGTACTGGTGGCGGCCGATGGACTCGACCGTCGGCGGGGCGGAGTTGGCCGGCACCAGCGCCGACCTGGGTGCCACGCTTCCCGTCCGGCCCCTCAAAGAAGGCAAGGCCGACCTCGTCGTCACGGTCATCGACCGCGGCGGCAACATACGAACGGCCAAGATGACGTACGAGGTGGAGTGACGCTGCCGCGCAAGGGCGGGCGTTTCAGTTTGCCGCGAACTGAAGAATCCGCATGGCGTGGCCGCTGCTCGAAGTCGTCTCGGCGATGCGCAGGCGCAGCGTGTGCACCCCCGGCTTCAGGTCGGTGGCGAGCATCACGGTTCGCGGGTAGTGGAGGCCTTTGCTGAAACGGTGGTACAGGTCCACCTGCTTCGGCGTTCCGCCGTCCACTCGGGCTTCGGCCACGCCCGCGTCGGGTCCCGCCAGGACGTAGGCGCCCACGGCGGTGCCGGTGAACTCGAGCGTCAGTTCCGCGCCGGGCCGGTCGGCGCAGAGCATCGGGGTCTTGGCGAACCGGCTGCGGCAACTTCCTTTCAGTTTGCTCCAGTCGGGCACTCCGAGCGTCCATCCGTCGCCGGCGGCGGCGCGGGACGGGTCGATGAAGCGGCCGTTGCCGTAGTGCAGGGGGTCGAGCGGCTCGGGCGGCATGGGGTGCGGCGTCTGCTTCGCTCTCTCCGGCAAGGGCTTACTCCACGCGCGGCCGAGGAGGTCTTCGATCATCCGGGTGCAGATGGCGTTGCCGGAGGGCGCCGGGTGCGTGCCGCCGAACTGTTTCCACGTCAGCGCGGCAGCGGTGATCCGGTCGGCGACTTCCTTGGCGAGGTTGACCGTCGGCACGCCGTAATGCTCGGCCACGGCCTCGTGGCTGCCGATGGTCAGCGGCGTCTTGCCGGCCTGGATCGTTTCGAGCATCCCCGGGTTCACGAAGTACGTGACGACGATGTCGGCGCACCGGTTGTGCCGCCGCGTGTGGCGGATGATGCCCTCCATCCCGCGGATGCACTCGCGGCGGGCGTGGCCGGCGTCCTGGTCGTCGTTGACGGCGAACTCGATGAAGAAGAGGTCCACCGGCCCTTTGCCGAGCACGTCGGCCTCCAGGCGAAACGCGCCGGTCGTCGAACACGTGGACGCGATGCCGGCGTCCGTAAAGGTGAACTCCGTCTCGGGGAAGCGCTTGGTGAGGAACTCGGCGACCATCGGGCGGTAGCCGTTCATCTCAGTGATCGACCCGCCCATGAAGGCGACGTGGCCCTTCTTCTCGTGCTCGAACCGGATGCGGCAGTTGTCCAGCCGGGCGCGGAGGTGGACGTTTGTGCTCGCCGGCCGCAAGTCCTGTGCCGCCCACGCAGTGCCCGACGCCGCCAACGCTACGAGCGCCAAGCGGATGCCGAGGCCGTTCAGGCTGCGTCCGGTCATGGCTCTTCTCTCGTCAGAACGACACCAGGCAATGCCACACGTACGTGTAGGCCAGGGCGTCGGTCTCTTCCCAGACGCGCTGCACCAGGTCGGCGTCGCCGGTGATTTCGGGCAGTTCCTTGACCTTCTCGTCCCAGGGCACGCAGACGCCGGGTTTGCGTTTGGGTTTCTTGGCCTGCTTGGTCATGGTTGCGGCTCCTCACACGCCGGGCCCGCCGCCGCGGGCGTTGCCCGCTATGGCGGGTCTTCGACAACCCCGGCGGCTGAATCGAGCGAACGTCGGCCTGCGGCCGACGGCTGAACGTTCTCAGTATACGCCGTACTCGCGTGTGAAATCGGTCATGGCCTGGACGTTCTCGACCTTGGCGGCGTTCTGCATGATGGCCGAGGCGTCCATGATGTATCCGCCGTCGCCGGCAACGCCGTCGATGATGGCCTTGCACCGCTGGCGGACCTGGTCCGCCGTGCCGAAGGCCAGGAGGGCGTTCGGCACGCCGCCGCTGATGGCGAACTTGTGCCCGATCTTCTTGTGCACCTCAAAGATGTCATCCTGGTCGCAGTGGTAGATGATGCCGGCGTCGGGCAACTCGGCGAAGCGGTCGAGATGCGCCCCCCACTTGCCCTCGGCGTAGAGCATGACCTGGTGCCCTTCGCCGCACAGGGTCTCGATGATCGGCTTGGTGGTCGGCCAGTAGATGGTGTCGAAGTGATCGAACGAGATGAACGGCACGCACGAGCGGTGCATCCACATGGTGATGGGCACCTGTTTGGCGGGGTCGGCGCTCGTCAGTGCCACGTGCGCGAGGTGCGGCTGGAGGGCCTCGCACGCCTCGCGCACCTTCTTCGGCCGCTCCATCAGGTCGGTGCACAGGCCGAGGTAGCCGCGAAGTTTGTCGGCCAGGATATCGAGCGGCGCTTTCAGGATGCCCGCGATGGCCGACACCGTTCCGCACTCCTCGCGCAGCCGCTGGCCCTGGCCGCCGAAGGCGCCGAAGTACTGCATCATCGCCATGCCGCCCTTCAGCAGTGCCAGGTTGTTGCGCTCCGTGTTCGGCTCGCCGGGGGCGACGATGTCGGCACTGATGCGCGGCAGCCAGACGTTCAGGAGGAAGCCGGTGGGGTCGGCGATGAGGGCGTCGTACTCATCGGGTTTCATGTACGCTTCGTGTTCGGGCGGCTCGAGGTACTGGAACCCCGTGTCGGCCGAGATCTCGACGCCGGGCGCCGCGTAGTACCTGGTGCCCATCGCCTGCGTCAGGCCCGTCCAGACGTAAACCATGTTTCCGACGACGGCGTCCCAGTCGAAGTCGGCGGCGCACTTGCAGGCCGCGTCGAAGGCCAGTTGGAAGTCCTGCGTCACCTGCTGGCAGGTGTAGCCGGCGTACTTGGCGGTGAACTCGGCCACGAAGGGGCGGATGGGAACCTTGTCGGGCTTCCCGTTCCGCAGGGCCGTCGTGTACCGGCTGAAGCGTTCGGCGTACAGCGCTTCGGTGTCCTTGGCCATGGTGCGGCTCCTGAGAGAAACGCGACTCGCCCGCCCGGCGGGGTGCCACTGGCGGCTTGTCCGCCAGTGCGCCAAGCAGGTGCCATGCTTTCGCTTGCGAAAGCATGCCCCGTACCGGCAGACGGTCCCGATAGTCTAAGCCGCGCGGCGGCGCTCCTGCAAGAACTTCCTGTCCTTCCCCCGCGCCACCGGGCGACGGCGCTTCGAGGCGGCGCCACGTTTTCGGCGGCGCCTTGACCTTCCCGGCGGTCTGTGTCTACGATGGGTGGAGGCAAACGGGAGCCGGCAGTCAACGGCGCCCCGCGAAAGTGAATGAACCGAAGCCGAATCAGACGATCTTTTCAGAGCGAATGCACAGGAGGCAAACCATGGCTGAACGGCTCGAAATCTACAAGTGCGAACTCTGCGGCAACATCGTCGAAGTGCTGACCGGCGGGGTCGGGGAGTTGGTCTGCTGCGACCAGCCCATGACACGGCTCGACGAGCAGACCGCCGACGCAACCACCGAGAAACACGTGCCCGTCATCGAGACGACCGACGACGGCTACCGGGTCACGGTCGGCACCGTGCCGCACCCCATGGAAGCCGAGCACTACATCGAGTGGATCGAACTGCTGGCCGACGGCGTTGCCTATCGCCGGTTCCTCGAGCCCGGCGACGCGCCCGAGGCCACCTTCTGCGTCCGTGCGGCCCTGGTCTCGGCCCGCGAGCACTGCAACGTGCACGGCCTCTGGAAGGGCTGATCGCTCGCGCCCCGTTTGCCGGTCGAGGATTCCTCCGGCCTGCTTCCTCGCCGCCGCGAGCGTGGGCCCTGCCCCCAAGGGGCGGGAGAGTTCGCCTGTCCGCCCGGAGCCATTCAGGGAAGACGCATGACCGGCAAACTTACCGACGAGACGCACTTCAAGGGCTTGCCGATCAGCCCGGGCGTGGCGCTGGCCCGCGTTTGCCTGCTGCGCCAGGTGAATCACGGGGATGTCCCCGACTACCGCGTCGCCGGCGAGGGCGTCGAGCAGGAGCGGGCCCGCCTGAAGGAGGCCATTGCGGCCGTCGCCGAACACCTGGAGGGCCTCAAGGCGACCGTCGCCGAGCGCATCGGGCACGCCGAGGCCGAGATCTTCGCCGTCCAGCGGCTCATCCTCCAGGACCCGGCACTCGACGGGCAACTCATGGAGGCCATCGACGACGGGTACAACTGTGAGTCGGCCATCCTCCGGACCTTCGAGCAGCACGAGGCCCGCCTCCGCGAACTCGACAGCGACTACCACGCCGAGCGCGCCTCCGATCTCGGCGAGGTCAAACGCCGCCTCCTCGACCATCTGTGCGGCACCAAGCCGACGTTTCAGTGCGGCAGCATTCCCGAGTGCCAGCGCGGGCGGCAGCGGATCATCATCACCGAGGAACTGACCCCCTCCCTCACCCTCGAACTCGAGACCGACGAGATCCTCGGCATCGTGACGGAGCGCGGCGGGGCGACCTCGCACGCCGCCATCCTCGCCCGCGCGCTGGGCATCCCCGCCGTCAGCGGCATTCCTCACATCCACGATCTCGTGGCGTGCGGCACCGAGACCATCGTCAACGGCGACACCGGCGAGGTCACGGTCTGGCCGGGCGACGACGCCATCGCACGGGTCGGGCCCACCGTGCACGTCGAACCGCGCGCCGTGCCGGAACCCGTTGAAGCGCTGCGCGTCATGGCCAACATCGGCCTGGCCGGCGAGGTCAAGGCGGTCCGCCGGATGAAGGCCGAGGGCATCGGCCTGTACCGGACGGAGATGGAGTTCTTTGCCGCCGGCCGGCTCCTCGACGAGGACGAGCAGGCCGAACGGTACACCGACGTGTTGAAGGCCGTGGATTCGCAGCCCGTGTACTTCCGCCTGCTTGACCTGGGCGGCGACAAGCCGTCGCCCCTGTTCGAGTTCCCGGCCGAGGAGAACCCGTCGCTCGGCCTGCGGGGGGCGCGGTACCTGCTGAGTCACCCCGACCTGTTGCGCACCCAGGCACGGGCGCTGGCGCGGGCGTCGCGCCACGGGACCGTCCACGTCATGTACCCGATGATCGTGGGCGTGGATCAGTTCCGTCGCTTACGCAACCTGTTCGAGGAGGCCACGGCCGACACCGAGAGGGGCGAGATCCGCCACGGACCGATGTTCGAAGTGCCCTCGGCCGTCCTGGAAGCGAAGGAACTCCTGGCCGAGTCCGACTTCGCCAGCATCGGGTCCAACGACCTCGTCCAGTACCTGTTCGCCGTGGACCGCAACAACGAGCACGTGGCCGCCGACTACTCCCCCGACCGCCCCGTCTTCTGGCGCGTCGTCGAGGACCTGGTCCGTGCGGCCCGGGAGGCCGGGTGCCCCCTCTCGATCTGCGGCGAACTGGCCTCGGACCCCGCGTATACCAAGCGGCTGCTGTCGCTGGGCATTCGGACCGTCAGCGTCAGCCCGCGGCTGATTCCGGGTGTGCGGCAGGCGGTCAAAGAGACGAGCGATTAGCCGCCGGGCTTGTCGAAGACCCGCCATAGCGGGCAACGCCCGCGGCGGCGGGCCCGGCGTGTATGAGGTGCGCCCATGACGCTCAACGTCCTTGGCATTTCGACCAGTCCGAGGAAGCGGTCGAACTCCGATCTGCTCCTTCGCGAGGCCCTCCGCGGCGCCGAATCGGCCGGCGCGTCCGCTGAGTACGTCACCCTCCGGGGCCTGGAGTTCGGCCCGTGCGTGGCCTGCGGCGCCTGCGCCAAGACCGGTCGCTGCCGCTTCGACGACCCGTTCCAGGACGTCTTCGAGAAGATGCTCGCGGCCGACCGGCTGATCTTTGCGACCCCCGTCTTCTTTGCGGCCGTCTGCGCGCAGGGCAAACGCCTCATCGACCGGTGTCAGTGCCTCTGGTCGCGCAAGTACCTGTTGAAGGAGCCGCTTTACCCCGACGGGCCGCGCGACCGCCGCGCCCTGGTCATCGCCGTCGCCGGGTCAAGGGGCAAGCGGATGTTCGACGGCATCCGGCTCACGATGAGGTACTGGTTCGACTCGCTCCAGGTGACCCACGCGGCCAACCTGTTCGTCAACCAGGTGGACGCCGCGGGCGACGTTCTGAAGCACCCGCGTGCCATGGCCGAAGCCCTGCGGCTCGGCGCCGCGCTGGCCGACGCCGATTCGCCGGTTCCCGAAACGCCGACCGACGTGGAACTTTTCGAAGGGTTGGGCGACGCTGCCCGCCCCGCGGACTCTCGCGATGGCTCCTGATGCCCCCGGCAACCCGCAGGCTTGTTCTCCCGGCGCTTCGACCGACGGCGCGACGGTCCCGGAACCGTTCACGCTGGTCATCTTCGGGGCTTCGGGCGACCTGGCGCGACGCAAACTGGTGCCGGCCGTCTATGACCTGTGGTGCGACGGTCTCCTGCCGCCCGAGTTCACCGTCGTCGGCTACGCCCGCAGCGCGAAGACCGACCAGGAGTTCCGCGCGGGCCTTCGGACGGGCGTCGAGGCGTTCTCGCGGGCCGGGTCGCTGGATGAAGCGGCGTGGCAACGGTTTGCGTCGCGCCTCCACTACCTGTCCGGCCAGTACGACGACCCGGCCGGCTTCCGGGTGCTGCGCAGACGCCTCGAGGACGGTGCGGAGCAGGGGGAGGGCGCAGCCAACGCTCTCTTCTACCTGGCGACGCCGCCGAGTTCGTTCCCGGCCGTCATCGAGAGTCTGCGCGAGTCGGGCCTGGCACGGCCGGACGCCGGCGAGGGGCCGTGGTCGCGGATCATCGTCGAGAAGCCCTTCGGCCACGACCTCGCCAGCGCGCGCGACCTCAACGCGCAACTCCTGGTGGCCTTCCAGGAGCGGCAGATCTACCGCATCGACCATTACCTGGGCAAGGAAACGGTCCAGAACATCCTGGTCCTGCGGTTCGCCAACAGCATCTTCGACCCGCTCTGGAACGCCAGGTACGTGGATCACGTCCAGGTGACGGTGGCCGAGCAGGTCGGTGTGGAGGGCCGCGGTCCGTACTACGAGCAGGCCGGCGCGCTCAGGGACATCGTCCAGAATCACATGATGCACCTGGTGTGCCTGGTGGCGATGGAGCCGCCGCTCGCGCTCGATGCCGAGGCCGTCCGCGATGAGAAGGTCAAGGTCCTGCGGGCGCTCAGGCCGATTCCGCCCGCCTGCGCCGCCGAGGGTGTGGTCCGCGGCCAGTACGCCGCCGGCGAGGTCGGCGGCGAGCCGGTGCCCGCCTACCGCGATGAGGACGGCGTGGCCGACGATTCGGGCATTGAGACGTTCGTTGCCATGAGACTTTTCATCGACAACTGGCGGTGGGCGGGCGTGCCGTTTTACCTGCGGACCGGCAAGCGGATGGCGGTCCGCATGACGGAGATCTCGATCCACTTCAAGCCCATTCCGCAGGTCCTGTTCGGTGCGCCGCCCCGCGGGCCCCTTCAGCCGAACGTCCTGGCGGTCCGCATCCAGCCGAACGACGGTATCTCGATGCGGTTCCAGGTCAA
>Ga0307380_10013095_pt1 | contig 10266 bp, 15 predicted proteins | sample UN3MG_FD_202239 | JGI IMG/M metagenome (GOLD analysis project Ga0307380, IMG submission 202239) | Soil microbial communities from Risofladan, Vaasa, Finland - UN-3 | ecosystem: Environmental > Terrestrial > Soil > Coastal area > Acid sulfate soil | place: Finland: Risofladan, Vaasa | collected... | reverse complement strand
GTAGGACCATTTAGGCTGGAGATAAAAATGAAGAAGAAGTTACTTAAGCAATTTAAACAAATGTTCGAGGATAAAAAGAGGGAAATCTTAAAGCGATCGGACACAACTGCTTTAGAATTAGATATCAATGGGGATGATATGGATAAAATCCAGGGCGATGTCCTTGGTGCTATTATGGAGCAGCTGTCCAGGCGAAGTATAAAACAGCTGGAAAACATTGAAAAGGCATTAAACAAAATCGAAGACGGAACATTTGGTGAATGCGAAGAGTGTGGCGAAGCCATTTCTGAAAAAAGATTGTTAGCCAAACCGGACGCAGACACTTGTATTACGTGTGCCGAGAGGTTAGAGTATGCGGCACGACAGTTCGCTAGCTGATCCTAGCGATATCTCCACATAAAGTCAGGAATCATTTCATGATTAGAGCACCACTGATTTGGGAACGAACCAAAGACGGCGAGGCAATGTATGATGTATTTTCTCGCCTGGTTAAGGATCGTATTATCTTTTTGACTGATGTGATCGATACGGAGACAGCTACCACGATAGCTGCTACGTTGTTGTTTTTGGACAACCAGAACCACAATAAAGAAATCTCGTTGTATATTAATTCCCCAGGTGGTTACGTTCACTCGGGGCTTTTTACTATATACGACACGATGAATTTCATCAAGGCCCCAGTGAAGACGGTGTGCATTGGTGAGGCGTATTCGGCCGCTGCTGTGATTTTGGCTGCCGGCAACCCTGGGTCCAGGTTTGCCCTTCCGAACTCTCACATAATGATTCACGAGTCCAGTGCGGGCGCCGAAGGATCGACTTCCAAACTGGTCAAGCATGCCGAGCGAATCAAGCTGTGGAACGACCGGCTGGTCGAACTGTTGGCGAAACACTCCAAAAACTCTGTGGCTAAGATTCAGAAGTTGGTCAAGGACGAAACCTATCTTGATGCGGAAGAAGCTAAGAAGCTAGGTATTATTGATGAAGTGCGTTCTTCATTAATGGTAAGGACAGAAATTAACCTCAATCCGGCTAAGAAGAAGAGGGAAAAGACTAGTTGATATGAATGAGAAACAATTATATTAAATCCGTTATATGTAAATATCTTTTTGGAAAACGCTGCCCGAAGTGTTTTTCTAGTTATAATAAAGATAGTTTTATAATCACGTCCCAAGTAGGATTCACCAGCCGTATGAAGTTCCTGTTGCAGAGGCCACAGGGACGACCTATGGATTTTGACGAGAATCCTTTGTTCGAAGACCGGGACAGCCGACATTTGTATAAAATGTGGATATATACCTACCGGGAAATCGCTTGGCCAGTAAAGTTTCGAGCGTATGTCCCGGTGGTATCTATAGAGATTCGTTGCAAAAAATGCCATCACATCCGGGAAATAGAATTAAATGGCGAGTTTAAATTATAGGATATTCCCATATAATGAGTATGGTAAAAGAGTTATCCAAGGATGCCCGGAAACGTTCTGAGGACCCCTCCCAAGAAAACCTCAGGGAGGCGAAGTCTAAGTGGAACGAAGAGAAGAAACTATTTATAGCCCAGGTGATCGCGTTCGGCCGGGGTTTTAATGGTAAGGGTGACCCTCGGGCCAACCTACCTCCCAGTGACATAAAGCATCCGTTCCCTCCAGAGATACCTCAGTATCTGGAGGACATGTCTCGGCGTTTCGAGAATCTGACTCAGGGCGCCCACCGTATTGTTAATATGCAAGCGGATTATAGCCGGAATAGGCGCAAGGGTAAAAAAGATAATGTGCAGCCACAACAGCAACAGCCCTTCCAAATGGCCGCGGCAACTGCTGAATACCTGCTGGAGAAGCAGGCAGCTACTCGTTTATCCAGGTGGTGGGCCTGGGTTACGCAGTATCCTTGGTTCCATGATGACCAGGCCACCAAAGATAGACTAGCATTATTATATTCGCTTGGTGATTTTAAAAATCAAATAAATGATATTGAATATGTTCTTACCAGCTCGGACAACAATGCTTTAGCCCATTCGTTTTATTCCTGGCTGAAGTTTTCCGCATTGTTTAATACAAGATTTGTTACCAAGTTTGATGATACTCTTGAGAAACACTTAGGTTTATTTAAAGAAAAAGCAGAATCTGGCGAGGAAATAGGGCCACCACCGCCTCGGCCGACTCAAGGATTTTCCGAAGAGCAAGAGGATCAAAAAGAAAACCAAGAGGAAACGCAGGAAGAAAAAGCGACCGAGCCAATTGAGGGTATAGCAAAAGCAGTAAGTGCAATCCAGAATGATATGGAGCGGGCTCTTATTGCTGGGGCGAAAATAAAAACTCTAATAAATCTAAATAAGATTTCCCCTGTGGGAAACGTGGATGCAATCGATAGGTATTACAAGAATGTATCCCAGAAAGCCTTTGCTTTATTGATGGGTATCAAAAGAAAGGATGGGGAACAAGACATCCGAGATCAATATGGTCATCTGATTGATGCTTATACTAATTTTATGAAGGAACTATCTCAGATGGCTGGGCTAACCGTTCCGGTAGGAACGATTGCCGAACTAATGGTTAAGCTAGAAGAGATTGAGAAGCGGGCTTATACTTCTGTTCCGATACAGAAGCTGGCAGGAAAGAAGATACGGCGTTGGCTGAGAAGGATGCGGCTCAATTTACATACCGATGAGCTGAACCGTTTCAAGCTGGATACCGCCCGCAAGATGAAAGACCTGGATAGTTTGATGAATTCTACCCAAGACCTTCTGCAAAATCCTGACACAGTTATTGTTGAGGTTATTTCATTAGTGCTGAAGATGTATGGCATGATTGCCGATTTGTGTTACGATTTTTCAATTATTGGAAGATACCACAACGCTGCCCTGGGAGAGGAGAAGTCAAAATCAAAGAAGCCATCGTCTGGTGCGGTATCTACCACGGACATAAATTATCTAGAGAAGACCATGAGCAAATTCCTTCAGCACGCTGCATCACTAGATAGTAAGGTCAAAGCGCTATGAATGATTCTGTAATTATAGGGACGCACCGTCTGAATTCTTTGGTGGCTCTGACAGAAGAAGAGCAGGAGCGAGGTCTAAGTGGAGTGGCATGGCCGCCTCCAATAATGAGCTTTCCATTTAAATCAGCTACGATTCGGAAGTTCTGGATGAAAGAAACCGTCTCTCCGTTGGACATTATTTTTTGTAGAGCGGGGAAAGTTGTTTCAATTCATCGAGGCGAGCCGCTGTCTTTGAAATTAATCGGGCCGAACTCTCCTACTGATTTGGTTGTCGAACTTCCGGCCGGCCTGGCCTCCAAACGCAATATACAAATTGGGCAAGCGGTCGAAGTTAGGTATTCTGTAAAAACCCTAGCGCGGAAGTTCGAAGTGATCTTGAAGAGTTGGGGTTGACAAAGGGAGGCAAGATGTTTAACTTTCGTCGCATGGTAACCCTCCCCCAATGTTTCAGTGCCCTCATTGCCTCCGGCTGCGGCCAGCGGTGCAATGAGTTGAAGACCATGTTGCATTCTGAGCTGCTGGCTCTCGACGAGGCTACAGGAAAGACCAGAGCCGAGATTTATAAGTTCGGCAAGGAAGAACATCCGGATATCCATAAAACATTAAGGCAGTCTGTGGCTGTTATTGTTCGCAGCCAGCTTCATGATGTAGATGCGTTTTACTTCGGAGAGGATGCGACCAATGCAAACGCACGCAATCTTTAATGACAACGTCAAGCATGGCGTCCCCAACTTGCTGAACAAATCTCCATTTGTTCTAGATGCGGATGACAGCTATGACGTTTTTGTTTTTAGGCGTCTGTTGGAAGCTTCTATGAAGTTGGGTTTGTGGGACGGATTTGTTGGGCAGGGTTGACAGAACGATCTAAAGTGATTATGTTTTTGTCATGAACGACATTCTGCAAGACAAGATGAACGATGCTCTAGAGTCTTTCGGAGCCAAGGCTGAATGCACCCGAGCCGAACGTCACCGTCATCTGGCATTTTTCGATATCCGTCTTCGTGATGGGTATCGAGTGCGTCGTTTGGAATGGCACTCCCGAGAAATTGCTCTGAGCCTTCAGACTCAGGGCGAGCCGATTATCACAACGATTCCGCGGCTTGGGGTAGTTCGATTGAAGGTGGCACTGGAAGAGGCAGAGACTCTGAGATTGAATGATCTTTTTAAAGAGCACGCCGAACCAGCAGGAATCCTGCCGTTTTTGATCGGTGAGACAGACGAAGGCAAGCCTTTGTGGCTTGACATGGCTACGAATCCGCATATGTTGGTGGCTGGTGCAACCAGTTCGGGCAAGTCCACATTGCTCCACGTTCTAGTGGAGAATGCTCTGCGGCGAAATGACGTGGATTTGTTCCTGGTGGATCCCAAGCAAGGGGTCGAGTTCAGTCGGTATGCCAGCGAAGCCATGATGATTACTTCTACATACGATGAGACCATTGCAATGCTGGAAAACATCCGGCAGCTGATGGAAACTCGTTATGTGGAAATGCGTAAGCTCGGTGTTAATTCTATCGAGGCTCAGCCAGAAACGTTCACCAAGAAACTAATCATCGTGGACGAGGCGGCCGACCTGATGATGTGGGATTCTGATAAGACCAATCCCAAGAAGGGTCAGCTAGAGAAGCTGATTGCCAGCATTGCACAAAAAGCCCGAGCGGCAGGCATCTACATGGTTCTGGCAACCCAGCGGCCCAGCGTGGATGTTCTAACCGGGCTGATCAAAACCAACTTCCCGGCCCGGTTGGCATGCAAGGTTACCTCGCACCAGGACTCGAAAGTGATTTTGGATCGCACAGGTGCAGAAACTCTAATGGGTCGAGGCGACGCAATCCTTAATACGGGCAAGCATAATTATGTTCGTTTCCAGGTTGCGTATGTCGATCCTGTTAGGATCGTTCGCTAGTCGAGCCGCTATGCTATCGTTCATCTAATAGCACCCCAGGAGGTGCTATGGCTTTTAAATTGAACGAATTAGCTAAGTGTGTTTTTAAAGAAGCTCAGAGCCGCGGATGGTTTCAGGATCATTGGCAGGAGGGGCATATCCACGAACACCTGGATGCCGCCTCAGAGGGAGCAGACGAAGCGTGGAAATCTGTAGATTACGAGCTTCCTCGTTTTGGTAGTAAGATAAACTCTGAGGTGGCGGAGCTGTGGGAGGCTTATAGAAGAAGCATCCTGCACGAGCCATGTGATAAGGTATATCCAAACGGCCAGCCGATAGGTTTAAGCTGCGCAGAAGAAGAGCTTGCAGATATTTTGATTGTGGTATTAGAGTTCGCTGGATTCATGGGGGTAGATATTGAAGAGGCCGTCAAAATCAAACGGCACTACAATACGACCAGGGAACAAAAGCATGGAAATAAACGAGCGTGAGCAATATAATCAAACAGATCAATGATTTAGCATCCCTACTATCGGAACAAGATTTAGACGAATGGATCGTCCCTAAGCTGATCGAGCACTATACGCCAAAGCTAAACTCTTTGGCAGCTAAGGCTTATGGTTCCGCTGGCGAGTGCAGTCAACTAGCTCGGATGGCTTTCAAGGAAAGGTCCAAGAGTGAGTTGCGCGCGGCTCTGTATACTTTCATCTTCAAGGCGGAACACTGGCGAACCGGCCGAGACGTAAATACATATCTTCTCAAATCGTTAAGCCGGCTGGCCGACCGTATCAAGTGGGACTCTGACAGCGTCAAGAAGGTGAACGCGCTGGTGTGTCCGGGTTGTAAGTTTTTGAAGAAGCGGGAGTTTGTTATTGCGTTTGGAGATATGTGGAAGTGCCAAGAGTGTTCTGGTGAACTAGAGCGTGCCCAGGAAGATATTAAAAAGCTGAAAAACACCGACCTGGACTTTGCTGTGATGCTGGAGGGCAGACTTAGGTTGTTCCGGTCCTTCGCCACTCATTCTAGGCGTGGCTACCGGTGTCCCGATTGTGGGCGGTTCATTCCAGAATCGTGCAATGGGGAGCATGGCATCTGCTGTCCGTATATTAATTGCATGTTTTCTGGTTCCATCGAAGACATGGAACGAATGGCTCATCCGGTCGGCCTGACTAGGCGTCTGGAGTTGAGTTTGCAGACTCCGATCGATAATGACCAGAAGGGCCCGGAGATTCAGGACACCTTCATGTCCGACGATATCGACCCCGACATTCATATCGAGATGAATGAGATGATGCATATAGAGCTGAGCACATTGCAGCAAGTGATTGCAGAGCAGCTAAAAGCAGTAAAGCGGACTAACTCTCCCGGAACAATGTTGCAGAAGTGCTTGATGTATGAAGCCTACAGCAACATGCTAATAGAGTATCCCGAAGATATGGTTTCATATCTGGTGCATCAGAAACAGACGGCCGAGTATCCAATTCAGTCCAGGATATTCCAGGAGTATGTCAGGTTAATTCAAGACGCTCTACCTTACACGATAGAGAAAAGCGATGGGCCTCACGAGGTAGTCTCATTGTTGGACCCTAATATATCATTGTTCGAAGGCGTTAGCATGTTTAATGCTGTAGTTCGTAGCGACAACACCATTCCGAACAACACCACGGAGACATACACTGGCGGCCGTAAATTCAAATGCTACGGCCCTTGTTTTATTGGATTAGTAATTGATGTTGTGGACCGCAGAAATGACAAATCATTACGGGAACATGTCCAGGATTATAGTTTTGTCCAAGTAAAGATGTCTCAGGAAATTGATCCGGGCACGCCAGTAACAGTAAGACATTATAGAATGCCTAGTCATTATGAAATGGGGAGTCTTACATATCTTCAACGGATCCGCAAGCGTATAGTTGACAAGGTCTATTTCAAGATGCATGGTATGAAACGAGAGCCGCGGTGCGCATGACATGCCTAAGAAGAAACTAGAATGCATAGGTGACCCCGATGTCGAATTGTTCGACCAAGGATATTCCATTATTGGAATTGACGAAGCTGGTCGGGGACCAATTGCTGGGCCGATGTTCGTCGGGATTGTTCACTTCCGTGACGATTCGTGTAGCAAATTGGGACTAAAGGATTCCAAGCGATTCTCTTCTGAGAAAAAGAGACGAGCCGTCGAGTCCAAAATACGAAAGCAGGCTTGGGATTATGATGTAATTCGAATTCCAGTTAATGAAATAGAATCAGCGATTAATTTGAATGATTTGTTTGACCAATGTACGGCAGATAGCATAAGCTGTAAGGGGCTGGGTAAAAAAGTTTGTATTCTGGTTGACGGTAATAGGAAAATTAAAGGACTGCCGCAGGACATACAGATTTGTAGACCAAAGTTAGATGCAACAAGTTGGCATGTTGCCGCAGCATCTATCTTGGCTAAGACGGCTCAGACAAGATATATGGAATCTTTAGCTAAAAAGTATCCGCAATACGGCTTTGATAAGCATCATGGTTATGGAACTAAAGCACATTTCGAAGCTATAAAGATATATGGATTTTTGGATGAGCATCGAAAGTCGTGGGTTAAACCGGAGAAGTTAATATGAGAATCTTTCTAATTAGGCACGGTGAGTCGCAGGCGAATGTCGATGCTGATATTCACCAAATTATTCCAGATCATGACATTGCTTTGAGCCCATTAGGAATGGAGCAGGCTCAAAAAGCCGGTCACGTATTAAAGAAATATCTAGTAGAACACCCTCCGGTTTTGGGCCCGGCAGCAGCAGCTCAGGCAGCCAGCGGATTAATTCAGAACCTGGGAGCTTTGTTTGGTCAGGGTGGACAGGGAGGAATGCTGAAGCAAATGCAGGACGCCCAAAGCCAGTTGTTGAAAGCTAGGCTGTGGAACTCCCCATACCGGCGTGCCCGGGAGACCGCTCAAATTCTTGGCGGCATTATTAACGAGCATGTATTAGACCGCAGAGAAGATGTTCTGTTGTGCGAGCAACAGTTTGGATTGTTTGACGGACTGGGCAAGGACTTGCCAGCAAAAAGGTTTCCCGCAGAAGCTAAGTGTTTTGAGCACCAGAGGAAAGCTAACGGTAAGTTCTGGGCCAGGTTCCCCATGGGCGAGTCGCCTTTTGATGCCGCTTGTCGTATCCGTCAATACTTCGGCACCATCAAACGTGATGAAGACGACAAAGGAATCTCCGACCACATTATTGTTTGCCACGGAACAGTGTTGAAGCTGTTTACGATGATGTGGCTGCATCGTAAGTATGAATGGTTCGCAGATGAACCGTGCCCCGGCAACTGTGGCATTCGTCTTATTGAAAAGGATAGCAACGGAGATTATAACGCCAACTACATCTATGGCGGCCATAGAAGCGGTAAGCCGTGGGAACATAAAGGAAACAAATACGACCCTGAGGTAATAAAATGAAGCATATTACAATCCTAGTTTTGGGCGACTGGTCTCATGATGGCCATAACAAAAGTTCCATTGTAACAATTCGCAGTAATCTGACTAAATCCGAAATAGAAGACGCTTATCGCAGTGGAATAAAAAAGGTAGGCATGTCTTTTGCTGAAGATATTGGTGCAGAGTATGAAGAACATGGTGCCACTATTAGTCCAGAAGAGATAGAGCTTCTTGAAAATGCCGGCATTGATACGTCCTGCATTGAGCCTCCGCAACCCTGGCACGAAGGTCACAGGATATACGAAGAATGTTTCGTGGACATTTATATGGAGATTGTTGCTTTGGGCAACCCTGACCTGGAATGGGAACGAGTGGGTCATGAGGAAAACCATCTGAGAATTGGTGGATACGGTTTGTTTTCATAAAGCCAAATGATAAGATGCTTTTGATATTGAGAGAAAATAAAGATGGATAATAAAATCACCCAATCTGATATGATTAAAATGATTGTGGAGCTGATTAAAACAGACCCACAAACAACTGTCGTGTCTCAGTTTGTTTTGATTCCAGAATATCCCGATGAAGATTTAAAGGCCGCAGCGGATAATCTGGTTGAAAACGCTATGAATCCTGACAATTGGAATCTGCATGGGGAACCAGACGTTTGTGGGAAATATAGTAGGTTTCCGGGCTATATGGAATATTGTTTCGATTGTGAACCAATGGACGATCAGCTGCGTGCTTATGTATTTGTAAAGGATGGCATTGTAAAGCACGTTGATGTTACGGGAGAATAAAGGTGGCACATAATATATTCTTTACGGCCGATACTCATTGGGGTCACGCCAGGATCGTCCAGTTGTGTGACCGACGCATTGTAGGATCGGACGGAGAGTTGCGTCAGTTTAAACATGTAGATGAAATGGACGAGGTAATGATTCAACGCTGGAATGAGCGTATTGGCCCAAAGGATATCGTCTATCACCTGGGGGATTTCAACTATAAATCCAATGCGGGTAAGTATTTCCACCGTTTGAATGGGGCGCAGAAATTCCTGTTGGTGGGTAATCACGATAGTGCCGATACGTATAAGCAACCCTGGTCTCATGTTTATGGGAAGAAGCATGAGTATGTAGCATTAAAGCGTCAGTTCGATGGGCAAGATGTAGTGTTGGCTCATTTTGCTCAAAGGGTTTGGCATAGTTCTTGTCATGGTGTATGGCACTTGTATGGACACTCGCATGATAAACTTCCTCCGAATGGGCTTTCTTTTGATGTCGGAGTGGATGGACACGATTTCTATCCATGGGAGTGGAGCGAGATTAAAGATAAGATCGCTACGTTGGATTACAAGAATCATCCCGAGGCCCATATTCTAAAAAAGAAACTGGGTTGACAAGGGGGACAAGAATGACTAAGTTACAAGAATGACTAAGTTTCACGAGGACTACTTGAAGGGATGGGGCGGAGACCTGAAATCCCTAGCCAGAGCAATCTGTGATTTGAAATATGACCGGACGGCCGAATTCATTGAGGCCCTGGCAGTTGCCGTTTACGAAGATGCAGAGGCAGATGCGGGTCGCGGCAGAACACAATTGGCTGGACGGCTTCAAGAAACGAGCATGCATTTGTCTCGGGCGTCTGACGAAATGCAAAAAGCCTGGAAGATTTGCGAACCATTTATGAAACCATCGATGCACTATCGATAGCGGAACGGCCCCGAAGCGGCTTGATCTCGCCGACAAGGGAGTTCATTGTCCTCGTTGCAGTAGCTTAATTAACCCAGGGTTCCCAAGCCTTTATGGTCAGTGTAAACGTCGCGGCCTCAAGTGGTATTCACATATCTCCGGGTTCACCGTGGCGGGAGCTGAGTGCCGCGATGTAAAAGCTGAACATGAAAAAATCAATAAAGACGCCCGAGCACAGGAGAAGGGTCGTCTTTGTGCAGCAGAACGCGAACGGTTTTTAACTCA
>Ga0307380_10013094_pt1 | contig 10266 bp, 6 predicted proteins | sample UN3MG_FD_202239 | JGI IMG/M metagenome (GOLD analysis project Ga0307380, IMG submission 202239) | Soil microbial communities from Risofladan, Vaasa, Finland - UN-3 | ecosystem: Environmental > Terrestrial > Soil > Coastal area > Acid sulfate soil | place: Finland: Risofladan, Vaasa | collected... | reverse complement strand
GGCAGGCGCGCTTGGCTATAAGAGCGAGTCCCAAGGCAACCCCCGCTTGTGGTAGTAAGGCAAGACCCAGATATTTTTTCACTTCACCTGAGGCATGAGAAATTGTAGCCCCGGCTCTCGTCCCAAAATACTTGCCGAAGTATCTACTTAGAACAATTAATAGCGCTAATATACCAGCCGTTTTCATAGCACTCAAATCAAAATGCAATCCTGCCAGAACAAAAAACATGGCATAGATTACCTCTTCGATTTTCTCGACCACAAGAAACATCTCTCTTTTCCTCGCTTTATTCATCACAATAAAGCCGGCAACCATGTTTGTCAGAATTGCTGAGATGCCCAGGAGCTCGGCAACGCCATCACCCAGCATAATCATTCCGAAAACTATAACTAACAGCAAATCAGGCGTTTTTACCAGTTTGGCTATATAAATTAAGGCAAAGCCGAAAAGTATGCCTATGGCTATAGCCTCAGCTATATGTAGGAAAGGGACACCCAACATTTGATAGAAGGAGATACCTCCGGCACCACCCATTAGGGGTTTACATATACCTAAGGCGATGGCAAAGACTATAACCGCAATGGCATCATCAAGGGCAACCACTGCCAATAAGGTTGTGGTCAAAGGACCACTCGCTTTGTATTCGTGGATTATTGCCATTGTTGCCGCTGGGGCAGTGGCACATGATATGGCGCCTATGATAAAGGCTATTGGGAAGTAGGTCTGAGACAAAGTGGCGTTTGGAATACTCAAGACGAGAGGGGATAAGAATACTAGCAGTAGAGTAACGATAAGGCAGGCACCTAAACTTTGAAAAGTTGTTATCCAGGCAATACTCCTTCCCAATTTTCGTATAGCTTCTAGGTGAAGGCTCCCCCCAATCAAAAAGGCAATAATGCCCAGAGCGACATTGGTCATTATGTCCAAATTTTCTATGGTCGCTGCTGATATTATGTTTAGAAGAGAAGGGCTCAGCAAAATACCGATAATGATATAGCCGGTAATCCTGGGAAACTTGATTTTCTCCGTGACTAACCCGCCCAGAAAACCGATAACTATAATTATTCCTATGGCTAAGACTAGATTCATTTCCATAAGAATTACCCTTGGTTAGACCCCTGTCCTTTCAATTTTGGTGTGAAGCCAAGATTCTGGCTTTATCACGCTAATCATATAAATCTTAGCCAATAGTGGAGCAATGACATCTGATGATAAATGCTCTCTTTGGTCATTAAAAAAGCCCTGGAGCTCTCAACTACAGGGCTCTTTATTTATCAGTCCATAAATTAGGATAACTGTATCTTATATAATAATGCTTTTAGTTCTTATTATACCGAGCCTACTTTGGGCTAAAAAGCTGAGAAAAGTCCCCGTCAAAGCTTTTCAAGAAGCTATGCATATCCAGCACCTCGTCAGCGGTTAGCTCATCCATTTTCTTGAACTTATCCAATTCCGCCTCAGTGAGGTCGGTAATAACCTTAGGTGCCTTACCCTCCTTAATTACTGCTGCCACTAAACACTGAGTTTGGCAGGCTGAGCAAAATACACTTAAAAACCACAAATCTTCCTGGTGACCAAGAACTTTAATATTATCTACCTCATAGCGCTGCCGACAAACACTACACTTTATTGAAGTCATAAACCTTTTGATAAGCTTCTCTTCCATCAATTCAGCCTCTAGTTTACCTTAGGTGAATGAAGTCCTAACTTAAGACTTACGCTTATTAAAGTCCTCTAAATCGAGGGTGTTAATGAAATCATAGAAAGCCGACATCTTTTTCAACTCTTCTTCGCTAATCTTCTTGCCACCAGCCTCACCACCCTCTGTACTCTCTTGTGAAATAGGTTTACCTGTCTCCTTGTCTAATACGATACCTGCTTTGTCTAAAACTACCTCCTCGGCATAGATAGGTACCTCCGCCCTTACCGCCAGCGCCAGAGCATCGCTAGGGCGAGAGTCAATTTCCATTTGCCCTCCATCTACATCAAAAATAATCTTGGCAAAAAAGGTATCGTTCTTAAGGTCGCTGACGATAATAGAGTTGATAGTAGCCCCCAGGGTATTAATAACCGTGCGTAACAAGTCGTGAGTCAAAGGCCTTGGCACAGTAACACCTTGCAGTTTTACAGCTATGGCATCCGCCTCGGCAGGACCAATCCAGATGGGTAAATAGCGCTCTGTCATCTTTTCTTTCAGCATCACCACCCGTTGATAATTCATTAGACTAACCCGGATGCTGTCAATAGTCATCTCTATCATGTCAGACCTCCTCTATTCCTCGACGACTTTATTCTACTCCACATCGCTACTGCTGTCAACCTGAAATAGAAAATTCTTTATCATGGGATAGGGTTACTAAGCAGTTTTTAACACCGTTTAGTTAAACTCTCTCATTAAGGCATAGATTATGGTATAATAGTAGAGGTAAAAAAATTTAACCTCAGTCTCAGTGAGCCCGGATATGATTGGCACCACCAGAGAGATAATTGCTAAAGCCGAAGAGAGATTGAAACTTAATGATTAGTCGGCTTAATATTCGCCAGATGGCTGAAGAGAAAGAAGAAGGCCTTTCTCCCTACGCGGTAAAAAGTAGGTCGTCACGAGGTAGACTCAAGCCGGAGGAACCCTGCCCGATACGCACCGCCTTCCAGCGTGACCGAGACCGTATTATCCACTGTAAGGCCTTCCGCCGTCTCAAGCATAAGACGCAGGTTTTCATTGCTCCCTTGGGTGACCACTATGTAACCCGGCTTACCCACACCCTGGAGGTGTCTCAAATAGCTCGCACTATGGCTCGAGCCCTTGACCTTAATGAAGATTTGACTGAGGCAATTAGCTTAGGTCATGACTTGGGTCATACTCCTTTCGGGCACGTCGGTGAGGATGTCTTAAATGAACTATATCACGGGGGGTTCAGGCATAATGAACAAAGCCTCAGAGTCGTTGACATCTTAGAAAATAATGGGCAGGGGCTCAATCTCACCTGGGAGGTGAGAGACGGTATCCTAAATCACTCTAAAACAAGGGTAGATATATTGGGGCAGGGTTGGGGAAAAGTAAACACCCTGGAGGGTGAGGTGTGTAAGCTCGCTGATACTGTTGCCTATATTAATCATGATATTGGCGATGCTATAAGAGCTGGCATCATCAGCGAAAACGATTTACCACCCTCAACCATTACTATGTTAGGTCGCTTCCACTCACAACGCGTCAATACTATGGTCTGTGATATTATTGATTACTCCTGGGCGGCAAGTGGTTATGATACTATAGACAACCCTACTATAGGTATGAGCCCTCAAATTTTGGAGGCAAGCAATAACCTCCACGATTTTCTTTTTGCCAGGATATATAATGTGCACTCAGCCCAGGAGGAAGCAGAAAAGGCAAGAGGGGTGATTCGCCTATTATACAAATACTTCACTGAGCACGAAGATAAGCTGCCATCAGAGTATCGTTTTTATAGTGATGACATTGAGCAAAGGGTAATTGACTACATCGCTGGTATGACTGACCAGTATGCCCTGAGGCTGGCTGAAGAGCTGTCATTGACCAAAGGTGAGGTTAAATAAAGGTTGTTTATTAAGGGGGATAGGGTTACAAAATAATAAGATGGGCGTTATTGACGAGGTAAAGCAGAGGACAGACATCGTTGAGGTTGTTAGCCAATATACTGCTCTAAAAAAGGCTGGACGAACCTTCAGGGCGCTATGTCCGTTCCATTCTGAAAAGCACCCTTCATTCTTCGTCTATCCTGAGCAGCAGAGCTGGCACTGCTTCGGTGCCTGCAATACCGGTGGTGACATTTTTTCATTTGTTATGAAAAAAGAGGGTATTGACTTCGGAGATGCGCTGCGTCTTCTCGCCCAAAAGGCAGGGGTTACCATCCCATCAAGATTTGAGCCAGAAGCCGGGAAAGAGGAGAGGGAAAGGTTATATCAAATTAACCAAGCGGCAGCCCAATATTTTCATAATTTGCTCCTTAACTCTGCGGTTGGAGAAAGGGCAAGAGGGTATTTTGCCAGCCGAGGGCTCTCGCCAAAAACCATCGCTGACTTCCAACTGGGCTTTAGCTTAAATAGCTGGGATGCTTTGAAGCAATACCTGATGGAGAGAGGCTATGCGGAGAGCGAATTGTTGGCCGCAGGTTTAGTAATAGAGGCGGAGGCAGGAGGAACCCACGACCGATTTCGCAATCGGTTAATGTTCCCCATACAAGACATCAGAGGACGCATTGTTGGCTTTGGGGCAAGGGTGCTTGATGATTCTCTGCCTAAATATCTCAACTCGCCGCAGACACTAATTTTTGATAAGAGTAGTTGCCTGTATGGCATAAACCTAGCTGCGGCAGCTATCAAGCAGCAAAACCTGGTGGTGATTGTAGAGGGCTACATGGATGTTATCACCGCTCACCAAAATGGTTTCAGTAATGTAGTTGCCTCTATGGGAACCTCAGTTACCGAGAAGCAGGTTGGCACGCTAAAGAGGCTAACCAAGAATGTGGCTTTAGCTCTTGATGCTGATGCTGCCGGAGAGGAAGCTACTCTACGGGCTATAGGCTATGAAAATACCCTTGAAGCTGAGGCTAAGGTTATCATCCTGCCTAAAGGTAAGGACCCTGATAATGTTATTAAAGAAGATGTAAAAATTTGGCAAAACTTGCTGGAGGAGGCTTTACCTATAGTCGATTACACCTTCAATATGGTTACCGCTGAACTTGATTTGACCACTGCTAAGGGTCAGACACTGGCAGTTGAAAAGTTAGCATCAATCATTGGGAAAATAAAAGACCCGGTGAGGCAAGCTCACTATGTGCAGAAAGTAGCTCGCCTGACCGACAAGAGTGTGCATACCATTGAGGCGGTGATAAGCAGTCTCAAACCATCTCCAGTTAGACACAAGGCTCAAGAGCCAAAACAGGAAGCTTTTACCCGCGCTCTGCGTCTAATTTCATCCAGCCCTGTTGAGGAATATTGCCTTGCCCTGCTACTCCAGCACCCTGAGCTTAAAGGTAGAAATGAGGGGCTTTCACCTGAATATTTTGAGAATAGCGAAAACCGTGAAATCTTTACTGCCTGGCAGCAAGCTAATGACCTATCATCACTTAAGGATGGGCTTGACCCTGCTATCTGGGAGCACCTTGATTCCCTGAAAACCAGGAGTTTACCTGCCAATCAAATAGAGCAGAAATATGCTAATTGTGTCCTCCGCCTGCGAGAAAAATTCCTCCGAAGTTTAGAGGTAAAAAGAGCCGGGGTATTAGCCTTAGAAGCCGAGTCGGGAGGTACTGCTGCTGAGCTGGCTAAGCTTGAGGAGCAAGGGATAGAAGTCAGCGTTCAACTGGGGGAAGTTTTTGCCCAAAAAGCCAGAAGAGGTCAGGAGCAAAGGAGGTGATAAATGGTCTTAGAAAACAGTGAGTACTCTACGCAGTTCGCGTCTCAAGATAAGAGCGACGAGGAGTTGCGTCCAAATGAAGGGCTAGATGTTAAGCTTGAATCCCCCACAGATTACGAGTTAGAAACACCAGCAGAACAACTGGAGGAGCAGGCGATAGCAGATGACCCAGTTCGTATGTACCTTCATGAAATTGGTAGAGTGCACCTCCTCACCGCTGAGAATGAAAAGGTCTTAGCCAGAAAGCTGGAGGAAGGTAAACGCATCAATGAGATTAGACAAGACTACCTACAGGGATATGGAAAGTCCCCTTCAGCAACTGAAATAATACTTACTATGCTCAAAGAGCTGGGGCAGGCTTCTACTATCATCCATCTCCTCCAAGAACAGGTTGGTTTAACACCTACCGCCAGCTTTATAGAGACTATCTCCAATGCTAAATTGCGAGATAGCATCAATAATGAGATAAATCAGCAAATAGTCCAGGCTATTGCTAACCAGATGGATAAGTCCGTACCTGCAACAGAACAGCTTCTTATCAATCTGTCAATAAATATTAACCTGTTGCCCGAGGAAATTCTTAATGCTATCTCCAAGAGCGTTTCTCTAGCTGATATAGAGAATCTGGCGGCAAATAATACCTTTATTAATTCCATTCGGATTTATGAAAAACAACTCAGAGCTTATCAAGAGAATATTGAGCGTGAGGCTGAAAAAGCAAAAAGACATCTCACTGAAGCCAACCTGCGTTTGGTAGTCAGCGTAGCTAAGAAACATATTGGACGAGGCATGCCCCTCCTCGACCTCGTTCAGGAAGGGAATATCGGACTAATCAGGGCTGTAGAGAAATTTGATTACCATAGGGGTTATAAATTCAGCACCTATGCCACCTGGTGGATTCGTCAGGCTATTACCCGAGCTATAGCCGACCAATCTCGCACTATTCGCATCCCAGTTCATATGGTTGAGACCATTAATAAACTGCTAAATATAAGTCGCCGCCTGGCTCAGGAATATGGGCGAGAGCCTACCCCCAAGGAAATCGGTGAGGAGATGGAAATACCTCCAGAAAAAATCAGAGTGATAATGAAGTTAGCCCAACTGCCAATATCACTAGAAGCACCTATAGGTGATGAGGAAGACAACCACTTAGGCGATTTTATAGAGGATCGCAATGCTTTGCCACCCCCTGATGCCGCATCCAAGCAACTCTTAAAGGAGCAGATTGATGGGGTGTTATCTACTCTCACCCCTCGTGAGCAGCGAGTACTCCAACTCAGATTTGGTCTTGAGGATGGACGGAGCCGCACCCTAGAGGAAGTGGGGAAAGAGTTCAAGGTAACCAGAGAGCGGATTCGCCAGATAGAAGCTAAGGCACTTCGCAAGCTACGTCACCCCAGCCGAAGCCGAAAATTAAAAGACTACCTGGAATGATGAATATACTCTAACCATCTACATTTAGACCGAGGGTAGTCAACCACTTTGTTCAATTGTTAACAGAGTGTCTAAGAGGGGCGACAGCCCCTCTTTTTGCATTCTCTCTTTCAGAGGAGAAGGAGCGAGGCAGATAAATAATCCCCTGACTATGCTAAAATAAATAGACAGGTCATTATTATCGGAAATAGGGGAGTATCCTATCTGAGGAGCTTGGTAGATGATTCCCGTTAAGCTAAAGATGCGCAATTTTATGTGCTACCGGGGTAGTGTGCCGCCGCTCCTCTTTGATGGTATCCATACTGCCTGCATCTGTGGTGATAATGGCAACGGTAAGTCGGCCCTGATTGATGCTATGACCTGGGCACTATGGGGACGAACTAGAGCCAAGAGTGATGATGACCTCATCCATTTAGGTCAGACTGAAATGGAGGTAGAGTTTGACTTCGCTGTAGGACAACAACCGTATCGCATCATTCGCAAGCGCTCCAAGCCCAAACGACGAGGACGCTCGGGACGAACTATCCTGGAATTCCAGATAGCTACCGGGGATGGCTTCAGGTCAATTACAGGCGATAGTATAGCCCAGACACAGCAGAAAATTATTGATATTCTACATATGGACTACCCCACATTCACCAACAGTGCCTTCTTGCTGCAAGGTCACGCTGATGAGTTCACTGTCAAGCGACCAGTCGAGCGTAAGCAAGTGCTAGCTGATATTCTGGGGCTTTCCTTCTACGATGAACTGGAAGAACGAGCTAAAGACCTGGCCAAGCAGCAAGAAACAGAAAAAGCACAACTAAATAGCGCTATCAAAGATATTAGCGATGAATTAGCCCGAAAGCCAGCCTACGAAGCTGAGTTTGAGGAAGCACAAAGTGAACTCTCCCGGATAGAAAAAGTAACCAAGGAGCAAGAATCCAGACTGAATGGGCTGCGGCAGGAAAAAGAATCACTGGAAAACAAGAAGGTGCAGCTAATCCAGCTTGAAGAGCACATAAGAGACACTGAAAGAGACCTGGAGCGCTGGGATGACCAGGTTAAACAACATCACATCCAGCTCAAAGAGTATGAAGAGTTAATGGCTCGGCGTTCTACCATAGAAGAGGGCTATACTCAGCTTGTTAAAACTAAGGAATTGTGTGATGAGCTTGAACGCAGGTTTAGGCAATCGGTTAATCTGGAGAAGCAGAAGTCACAACTAGATAGCAAAATAAGAGAAGCTGGGCAAAGCCTAATCACTGACCACGCCCTGGTTCAAAGCAGACTCAAGGAACTAGAAGCGAGCTCACAAAAACTGCCCCAACTTAAAAGTGAGTTTTCGTCACTCCAGGTTCAATTGCGTCACTTGGCTGAGCTGGATGAAACACTACTCAGCAGAAGACGAGCTAGCCAGGAGCTATTAACTCAGGTTTATCACCTGGAATCTAATAAAACCCAGCTAGAACAGGAAATAAAGGAGATAGAAGAAAAACTTAATCTTCTGTCAACCCAAACTGAGGCTAAATGTCCCTTGTGTGAAAGGGAGCTTGAAGTAGAAGGTCTGAAGCTCATTGAGGCAAAATATACTGCCGATAGGCACAGCAAATCTGATTCGCTAAAGTCGAATCAAGCTAATCTAGCTTACCAGAAAATGGAGCTAGAGTCGCTAGGAAATGAGGTATTCCAGCTAGAAGCCAGGCTAAAACAAGATAGAGCCTCAGCGCAAAGTAAAGACAGTATCCTTAGCCAATCAATTTCTGAAGCTGAAGAGGCTGGTAATAAGCTAAATGAGGAAAGAAAAAGACTGGCTGAAATTGAAGAGCATCTAGCCAGGAAGGATTTTGCCAATATTGAGCAGAAGGCATTGGAGGAGCTTGAGAGGGAACTGGCCAAGCTTGACTACGACCCACAGCAGCACGAGGAGCTACGCCAGCGCTTGATTAACCTCCAGCAGTATGAAGAGCCAAAGCGGAGGCTGGAAGAAGCTGATAGACTCTTCAATCAAGAAAAGAAGGCTGCTACCAGGGCTGAGGAAGCTGCCCAGGAACTGCGTCATAGCCTGGAGGCTGATAATCAAAAAAGGCAAAGCCTAGGCGAAGAACTTAATCAACTTCCCCGGCTAGTTGATGATTTAATACAGGCTGAAACTGAATACCAGGCGCTAGCCGCACAGCAAGAACAAGCTCAGGAGATAATGTGGCAAGTAAGGGCAAAGCTACAGCGCTGCTCTGAACTGGAGACAAAAAAGAGGGAGAAGGAAAGACTGCTGGCTCAAGTCTCAAGGGAGGAGAAAATCTATAGAGACCTAGCTCAAGCTTTCGGTAAAAAGGGAGTACAAGCCTTGCTCATTGAAATAGCACTTCCCGAAATTGAAACTGAAGCCGATAGATTGCTGGGACGAATGACTGATAATAGAATGCATGTAAAAATTGAAACTCAGCGGCAAACAAAAAAAGGGGATTTATTAGAAACCCTGGATATCAATATCTCTGATGAGCTGGGAACGCGAAATTACGAGATGTTCAGCGGTGGTGAAGCCTTCCGTATCAACTTTGCCATTCGTATTGCTCTATCCAAGCTACTGGCCAAGCGAGCTGGAGCTCCATTGCCAACCCTGGTCATTGATGAAGGCTTTGGCACTCAAGATAGTGCTGGCATAGAAAAACTGAAAGAGGCGATAAACTCTATTCAAGACGATTTCGACAAGATACTGGTCATCACCCATATTGAGGAGCTTAGAGATGCCTTCCCCACTCGCATTGATGTTATCAAAACCGCCGAAGGCTCAACGCTTGAGGTAAGCTAGCAGTGTTGTCGGCAGTGATAATTATACCAGAACCCTTAGTCGTTTGGTAGAAGATGTTAGACGAGTATAGTGTTGACAAAGAAAAAGTGTTGAGTTGGGCTGAAATAAATCTGGGAGCCCTTACTCATAATGTCAAAGGGCTGCATCAGCACCTACGACCTGGGACCCAGTTAATGGCGGTAGTGAAAAATAATGCCTATGGGCATGGGGCGATACCAGTTGCGAAATCAGCGGTGGCGGCGGGTGCAGAGTGGCTGGGTGTCTATTCCTTAGAAGAGGGGCTTGAATTGCGAGCTGGTGGTATTACGACCCCGATCCTGATAATGGGTCCTATACTACATAGTCAAGCAACCGTTGTACTCGAGAAGAAATTGACTCCTACGGTGATCGAAACTGAACTTGCTTCCGCCTTAGACAGTGCAGCTCGAGAGGTCGATACCACGGCTGCAGTGCACGTTAAGGTAGACACTGGCCTCAACCGTTTCGGTGCTAGCATTCAGGATGTTACTTGTTTATTACACTTTATTTCCGGTCTGGGACGGGTAAAGGTGTCAGGGATGTATACGCATTTTACCTCGGCGGATGAGCCAGACCGAAGGACTACCGAAATCCAATTGCAGCGCTTACTCAAGATAGCTGCTACCC
>Ga0307380_10013092_pt1 | contig 10268 bp, 12 predicted proteins | sample UN3MG_FD_202239 | JGI IMG/M metagenome (GOLD analysis project Ga0307380, IMG submission 202239) | Soil microbial communities from Risofladan, Vaasa, Finland - UN-3 | ecosystem: Environmental > Terrestrial > Soil > Coastal area > Acid sulfate soil | place: Finland: Risofladan, Vaasa | collected... | reverse complement strand
TAAAACAATATTTGTTGATTATAATTACAGCGAAAGTAAACCTACTAACGCTGATTTCATAATAAAAAATGTAAAAGATATATTAAAAATAATAGGAGACGAGATGGCAAGTAACGAATATATTAAAAATAGGGTAAAATTGTTCGATGAAAACGGGAAAGTAGTTCCATATATGGCTGTTGGACTTGATTTTGTTGCAAATAATTTTGATGTATCTGAGTCTGATTTTTCTTGTGGTTTAATGGGTAAATTTGCTCAGATAGATATTGAAAGTATATTTAGACCAAAACAAGTTATATATAATGGAAGATATACTACCTGCATGTGGCAGGACGGTACAGTAACAGTTGTGAGAGCAACTGAAGATGAAAATGCAATGCATGAACATGGTGTTGCAATGTGCATAGTTAAGAAATTATTTGGAAGCAGGAATCAATTTCTTAAAACAGTTAAGAATGGCAAGGTTTATAAGCCAAAGGTTAAAAAAGTTCTCAAATTAGAAAAATAAGTGGAGATAAAACATGTCTAGTCTAATAGTACAAGTTCATAAAATAAAGAGTATTGAAAAACATCCGAATGCAGATAAGCTAAGTATTGTTGAAGTTGGCAACGGCTGGCATTGTATTGTTGGGCTAGACCAGTATAAACAGGGAGATTTAGTAGTTTTTTGCCCTCCTGACAGTATTATTCCACCTGCAATTGTGGATAAATATAACTTGGAATACCTTAAAAAGAGTGGTAGGGTTTCTACCACAAAACTTCGTGGGTATATTTCTCAAGGATTAATTCTTGATTTACCAAAAAAGAATTTAAAAGAGGGAGATGATGTTGCTAACCTTCTTGGTATAACAAAATATGAAGCACCTGAACCAAGTTATTCAGGAAATGGCTCAAAACAAACATCAAAGAAAAAGATTAATCCTAATTTCCATAAATATACTGAGATTGAAAATATAAAAAACTTTTCTGATATATTTACAAAAGAAGATATTGTAGTAATAACAGAAAAGATACACGGATGTTTGGAGAAAAAAACAAAAATACTATTGTCAGATGGGTCTACAAAATCCATTGGAGAAATTGTTGACAATAAACTAGATGTTGAATGTTTAGGGAAGGATAAAAACGGAGAAATCGTTTCAACGAAAATATTGAACTGGTTTAATAACGGCAAAACCAAAGATTGGTTAAAAGTTAGTTATGAAAGAAGGGGTTTTGGAACCCAAGGAAGTTATTTTGGGGCATTGAAGTGTACCCCAAACCATAAGATATTTTCACCTGCCTTTAATAAATATGTTGAAGCTAAATCATTGCATGTTGGAGATAATGTTTTATTGATAAAAAATATTGAAGACTTGTCATATTTACAAGAAAGTGTTCTTGTTGGCAAGATGCTAGGAGATGGTTCATATTATTCAAAAAGCGAAAAAAGTGCATCAATATCCTTTAGTCATAAAAAAGAACATGAAGAATATTTAAATTACACCATAAATTGTCTTGGGGATATAGCGGGAAATAAACAGACTGAAATAATAAGTGGATATGGAACCATGATGGCAAGGGGAAGAACACAAAATTTGCCCTCTATCTATATTTGTTTTTCGAAATGGTTTAACGATAGTGGTAAAAAAATTGTACCACAAGATATAAAATTAAATCCAATCTCTTTGGCTTTTTGGTATATGGATGATGGTTCTATGTCTCATCACGAAAAACAGGAGGATAGAATCAATCTTGCTGCGTGTGGTTTTAGTGAAAATGATATAGATATTTTATTAAATGCATTAAATATACAATGCGATATTAATGCAGAAAAATATTTATCTTCAAAAAAATATTGGCGAATTAGAATTAATGCGAAAGATACTAAAAAATTCTTTACTTTGATTGCTCCCTATGTTTGTAAAACTATGCAATATAAATTGCCATATAGATTTCGTCAACTTAATGTATCTTTATCTGAGGATATGAAAAAATATTATAATATATGTGTAGAGAAAGAGATTATAAAAATACAATCAATTGAAAATACTCGAAGTATAAATACTACAAAATATGATATAGAAACAGAAACACACAATTTTTTCGCCAATGAAATTTTAGTACACAATTCTAATGCGCGTTATGGTCTATTAAAAATAGAAATAGGCAATAATATTCCTGTGTTGGACAAGATATCAATGTGGATACAAAAATATATATTAAAAAAAGAATATGAATATGTATGTGGTTCTCATAATATGCAGCTAACACAGTACTCCAATACCAAGAAAACATTTTATAAAGAAAATGTTTGGGATAAAGCCGGTAAAAAATATAATATGAAAGATGTTATACAAACTGGAATGATTATATATGGAGAGGTATACGGAGCAGGAATTCAGAAAGATTTGACATATGGGCTTGATGAGCCAGACCTTGTTGTGTTTGATATAAAGGTTGACGGAAAGTATATGAACTGGAATGTTGTCAAAGACTTTTGTAATGCATTTGGTCTAAAGCATGTGCCGGAACTATATGCAGGTAAATATAGCGATAAAATTGTTGAGAAACTTACTATAGGCAATTCTATATTGTGCCCTGACCAAATCCGGGAAGGTTGTGTGGTAAAAATGTTTGAAGAAGAAAACCATCCTAGAATCGGAAGAAAAATATTAAAGAGTGTTAATGCAGAATATCTTGCGAGGAAAGACAGGAGTGAGTATAAATGAAAAGATTATTTGAACTATCTTCAGGGACTTGTATTGTTATAGACTCGATTGATGTGATAGAATATTATGAAGAAGAGGCAGGAATAGATGAAAGCTGGAATATAATTTTTAGAGGTGGGTATGAAGTTCGTGTTAAATCATGGGATGACATGCGTGCTATCTTTAAAAATTTTTATCTAAAACAAAGTTCTGAATATAAGTAATATTGCTACTTGACAAATTAGCAATTGTGTGGTATAATTATAGACAATCTATCTGCGTAGATAGATATATCGGCTTTAATACAAATGCACTTAGCCGATGTGCATGACAGGAGAATGAAATGTTTAGTGACAAATTTGTTGTAGCTTTAAAGGTAGATGGTAAAGTTTTAAGAGAAAAGGGGAGCTCAGTACAAATTCCTTTTAATACTGAATACAGTATACTTTTAAAAAATCTCGAATCTAAAAAAGCAGTTGTAAAAATTTCTGTTGATGGAGAAGATGTTCTTGATAGTAATAAACTGATTGTATTTCCAAATGCAGAAATTGAGTTAGATGGATATATGAAAGATAGTATAGCTAAAAACAGATTCAAATTTATTGAAAAGACGAAACAGATAGAGGAATATCGCGGAAACAGAGTTGATGATTCCTTAATAAGAGTGGAGTTTTGGTTCGAACAAGACGAGCCAATAGTAACACATACTTATAATCATCATCATAACTATAATCAGTATGACTATTATTATCCTTGGTATATTTATCATGGGTATCCTTGGGGTGTTTGGCATCCAAATGGCGGAACTGTTACATATACGTCATCTGATGGCAGTGGCTTTAATAATGGGAACAAGTCAATTACGTTACCTAATGAAGATTTTGGAAATTTTGATGACAATGGCTTTAATAATGGGAACAATCCAATAACTGTCAATAACATGAGTTTTACCGAAAATTCTGTGTCATCTGTCTTTTCAGCAGATAATCTTACTCTTGGAAATACTAACGAAGACGGAATTACGGTAAAAGGCACTGAAATAAATCAAGAATTTAATCGTGGTTATACGCGTGAATTGGAATCTCAATCTCACGTAATAACTTTAAAAATAAAGGGTTTTGTTTCTGACAAAAAAAAAGTAAAAGCACCTTTGTTTGTAAATGACAAACCAATATGCGGTACATGTGGTGAAAAAAATGACTCAACTCATAAATACTGTAAGAATTGCGGAACTTTTTTAGAATGAAAGGAAAGTGAAAGTTAATGGACAAAGAAGAGAAGGGTATTTTACTGAGACAAATGACTGAAGCTATGGCAGAAACTGCTCATATAGAGAGATATCGTGATATAGAAGGCTTATTCGAAAACAGTAAACTAAATAAAAACGGTACTCTTACGGTTAAAAAGGATTTTGTTTCTTTCATGTATCATCAAGATGATGGTACATGAAACTATCATCATCAGGTAACTCTCTACCAATAAGTGAGAGACTGTAACATCAGGTGATTCTCTACCAATAAATGAGAAGCTGTAACATCAGGTGATTCTCTACCAATAAATGAGAAGCTGTAACATCAGGTGATTCTCTACCAATAAATGAGAAGCTGTAACAATGAAGGTGAGAAGCATTCTCTTCTCACCTTCATTTATATATTTAGGGAAGTAAAGCGCAGATGAGCCAGTAGCGAAACCGGTCTTGTTAATTACAAGCTGGTTTTTTTTATTAATTGAAACCATTCGAAAAATTAAAAATCAAGTTCAGGGGATGATATCCATAATGAGATGCAAGCAAGAAACAGAAGTTTTTCTAACTTAATGCACCATGAAAAAGGAAAATATTATCTGTTTGTGGAAAGACTTTTACAAGTACAAAAGCTTGTGTTGGATAACTATGAGAAAAGTAAACGCTAACTCCAAACTTTTTCCCTCTACATTTTCCCCCGGGAACTATCCACACTTTTTCCCTCTACACTTTCCCCCGGGAATCGTAGTTAAAATTAAACAGCACACTTTTTCAAGTGTGTTGTTTTTTTTATTTCACTGCAACTTAAGCCTTTCTAAAAATAAAAAACAAAAAATAATAAAAAAGAAATATATGCCCTACTTTGTCTGACAAGTATCGTAATTTTTTACGATGGCGAACATTACTTTATGCAGTTCGCGAACACGACAATGTACGTTTCGCGAATCGCATGTTTCACTGTTCGTAATAAGAACATATAGAGTACTATAATAGATTACAATATAATATATTACGAATGAAAATCGAAAAATCTGTAAAACCAGTTGTTTTGGGGTGTTTTACCACATAAAATACTCATTTTAAATTGTACGCCCTGTAGAGAGGTTTTCCCGCCGGAGTGAGTGAAAGTGGTCACCTCCCTCTTTTTCGTTTCTCCTGAACAGTCACAGTACCCAATAAAAGCATTTAAACAACAATATGACAAATAAAAAAATCAAGCACACCGCCGTTACCGCCATTGGAAGGGTGTAAAACAATAATATCGTAAAAATAAAATGTTATGTTGTTATGACAACCGCGCCCTTTGCTCTAGCGCCCGCCGTTAAAATATCATAGTGCCCGCCGGGTCAGTTTGTGAACTTGTAATTTTTTATTGTTTTTTGTTGATTTTATAATTATTTGAGAATTAAAACGCCGCCAACTCAGGAATTAACCTGCTGAATTGACGGCGTGTTCGAATTTACCACTGAATTAAGCTATAGGGTACACATATTCTTGGCGCATGGATACAGATTTAGAATCCTCTGAGGTGTTCTTGTATCAGGCACATTGTATATCCTATACGCAATGCGTATAGTCAAATGTGCGTTTAAATTTTTTTAGACCTGAATTGTCTTGCCTGCAAAAGGGGTTTTTGCGAGATGTCGCCCTGACCGAATATAATTATACCACACTATTAGATTTTTGTCAAGGGTAAAATGTCATGTTCCGCCCGAATGAATGTAATGTCTCTCATACCACACTACTGGATTTTTGTCAAGGGTTTGGCTTACGCCGCCGCCCGACTGTATATAAAAAACACATAACATAAAAATTCGATTTTGTCAAGGGTAGAACTGGTGAATTAAGATGGAATTAAGTAGTTAATTATAACATAAAAATGAAAAACTGTCAAGGATGCCGCCCCGCCCCGCCCGCCCCGCCCGCCTTGCCCCCCCCGGGTCAGCTTTTTCCCGCCCTTCCGCCCGCCCGCCCGGTGACCCGGGTCACTTTTTATGATTTCCTTATAGTACTTGACAATATAGCAAAAGTATGCTATAATTGTCTTATAAATAAAAGGAGAACAAGATGACAGTCCAAGACCAATTTGAATATATTCCAAACTTTCTTTTAGTAAATCTTGATAAAGCGAAAAAAAGATTAGAGGAACGCATTAGTGATTCTCTCCCGAGAGAGTGGGACGATATTGTATTCGAAGGGAGTAGAGAACTTGCCTATGAACTTTCTTCAAGCAAACTGGAAAGAAATTTTATATGGAGTGGATTAAGATTTTGGTGGCAAGAAACAAGAGACGAGGTTATTGAATGTTGGGAAATTGACAACGACGAAGGAGATGGATATGGCACCGATTGACGAAAACAAAATATTATTTGAAACAACCATAGGGGAAGCAGAATTTTTGCTGGAAGATATTCGTTATCGCAGGCATGAGCTATCAAACTACGCCCAAGAACTTGGTGGAGAAATTGACGAGGAATGGCTTGAACTTAATAAAGCAATAGGTACTTTGAATATTGCCACAGCTAACTTTATATATAATTTAAAAAAATAAATAAGGAGAGTAATTATGTCAACAAGAGCAACAATAGTTATAAATAACGAAAATGGGGAACGAGCAATCGCAATATATAATCATTCAGATGGTTATATTCATCGTGGGCTTGGCGCAACAGTATTTGCTTTTATGCGGGATAGAGTTTTGGTAAACGGATACAACTCGGGAAAACAGACCAGAATACAAGTGAACGGTCTTGGTGATTTGGGAGCGCAACTTGTTACCGAACTAAAAGGAAGTTCTGATTCTGTCGGTAATGTATACATAATGACAGAAGGGGAGGAAATTCACGATGATGTAGAATATATTTATCATATTACTCCGAATTGTAAACCGAGTTTTCTTAATGATGCGCGTTGCCCCACTTGTGGTGCAATCATACCGCCACAATGGGAAATAAAAGTTGTGAAAGATGGTGCTTGCATTTTTACTGGCACACCCCAAGAAGCCATAAAACATTTTGGAAGAAATCGGGATAAACCATTGTTTTAAGTGATTCTCTTTTATTTAAGGCAGCGCTTGCTTATTTATTAAGCAGGTGCTGACCCGGGTTGCCGTTGGCTTGACAAAAGGAATGAAGTGTGATATAATTTATATAAGTTTAAAGGTAGAAGATATGTTTCCAATTGAAGATGAACCAGAATTAGATTTAGACGAAGTATGTATTGATGGTGGTAAACACGATTGGATGTTTACTCCTCATGGCTATGGGGACAATGTTACGTTTGATTATACTTGCAGGAAGTGTGGCAAGGAAGATAATGAAAAACCATATAAGGAGAAATAAAATGAGTGAAGAAATGTGGGTAAAATGTCCAGAGTGCGGGAGTGAAGATTTTCAGCGAGAAGATGATTGGGAATACGATTGTGATATAGCGAGCACATCGGTCGAATGCCTTGATTGTGGCTGCATATGGGAATGGTTATACAGGTTTGAAGAGAATTCAATAGTTGTATCTGGCGGGAGAGATGACGATGATTTTGGTAGTACCACAAGCGGTTCTCCTTTAGATTTAATAGAAGAGGAAGAAGATTAAAATAACTTGACAAATATAACTTTCTGTGTTATAATTTAACTATAAATAAAACAGGAGAATTATTATGGGACTTGATATGTACTTAACAAAGAAAGTTTATATTGGTGCAAATTGGGAACACCGCAATGTAAAAGGAAAAATTGAAGTAGAAGCTGAAGGAAAGCCGATAAAAATAAATTTCAATAAAGTTTCTTACATTGACGAACAAACAGGGTATTGGAGAAAAGCTAACGCTATTCACAATTGGTTTGTTAAAAATGTGCAAGATGGAGAAGATAATTGCGGCGATTACTATGTTAGCAAAGAAAAAATGCAGGAACTTCTAGATTTATGTAAAAAAGTTTTGGAAAATTCCAAGCTAATTGATGGTGTTATTCAAAACGGAAGTACTTTCAGCAAAGACACAGAGCCTAAATTAATACCCGTTTGGGAAACTGGGAAAACAATAGAAAATCCCGAAGTCGCAAGAGAACTGCTTCCTGTAACAGACGGATTCTTCTTTGGAGGAACTGACTATGACCAATACTATATGGAGGATATCGAACTCACAATTGACATATTGGAAGAAGCGTTAAAAGACAAGGCACTCAATGAATTCTATTACCATTCAAGCTGGTAAAATAACTTGACAAATATAACTTTCTGTGTTATAATTGTTATATAAATAAAAAAGGAGTTAGAAATGAGCGCAAATATTCACGGTGAGATGGTTTACAGTTTTGAAAAACCGATGTGGCATAACATTACGGAGCCATCACTTGTCCCAATGACCGCAGAGGCTATTCTTGACCAGCGGTTCGGCGGAGGGTTCCAGATTCATCTGCGCCCGATTACTCTCGAGCTAAATGGTGAGCAGATTGAGACAGGCGATTTCGGGATTGTTCGTGGTGCGTCCCCCTATGAGCAGGAAGAACGTGTTTTTGGGTACTGCTCCGAGCGGTATACTCCCTTACAACCACGAGAAGTTGCACGTTCATTTGATTCAAGCGTACAGGAAAAAGCCGAGACAATGGCTTTCCTTGGACACGGGGAAGATATGTTCATCTCTTGGAAGATGCCTTCTTTCGAAGTTGTGGTTGGGGATGAAGTTGAAATGTTTGGTATTGTGCGCACTGGTTTTGATACCCTAAAAGGAGCACGCTTGTTTACTAGCATTTACCGCCCTGTATGCCAAAACACAATTAATCTTGCTCAAAATTGGAGCAAAAGCAATACGGATGGCAAGGGAAAAGGCAATATATGGAGGGGTAAAGGAATAAGCAAAAACCTTTTGCGTGACCTTGGTTACTGGATGTCACACGTACAAGGAAATGCCCTGAAAGAAGTAAATCTTTTAAAATCTTTCTTCGGAAAACTTGCCAAAACTCCCATCAAAACAGACGAAGAAGCTTTCGAAATTCTCTATACCGCATATCCGCCCGTAGTAAATGTATCAGAATATTATCCGAAAGAACTTCGTGAAGCAAAAGACGAGCGTACCCAAGAATTCAACAAGAAGCAAGAAGAATTGCGGGACGGAATTTACGAATTATTTGCAGGAAAAGGTACAGCGATTACTCCTGACTACTGGGGAATGTGCTGCTCTACGTCCGAGTTTTTCTGTCATGTTCAACCAAGCAAGAGACCAATTGCAGAAAGTGTTATGTTCGGAGGACGACAAAAAAACATTATGAAGATGATTGGTGTGCTCGCTGACCGCTCAAAATAAAATTTAATACAGATTTACCCTTGACAAAATCAGACTTTTGTGGTATAATTAATACAACAAGAGTCTGATTTTTGTTAAAGGAGGATTAATGACTATCGGAATTTATTGTATAAAAAACACAGAAACAAATTTAATGTATATCGGACAATCTATAAATATAGAGGCTAGATTTAGAAAACATAAAAATAAACTGAGAGACAATATTCACGAAAATGATTATCTACAAAGGTCTTGGAACAAATATAAAAATGATTGTTTTACTTTTTATATTATAGAGAAGTGCCAAAGAAAAAATCTAAATCTATTAGAAAAAAAATATATAGAAGAGTTAAACACCCTATTTCCTAATGGTTATAATCTAAAAACCGGAGGGAATATTCGCATAGAATATCCAGAAGAAGTTAGAAAAAAAATTGGAGACAAAAACAGAGGTAAAACTGTTTCTAAAGAAGCTAGAAAAAAAATTAGCGAAAATAATGGCAGATGGAATCTAGGAAAACATTTATCTGAAGAAACTAAGAAAAAGATTTCAGACGCAAACAAAGGAAGAAGCCCTTGGAATCTCGGAATATCTCCATCAAACTCTACAAGAGAAAAAATGAGAATGGCAAAGCTAGGAAAAAAACGTTCGCCGGAAAGTATCCAAAAAACCGCTATTTCTAATCAAGGAGCAAGAACAGGAAAATTAGGATATCATGGAGTATATAAAATAAAAGAAAAAACAAAAAAAAGATTTAGAGCAGAGATATCTTACCAAAATAAAAAATATAGATTAGGAAATTATTTAACTCCAGAAGAAGCAGCAAAAGCTTATGATAAAAAAGCATTGGAGTTATATGGGGAAAACGCTAAACTGAATTTCTAATCATAAACCAGACCCCGGGTTGTCGGGCTTGACAATAGAAAAGAACTGTGTTATAATTGTTCTATATTAACGGAGTTAAAAATGATAAAATTTAAGGATATTGAAAAACAACTGGTAGAGCTACTTGACATTTTTGAACTTGTAGAATACAGGAATACGGGGGTACATTAT
>Ga0307380_10013090_pt1 | contig 10270 bp, 11 predicted proteins | sample UN3MG_FD_202239 | JGI IMG/M metagenome (GOLD analysis project Ga0307380, IMG submission 202239) | Soil microbial communities from Risofladan, Vaasa, Finland - UN-3 | ecosystem: Environmental > Terrestrial > Soil > Coastal area > Acid sulfate soil | place: Finland: Risofladan, Vaasa | collected... | reverse complement strand
TAAATTCAATAACAACGGATGAACTAGGCTTTGAACAGATACTAGTTTCCGGAGAAGTTAACATAGGAAATGTAGATTCAATTTTTCTTTTAATTCTTAAATCTGAATTGGATCCTTCTGACATCACTGTATATGATAATTTTATTTCTGAAAACTCAGATGGACAAATTATCAATATAGATGGAACATTATGTCAATTCTCAATGGATAGAATTACATCTTTAGTTATTCCTGAAGGGCTCATCAATGTAGACGTTAATTCCGTTCCTCAAGCAAGAAAGGATTCTATTGTTGCGTTTTGCGACTTGGTAGATAGATTAATTTTAGCTCAAATATAATAGGATATGTCACTTAAAATAGACGGAGTATCATACGATCCAATCACAACAGCAGAAAGAAATGCATTAGTTTCTCCTGCCAAAGGATTGACTATTTACAATAGCGACACATCTCAGCTTGAAAGTAATCACGGAACTCCTGGCGTACCTTCATGGGGGCCATCTGTTCCATCTGGCGGAGGAAGTGGTGCTCCAACACTTATACTTCCTTTTATAGAGGTAAACTCAAACTCAACAACATACGCGACTCTAGGTGTATTTATATTTCCTGGAACCGGTGTTACCGGAGTTCCTACAAAAATAAATGCTCTTGTTAGAAGAAATGGTGCTGCAACAAGTGTAAACCTTAGAATTTATGATGTTACAAATGCACAGGTTATTGCTGAATTGACAGGAATTACGAACTTAAACGCGGATATAATTTCAGATCTAGGTGCACTTGCAAATCTTCCTGTTGGTGAGGCTAAGTTTGAGGTCCAAGGATTAAGAGTCGGAGGACCAGGCGGAGCTAGAGTATTTTTTAATGGACTTGAAATAAGATTGTAATGATGAATTTATACAGAGTATTTTGCGAGATTCATGGATGGCTTGAGATTATTTCAACAGCAGTTCCAACCGTATGTCCTGTTGATGACGGGGATACATTGAGAGCAGAAAGTGCCACTGTTCTTCAGCAAGGAATAAGAACAAACGAAGATGGATATTATACTGAAGTATCACTTGATAACTATAAGCTTTTAAAGAATAATGCTATTGATGATAGAACTGGTGAATTGATATCTTCTGGATATAACTTCGCAGGAAAGCAATTTTCATTATCTGCAAATGCTCAGACAAACATTCTGGCATTGGATAACTCAAGAGATGATCCAGCGTTAACATTTCCAATTGAGTACAATACAATTGATGATGCTGATAGTTTCTTTATACCTGATTCCACTACACTTCATGGAATGTATTTAACAGCACTGGCAACTAAAAAGGGTGTTGTGGATTCAGGAACATCTTTAAAAAACCAAGTAAGGGCTGCAATTGATGAGGCAGAAGTAGATGCAGTAATTGATAATAGATAAGAAATGGATATCGTAGAAATTAAATTTGGTTTTATGGCTGTTTTGTCAATAATCTCTGGCGTTGTCGGAGCTGTTGGCTTTTGGTTTGCAATAAAAGGAAGGCTAGATTTACTTAAACAACAAGTTGAGACACTTCAAAACGACAAGAAGATAGCTCACGAAAGAATTAGTAAGTTGAGTATAAAGGTTGATCAAGTTGAGAAGTATGGTCCTGAAATTAAGCTTGAACTTAAAGAGATGGAATTAAGACTTACAAACATAATAACGAAGTCAATACACGATATTAGAAAAAGAGATGAGTGATGGAAGAACCATATCGCAAAGACTGATTAATATCAGCGTGATCCTTGGTGCTGTAATAGCAATACAAGGTGCTTTGTCTTGGGTATTCAAGGACAAAATTGATGACTATATTTTAAGCACTGCTACCAAAGATCAGCCCTCAACTAGAACTGATCTTTCTAAGGAAATGAATATACGAAAAGAGCTTGTTGTTATTGAGATTGGGAATATGTATCGAGAGTTCAAAGACGCTCAAAAAAACATTCAATCATTCAATGAAACCTGGATTCCTTACCTTGAAAAGGAAAAGCTAGTATTTCATGTTGGATTTTTTGCAGACATAGACAGTAAAGGAAATGTCAAAATTAAGTATCGAGATTTCGATGGAGAAGAGTACAGATCCTGGCATGATGAACAGGGCTGGTATTATATGAAACAAGGATATAGATTTTACAAGTGATGAAAATAAAAAAGACATTTATCGGATGGAGCAACATCAAGTGGTTAGTGAAAGAGATTATGAATCTTTATTCAGATCACCCATCTTACTTCTCTAAAAAGAGAGTTGAATCTGGTGTTGCTTTTGTAATAGCTCAATCAGGAATGGTTGCCTATTTGGTTAAAAGAATAGACACTATGGATATTTACGAATTCCTTATGTGGGCCGGGGCTGAGTTTCTTATCGCAGGATATACTATCAGTCAGATCCAAAACGAAAAAAAAATTCCTAAGCAATGAATCCATTAAAGTATTTCACCAGGATAAAAGTTATTCAGGCATTAGCATTCTTGCTGATCCCAGTAATACTCATGCTTGTTAATGGAGGAATACTTAAAAGCATTTCAGCTTATGCGAACTACACTCCAATGACATTTGCCCTGACGCTATCTTTAGCCGGGGCTTTATTTATGTATGATGGTTTTGTTGAAAGAAGTAGATGGTATAACATGCTTCTGGCCCTTGGGCTATTTGGGATTGTTCTTTTTAATCATTTAAGTTTCCCGGTAATACATTACATATTTGCTTCAGCATTTTTTCTTGGATCCTTATTCTGTATGATTTACTTCAGTAGCAAAAAGGAGAGATGGTTTAAGGTCATATTTTCTATATTTGTTCTGTTCGGTATGCTTGGTTGTTTTGCCTTTAATTGGTACTCAATCTTCTGGGCTGAATGGATAGGGATGGTCCCGATTTCAACACACTTCATTTTAGAAGCAACAGGTAAAATTGATTAGTATGAGATTATTATTTGTCATAGCGTTATTGTCACTCGCGTCTTGTTCTGCACCTAGACTTTATCAGCAAGGAGTAAACAAGATCACAAGAGCAATTGAGAAGGATCCATCGATCAAACTTCCAATCGATACAACGATAATAACTACAACTGTAACTAAGATTGATACCGTTGATAACCAAATAATCAAGACCGTTACAAATACAATTGAAGTTGTACGTGATACTTGTAATTTTGATTGTGATCAATTAAAGACTGTTCGGCAGTTACGATATGAAAAGAGAATGGTAAAAGATTCCCTCAGACATATTGAGAAGATGTATAAGCTTGAGACTAATCGATTACAGGACTCTCTGAACTTTCAAAAGAAATTAAATAAGGAACTCACAAAAAGGCTTGATGATTTAACTGACACTCAAGTTAAGATATCCAAAGAAGAAACGAAGCAACAGAAAGGAAGTTGGTTCCAACGCCAGATGGGAAAGATTTGGTGGTTATTATTAATAATTGGATTGGTAGCAGGGCTTTTTGTTAAGAGCTGGATACCTAAAATCCCTAACCCTTTTAAACAGAATCGAGATGAACAGACCAACAATTGAAAGAATACATGAAGTGATGAAAGCTTCAGGAATGGTTGTATTTGACAAGCCTTTTGACGCTACACTAGGTAGTGTTAGAACTAAGGATAACAAATCAAACAAGTTTAATGATTGGCACTTCATGTCAATGTTCACTGATAGAGGTGGAATAATTTCTGCTGTTGTCGAAGGAACAACTGACGCTGGTTTATACTACCGTGAAAACCCAATGCAAATTGATGGTACAGCTATCATTCAGCATGGAGTTCAGCACAGAGGAGCATATACTTATATGGAAAAGGGTGGTCACATGGGGCAAGAAGCTTTCCGTCAAACTGGAAATATGGCTTACTGGCGTGATGCTAATCGAGATGAGTATTTAGACTTTGGCGGAGAAGTAAGACATGCAATTTATAATACTAATGGTCACGATATGGGTACTGTTGGTGAATCTGTAAATAAATGGTCTGCTGGATGTTGGGGTGCTGAAAATGAAAATATGGATCTATTATACATGATGGCAAAAATTCAAATCGCACATGGAAATGGAAACAAGTTTAGCTATGCATTGCTCCATGAGTCTGCATTCTAATTAGATAAAAGAAACAAGAAACAAGAAGAACAGATGAATATCGTTCTTTGTATATTGACGTATTAAAGTAAATTATGTTTGTCAACACTCAACAATTCTCCCCAGTGGTGAATGATGGTTTGACCAATGCGAATCCTTTGTCTTACGAATATCGTGAGTGGTGGGTTGAACAAAAAAAGAGATGCCTGGAAGGGTGGACATGCGGAGGTGTGTACATTCCTGGAGATTATTACTGGTATCTTAATTTTTGGAAGATCCGTGGAAAGGACAAGAAGACTGGTCGTAAAACCTTAATCGCCCCAAGGTTCCTTGATATGGATCTATGGTATTTTCTTGCCGTAGAAAAGGCTAGGAATTCAGGGAAACATCTATGTGTCGTGAAAGCACGTCAGAAAGGTTTCTCTGAAAAACATGCTGCGATGATGGGTAAGGAATTTACATTCTTTCCTCACTCTCAAACGATAATCACTGCCGGTGAAGAGAAGTATTCAAATGCCACCATGAGAATGTGTGTTAGAGGATTAAACTCATTAAAGAATACTGAATTCTATAAAAGAAGACAGCCAGATACTCTGGACTACATCCAGGCAAAGTACAAAGTAATTGAAGGTGGCGTTCCTCATTGGAAAGGAATTCATAGTGAGATCTATAACATTACATCAAAAAATAATCCTCAAGCGACTATTGGTAAATCTCCATCACTTATAATATTTGAGGAGGCCGGTAAGTTTCCAGGATTAACTGATTCTTTCAAATACATCCAACCAGCACTTGAAGCTGAAGGAGGAACTAAAACTGGTTTCGCGATTATAGTTGGTACTGGTGGTGATATGGAAAAGGGTGCTGCTGAACTAGAGCAAATGTTTTATGATCCAGCAGTCTATGATATGTTTGAGTTCAACAATGAATATGAGCAAGACGGTGGTGAGTCTAAGATTGGTTTCTTTTGTCCTGCATGGCAATTTAAGATTGTAGATAATGAGGGTAATTCTTTAAAGTCTGATAGTCTTGAATATATTGATGGTAAACGTGAAGCCGCTAGGAAATCGAAAAAGGTTGATGACTTTGTAAATACAATTACTCAGGATCCAATTGTCCCAAGTGAAGCATTCATGCGTACAGGAGGGAATATGTTTAACCAGGCATTGTTGAATCAACAATTTGCTAAACTTAGAAATAATAAAGCATTATCTAATCTTGGTGATAAAGGAAGATTGGAATGGGTTAAGAATGATCTTGGAAGAATAGTAAGTGTTGAATTTATTCATGATCAAATGGGTAAGCTAATTGTTTACGAACATCCAGAAAAAGATGAACAGGACAATACTATACTTAATCTTTATGTGGCAGGAACCGATTCATATGATAAGGATCAAGCTGCTAGTTCTGATTCTGAAGGATCTTGTTCTATATTCAAAATGTTTAAAGATGTAAACTCTACATCAAATATTTTTGCAGCCAGATATACTGATAGACCTGCTACTGCGGATAAATTTTATGAAGAGACAGCAAAGCTATGTATGTATTTTAAGGCTCCGAATCTAATTGAGTGGTCAAATATATCTATCTTTAACTGGTATAAGAACAATGGGTTTGAGGGTTATTTAAAAGAAAGACCACAGATAGCCTATGCTAACGTGAAAGATAGCAAGATGAATAATCGATATGGTGTAGATCCAGGAACAAAAACTGAATGGATGATCATGTATCGAGATTATATTGAAGATTACAGTGAGAACATGTATGATATGAGGCAGATTGATAGAGCAATAAAATTCAGGAATGAAAAGAATTACAATTGTGATGTCACGATCTCATCTTCGTTAGCTATATGTCATGCGAAAGATAATATCAACATTAAAGCGAACAAAAATACAAACGTCAATAAGAAGGAAGAGTTCTTTCACTTCAAGAGTAACCAGGGAAGAATAACACAAAATTTTTAGAAAATGTCATTACCAAATCAAAACATACCGGAGAGTGCCAAAGGCAAGGATTGGATGAAAAGGAACGTAGGTTCTATTGTCCGTATGTCTTTCACTAGTCGTGAAGCGAAAGCTAAAGATAAATTTTGCTATGACATATACAATGGCGTTCAAAATGAAGGAGACTTTGATTATTTGAGAAAGGTAGATGAATATGAATATCCTGCTAAAATACGTTTCGTTCCTCTTCTTCGTCCAAAGTTAGATAGACTAAGAGCTGAAGAGACCAAGAGACCATTTAATTGGAGAACATATTCTATTGATAGCTCTTCAGTTGATGATAAGCAACAAAAGAAATTTGAAAAGATTGTTGGTCAAATGGCCGCAAAGAAAAAACAAATAAGCCTGGAGTATCAACAAGCACTTGCGAACATCGAACAGATGGAAATGCAAATAGCTCAAGTTACACAACAAGCTACCGAGGAATTAGGTCAAGTTCCACCAGAATTACAATTCCAACTTCAACAAGCTCAAAAAGAATTAGCTACTGGTAAATTTGTAATCTCTCATGAGAATATGATCTCAGACAAGGAGCTTGAGGATATTGAAACTTACTTCAAATATAAATACAAAGATTTCTTAGAGATAGTTGCAGAGAAGGGCCTCAAGTATATGATTGCCACTCAAGGACTAAAAGATTTATTTAATCTTGGATTTGAAGATAAGCTCGTTGTTGATAAGGAATTTTATTTTGCCGACTGGGAATCAGATTCAGGACACGAGGATCCTATTGTTAGGAAGGTTAATCCAATGGGTTTTTATTACGCAGGTGACAGTGAGGTTCAATGGGTAGGAGATGCCGAGTGGTGTATGGAAGAAAGATTCATGTCTATCAATCAAGTTATTGAAGAGTTTGGTGATAAGCTAGATTTTCAAGATATGGAGAAGCTTAAAAATAGATCTGACTATATCAATACACAATCTGGTTATGGATATGGATATCACGGAGTAAGTGCTGGCGGAGCAAATGGATCCGTAGATGGATGTGATGATGTATTGTATTCTGGATCTGAAGACTATTCAAGTACAGTTCGCGTATGTAGATGTTATTGGAAATCTGCAACAAAGGTTCGTGCAAAGAAATCTCCAAATCCTCATCAAGAAGGAGAATATTTCACACACCTAATGAGTGATGATGAAAAAGTTAAACCTGAAAAAGGGGAGAAAGAAGAGGTTGGATATAAAAATGATATTTATCAAGGAGTTCTTATCGATACGGATATTTTCGTTGACATGAGAAAGAAAGAAATTGTAAGATCTAATGATAATTATGGTCGTGCAGAACTTCCTTATATTGGTCGTGCTCATAATTATTACACAAGAAGACCTTATTCTCTTGTATGGGCTGCTAAAGATGTTCAGATCTTATATAACATTATCCATTATCACAAAGAATTGTGGTTGGCATTATCTGGAGTAAAAGGATTTATCATGGATAAGTCGCAGATCCCTGAAGGAATGTCAATGAAGGAATGGATGTATCAAAGAAAAATTGGAGTTGGATGGATTCAGTCGGTGCGATCAGGAATGAATCGTCAACCGTCATTCAACCAATTCCAAAATTTTGATGATTCTATGGGGCAAGGTATTCAATACTTAATAATGATGCTTCAGCATCTTGAACAATTAGCTTCAAGTATCACAGGAGTATCTCCTCAACGTATGGGAGATGTTGCACCAACTGATCAAGTTGGGACCACAGAACAAAGTATTAGAAATTCTGCACTTGTAACTGAGATTATATTCTATGATCATGAGCAAGTTAAACGAAGAGTGTTGACGAGAGTCATTAATCTTTGTCGAGGTGCCTGGAAGACTGGGAAAAAAGGATCTTATATTTTAGGAGACTTCGCACAAGAATTATTGAACATACCTTCTGAAACTCTTGAAAGAGCAGACTATATGGTTTTCGCTACTGATAGCGGAAAAGAAGAAAAAGCATTACAGGATCTAAAAGGATTTGCAATTGCACAACAACAAAAGGGACTTCTTAGTTTTAGTGATGTTGTTAAATTGTATAATGTTGATAGTCTTAGAGAGCTTGAGGCTAAAGTAGAACAGTATGAAGAAGTTGCAAACAAACGTATGCAAGCAAATACTGAAGGAGAACGTCAACATGATATGCAATTAAAGCAGATGGATCAAGAGTTAAAAGTAATGCTTGATAAACAATCTGAAGATTCTAAAAACATGATGGCACAAATAGAAGGTGCAAAACTTGAATGGGAAAAACAGAAATTTGGAATGAGTCAAGCATTTGAACAACATAAATCTAGTCTTGAAAATCAAGTTGATAATAAGAAAATTGATGTTGAACAAGATACTGAATTACAATTTTTAGAACAACAAAAGAAAGAATCTAATCAAGAGTTTCAACTTGGAAAAGCTGACTTAGCTATGTCCGGAGTAGAGGCCGCAGAGAAAAATATTGGAGCACGCTCCAAGGAACAAGTTAAGGATTAACAACTAATTGTTGGAAATCACTATATTTGTTACAGAGATAAGAAAAAAGATAAACAGATTTAAAGCAATTAACTATGAGTCAAGAAGGAGAAACAAATCAGTCAGGAGCACCGGTAGGTGGAGGAACAGCCGTTAACATGGATGCATTGAGTGCACCAGCAGGCGGTTATGATCCATTTATTCATAACTCAGAGTCAAGTTCAACATCTGATACAGATGCTGGAAATGGAGGAGACATGCCAGGTGGCAATGGAATTCCAGAAGGTCTACCCAATTTAGATGAGGAAGGACAATTTGGAAACCATAACGCGGAGCCAGAAGCAACTCAAACAGATCCAGATGATTACACTCAAACGATCGATTCTGTTAATCCAGACGAAAACCAAGATCCCAATGCAGGAGATCCTAATTCAGGAGGAGACTCCTATTGGATGAGGCCATTTGATAAACTCAAAGAGCAATATCCAGACTGGGAGATCCCTGAAGGAATTAATGAGGAAAATTACCTAGATGTTTACAGACAGGTAACACAACCTCAACAGCAGCAAATACATCCTGATTTACTCAAGATGCAAGAAGCACTGAATTCCGGAGTGGAACTTAACGAATTAGTTCAACGTATGAATGACAGTAATGTAAGCTCTATGACAGATAGAGATTTATTAGCTGCCAATTATAAGGAGAACTTTAAAAATTGGGACGATGGAAAAATCTCTCAAGTTCTTGACAAATTAGATAGTAATGGTATGCTTGAAATAGAAGCTACCAAACTAAGAAACGCGATGTCTCAGCAAGACAACCGTGTGGTGGAACAAATGACGGCACAACGTCAATCAGAGTACCAAGAGCAGCTAAAGCAAATGGATGCTGAACGAGCAGTTCAAATCAACGAATCATTGGATATTATTAACAAGGCAGAAGATATTTATGGCCTCCCGATCAGCCAAGCTGAAAAGTCGGAGTTTAGTCAGTTCTTCTCAGAGTTAGTTACTCCAGACGCAAAAACAGGTGTTGCACCTATGATGGACATGTTGCAAAGCAACGAGACATTAGTTAAGGTAGCAATGATGATGTGGAAAGGTGATGAGAAAGTTCGTGGAGCACTTACAAATGCTAAAGAATCCGGTAAAAATGCTATGCTTGGTAAACTGGACAAAAAACCTCAAACAACACCACGAGGAGGAAATGCTGGGGATCCAACGAAAGTTGACCTCGATGCTTTATCAGCACCTGAAAGAATTGGCAGGTAGCTATTAAAATCGAGATAAAATGAATTTGTTTAATTAAAAAAAAAAATTAGCGATGAAAATTATCGGAACTGGCACATACGATGCCAATAGAACAACGATGACGAACTCTCTAGCGGCTGCTTTACTGACACGCCCGGAGATTGCTACTAACGTAGTAAACCTGTTTGAAGACAACTTCTCAGCGTTCTCATCTTACCTTGCAAGACGAGGAATGGTTAAAAAGGGATTGACTCCAAATATGGATTCAAGTGATTTCCGTGTAATCGGAAACAGAAAATTCATGTGGGCTCTTAAAGGATATCCGTTCAGAAAAGGAACTGCTGTCTTAGATGCAACTGATGCTACTGGAGGTGCAACAGCACAACCTGGTATCAACTCTTCAATTTTCCTTTTGACTTTGGATACAAACTTCTTCTCACCTAACGATACGTTAGAGCTTGGAGATAGAAGAACTATCATTCAGATAATGGATGAG
>Ga0307380_10013084_pt1 | contig 10272 bp, 6 predicted proteins | sample UN3MG_FD_202239 | JGI IMG/M metagenome (GOLD analysis project Ga0307380, IMG submission 202239) | Soil microbial communities from Risofladan, Vaasa, Finland - UN-3 | ecosystem: Environmental > Terrestrial > Soil > Coastal area > Acid sulfate soil | place: Finland: Risofladan, Vaasa | collected... | reverse complement strand
GATACAGATCGCCCTCGAGAAGGCCGACCTGATCCTGTTTGTGGCCGACCTAATCCAGGGCGTGGTGCCGCAGGATATGGAAATAGCCAACCGGCTGCGGCGGCTCGACAAGCCGATCCTGCTGGTAGGCAACAAGGCCGATTCCGTCCGCCAGGAGCAGGCCTGGGCGGACCTGTGCGAGCTGGGGCTGGGCGAGCCGATGCTGACGTCGGCGGTGCAGTCGCTTGGCTACCACGACCTTATGGAGGCGATCCTGGAGCGCCTGCCGCATGCCGGGCCGTCGCCCGAGGCCGAGGAAAAACCAGTCACCTTCGCCATCGTCGGCAAGCGCAACGCCGGAAAATCCACCTTCCTCAACGCCCTCGTGCAGGAAGAACGCGTGATCGTCAGCGAGCGGCCCGGCACCACGCGCGACGCGGTGGACGTCCATTTCGAGAAAGAAGGCAAAACATACATCGCCATCGACACCGCAGGGCTGCGCCGCCGCGCCCAGATGCACGACGCCGTCGAATTCTTCAGCTTCACGCGCGCCGAGGCCGCCATCCGCCGGGCCGAGGTCGTGCTGATGTTTTTCGATGCGACGCTCGAGCTGTCGAAGGTCGACAAGAAGCTCGCGATGATGGTGCGCGACTCGTCAAAGCCATGCGCGCTCGTGGTGAACAAATGGGACCTGGCCGCCGGCAAGGAGCCGGCGGAATACGAGCATTATTTCTCGCGTGCACTGCCCGGGCTGATATTCGCCCCCATCGTTTTCATGAGCGCGAAGGAAGGCATCAACCTGCTTGGCCCGCTGGATATGGTGAGGGAGCTATACAGGCAGGCGACCGTTCGAGTGCCTACGGCCGAACTCAACGAGGCGGTGAGGGAGGCGGTCGTCCACCGCAAGCCCCGGCCCAAACGCAACAAGCTTCCCAAGATATACTACGCCACTCAGGTTGGGGTGAACCCGCCGACGATCATACTGTTTGTGAACGCCCCCGACCTGTTCAGCGCGGGATACAAGCGCTACCTCGGCAACTACCTCCGCCAGGTGCTGCCCTTCAGCGAGATACCCATCCGCATCATCTATCGCGAGCGCGAGCGGTCGCCGTCGAAGTACGAGAAAGATTAACGCGCGACGCAGGCGGCCAACACCGACGGACACGGACAGGCACGGACAACCACGGACAGCCACGGCCTGGGATCGCGGGCGTCCCGCCCGCATTCTTCGGCGGCCGGGACGGCCGCGTTCCCAGCGATCCACGCGGTTTCGCACAGCTCGGCCCGTCACATAACATATGTTATAGCGTCGTCGCCGGCCAGGGCCAATCCCCCGCATCCGATGGCGGTGCTTGAAAAAACAAAGCCGCGGCAGATATAGCCGCGGCCTTACTGTTTCCGGCTGCCCACTTGTAAGGCAGCCGCGATGGTAGCATTTCCCCTCGCCCTGCCTGGTCTTTCGCTCCGCCGGTTATTTGCCGAACGAACGCTTCTTGTGCTGGCAGGGCTTTACGCCGTGATTGGCCTTGCTGGCGCGCACCTTGCGCTGCAGTTTTCTGCGAGTGCCGCTCATATCATTTTTCCTTTCACGTCTGGCGGTTGTCGGATTCATCCAAGTCTTCAGCAACTATCATACGGCAAATACGGACGAGAATCAAGAAGGTACCGCTGCTCATGCCGCGATCCGTTGCTCGCGGTGGCCGCCGTGGCGTGTGTTGTCCGATGGCCTTTCCAGTTCCATCGCCGTTTTCAGTTGTTATAATAAAGAGACGCCGCTGAGGATAGAACCGGATGAAACGATGACGGAACCGCCGTACAAACCCGCAGGTGCCACGCACCTAGCCGATGATCGCGCTGATGATGCGGCTGGCGGTGTGTTTGCCAGGCGCAATTATCTGCTGGGAATTGCCAACGGCAGTTGCTCGCTGGCGGCAGGGCCGGGCGGCGCGGTGCTGGCGCAGGCGCCATACGGTATAGATGCTGAATGTGTGATGCCGGTGGAAGTGCGGCGCGCGGCGCGGCCGGCCGCCGAAACGGATTGGCCGCGCGCGCTCAGAAACAGGGGATACGATGGAATCTGAAGGAAAATGCGGACAGACTGGATTGGACGCTGCGGGCATAGTGGGCATGGCGTGGCAGTATCGGGCGTCGCGCGTGCTGCATGCCGCCAACGCTTTCGACGTGTTCACGAAGCTGTCGGGAAATCCTGCCACTGCAGGGGAGCTTGCCGGCCGATGCGGCGCGAAGCCTGATATGCTCGAGAAGCTGCTGATCGCCTGCGCGGCACTCGGCCTGCTTGCGAAGGACGGCGAGCGATATGTGAACACTGATGCGGCGGAGAATTACCTGGTGCGCGGGCGGCCGCAGTATCAGGGCGACATGATCGCACACACCGCAAACTTGTGGAGTTTCTGGAATCGGCTGCCGGACGAAGTGCGGCGCGCCGACGTGCCGGCCCCCGACCAGCAATGGCACCGGCATTTCATCCTTGCGATGCGCGACGGCGCGATGGCCGGGCGCGCACGGGACGTCTCGGAGGTGGTCGACCTGCGGGGCCGGCGGCAGTTGTTCGATCTCGGCGGCGGGCCGGGTTCGTTTTCGATTGCGTTCTGCCGGAAGTACCCCGTGCTGCGGGCGATTGTGTTTGATCTGCCAGAAACCGCCGCGATTGCCCGGCAGGTGATCGAGGCGGAAGGCATGCAGGATCGCGTGTCGGTGCGCGAGGGCGACTGGAACGCCGACGATTTCGGCGCGGGCAACGACGTGGTGCTGATGTCGAATGTACTGCATGGCGCCGGAAGCGCCGCCGACATGAAGCTTGCGAAAGCGTTTGCATCGATGACGCCGGGCGGACTGCTGATCGTTCAGGATTTCCTGCTGAACGACGAGAAAACCGGCCCCGTGGTGTCGGCGTTGTTCAACGTGAGGGTGGGCGCGTACTCGAGGGCGGAGATGCTCGCCGCGATCGGGAAGGCGGGATTCGCAGACGCCGCGGTGGTTTGGGAGCAGGACAAGCCCGGCTCGGCCGTCATCACCGCCCGAAAACCGCAGGAGTAGGGCGTGGGGAATTCAGGCTCGAGACGCTGACCGCAACACAGCGGTTGTCCGGCCCTCGCTTGCGCGAAGTGCTCGGCGCACCCGTCACCGGCACTGCCCGCCCAGCCGGTTCCGCACCGAGATCAGGTCCAGCACATTGATCGCGCCGTCCGAGTTCACATCGCACGGCCGCGCCTCGCCGCTGGTCTCGCGCGACAGGTTGTTGCGCACCAGCAGCAGGTCCAGCACGTTCACGGTGCAGTCGCCGTTGACGTCGCCCGCGATCGTCCACAGGCTTCTCGACGCCTCGGCGGTGTTCCCATAGGCGCCCATGTTCACGCGGTTGAAATTCGGGGCAGGCTCAAGGCCGAAATCCGCGTCGGGATCGCCCGCGTCTATGCAAGGGCTGCTGACGTCGTCATAGACCCAGCCGGCAGCGGCCGGGTCCCACCGGCCTCCGGGCGACCTCAGGTGGAAATCGCCACCTGCAGCGTCAGCGAATAATGGATCGGCGCCGATATTCCCCGCCTCCCACGTCAGAACGCCCCCATCGGCCGAGACCCCGCCGGAATCGATGCTGCAATACGAAACGCGCGCGCACCCGCCGGCATCGAGCGCAAGGTCGCCGCCCGCATTCGCGGCGTTGCCCCTGACGATGCTGTCCGCCAGCAGCATCGTGCCGCCCGCGCAATAGACGCCGCCTCCCAGCCCGCCGCCGAGCGCCTCCACCGTAAACGATTCCATCGTCGGCTCGCCCGCAACATCGATCGGATACGATGCCGGCAGGCTGGCCACCACCCGCCGGTGCTGCTTCTGTTCGCCGCCCTCGCTCCACGTATACGTAACCGCAAGCGGGGTCTGCGTGTCGGGGCCGTCGTCGTAGTCTGCGTCGATCCGGAAGCTGAACAGATACGCCGCTTGGTTCTGGGTCAGCTCGTACCTCACCAGAACGTTTCGCGTGCCGGGCGGAATGTCATCGAACTGAACAAACTTCGTCAGGTTGCGATTCGGCTCCAGATTCTCCCAGGCCACCGACCATGTCTCGCCATCGTCGCACGAAACAAGATACCGGGCCTTGTCGTCCCATCCATGAAGCCTCAGATGCCCGCCAAACCGCAGCCGCCGGATATCGCCCGGGCAACTCAGCGGAAACGTAACCGTCGCCGGCAAGCCGTTGACGGCCGGCATCGCCTCATAGGCCACGTGCATGTTCACCAGCTCCGGACTGAAATCGGTGTAGATCGGATTCGGCGGCGTAGCCATTTTCAGCCAGGCTGCCTCGATCGTGCGCGTCGACTCGCGCGGCCCGCCGGCCACGCCGATCGTGTTCGTGCCCGATACGAGCGTCGGCAGTGCCCGCTGCGAACACTGAAACTCGTTCTGAATCCTCACGCTCGTAAGGCACGCATCCGGGCCGCTGAGAACCAGCCGAACCTGCCACGAATAGCGGCGCAGCGCCTTGTTGCCGACGTCCATCGAGAAACCACCCTGCTGGGAAGCTGTGCCGAGCGCAACGAAGCTGCCGCCATTGTTCAGCGAATACGAAACCGCAAGCGAACCGCCCCCCATCTCGCCCGAGACCGAAGCCGACAGATACGGATACGGGCACTGCATCTCGATAACCACCGTGCCCGGCATCGAATCATCCTCCGGCACAAGCCCCGCATCCGTCGCCCGCACGTTCTCCGCAGACTCCAGCGCCGCAAGCGTTGCGGCGTCGGTCAAATCCGGCTCGTAGCTGATTACGCCCATTCCCACACGGCCTTCGTTCAGATCGCCGTAGTCGCGGGCGTATGCCATCGTGCGATGATCGATCGGCAAATACAGCGCCGCCGGCGCCTCTTTCTCCGGGTTCACATACCGGCCGTCGTTCCACCAGAACCGCCGGATCGTCTCGTTGCGCCTCAGGCTCGCAAGGCAGCGATAGCCGCTGGAAATCGGCGGCAGCCAATTATCTTGATACGCCTCGCCTGAATACGTGCTCATTGCATTATCAACGCTATGCGTGCGCGCAGGAAGAAAACCATCCTGCGCAAAGAAATTGCAATCACGGAAAACCTGTGGCCTGAACCAACTCCGGATGATCGTCCTTCCATGCCTGCACAGCGTCTATCAGCTCCAGCGCCGAAGCGATCTCCCCGGCCGGCCCCCGGAAATAGCATATCATCGAAGCATCCAGCATATGCCACGACCCGCCAAAAAACACTTCGCTTACAACATGGCTATAAACAGATACATACCGCGCAGGCAAACCCGCGGCATGCGCCAATTCGACCACCATCACCGCCGTCGGCCCGCAAAACGTGTAGCCGTACGCGTTGAAAATCTTGACCGTGTCGGTGGTGTACAAATGCGAATGCATATACTCGCGCGGCGGAGAATCCTGATGCCGGAACGCCACAACCAGCCGCCAGATCGCTATCGCTTTCTCCTCGTCGGTCATCCCCGGTTCCAACGCCTCGGCCAGAAACGCTTCCAGCGTCGAAACATCCTCAACGCTATCCGACAGCACCTTCACATTATGCGCCCGCACCGGCGCCTCGCCCACGCCCGCCGAATCAACAACGTTCCCCCACACCGTCACGTTCCGCACGTCGGGCGCCGACTCGACCGACGCAATCCCCCCGCCCGCGAAACCTGCGGCATTCCCCTCGATCACGCAATTGCGGGTCAGCGGCGCGGCACCGTTCGAGCACGAAATCCCACCGCCCGAGACGGCCGCCGTATTCCCGCGCACCACACAGTTCAGAATCGACGGCGACGAACCGTCGCACGCGATGCCGCCGCCATAGTCCGCGTAACCGCCCGTGATAGTGAAGCCATCGATCACAGTGGCGCGGCCCTCGCCCGAGTCGCAGGCGAAACCGCGCGCCGGCTGTGCAGCCGATGCGTCCACCCGCACCACGCATTCGCGAGGCCCCTCGGCCGAACGCACAACCAGCGCCTTGCCAAGCAGATCGACGTCGCGGTTGCCCGGCCCCCAATAGATACCCGGCAGCACCACCACCGTATCGCCGTCCGACGCGGCATCTATCGCCTTCTGAATGGAATCGAACGGATGATCGGGCGAGCCATCTTCGGCAGGATCGCTGACCGCAGGATCGTTCGGCCCGGGATCGTGGATGGAGTCATTATCCACGAACCAGGTCGAGCCATCCGCAGCCGCGGCCGCAAGAATGAACGTTGCACACGCCAGACCTGCACATTTCAGCCATGCGAGGACGGGCAAATCCGTCAGCCGCGATGAGCACCGGCCATCAGACCTTCGCGTCATAATCTATTCGCCCCCCGATCCACGAAAAACCGCGGGCAACTGCCGCATCTGTGTCCACTGCACACTGATCTATCGTCAATGCACGCTGCAAGCCGCACAAACCTCCGGGTTCACCACTTCCGTCCCAATATAGTCGACAAGCGGAATACCGTCCAGCGTATCGCCTTCCGATGTGCAGCCCGTGCAAGAGCTGGTGAATTGGATTGCATACATATAGCCGGGGATCGGCTGCTGGTCTGCAAACACGTTGGATACACTGCGGCAGCGAACCGAACCTCCCGCGAAATAGACAAACTGCCGTCGATTCCTGATGATATTATTGCGCGCGATGCTGTCGGTTGCACTGTAAAACATGACGCCGATCCGGTAGTTATGAACCGTCGGATCGATCACGTTATTCTCGATAACGGCAAAATCGCCGTCCACGGCAACATCGGAACCGCTGCTGCAATCGCCAACGAATCGGTTGTTGTGGACCCAAGCGTATGATGCAGACGACATAATGTGAATGCCGTTGCCCATCGGATGCTCCACTTGAAGCCCCGTGATCTCGTTGCCCACACCCACAACGCTGATAGTGCATGCTTGTGAATTGTAAATCTTGGGCCAGTTGACGCCTATGATCCGCAGATTGTCGCAAGGGTGCGTCGAACCGCAGTCAATGGCCCTCACCGAGATGTCTTCGTGCTCCGGATCAGCCCGCGGCAGAACATATAGAATTGCAGGCGAAGCAATACCATAGATCTTCCCATACGGCCAACTGGAGCCGAACAGCTCTTCCCACGAAGTGCAGACCTCGCCCGGCGGATATCCATCCGGCGGCTGCCAATTCTCGCCCCCGCCGTTATCGACATCGAGATAATACACGCGGCTGGTACTCACGTGTATGCAACCCACGCCCGGATGGCACGAATCTATCGTGTCTGCCGAACCATCATCGCAATCACCATCGACCATGCACTCACACACGCTGCCAAGCTGGTTCCGCACAGCGATCAGATCCAGCACATTCACTGTCAGATCACCGTTCACATCGTAGGCAATCTCGCATGTCCCCAGATGATTGCGCACCGCGATAAGGTCAAGCACGTTGACTCTGCAGTCGTTGTTGACGTCTTCGCGACGCCATATCACCATCCCGCCGACATCCTCACCTGCGGATGCCGTGATCTCCGAACCTGCAGCAATATACAGCACCACAAGACACACCGCCCTGCCGATCAACCTGCTTGCAGTGCCCCGGCAACCACCTCCCAATGAATAGCTCCGTATCATGAAACACGTCCTACACATGTCCTCTCGGTCCCGGCAGCACACACGGCGCAGCTCCTCCGCGAAACCGACGCCATTTTTCCTCGTATAAAAGGCCTCTATTACTATTATACCACAAAAATCCCGATCTGTCAAGCGACCCGATCAGAAAAAAATTGAAAAACCGTCCAACGAATCCGCCACCGGCCGCCATAAGCCACGGCACTGCAACGAGTTACGCCGGAACAGAAAATGGCCGACCCAGCAACGGGACCGGCCATTTTTTTTGCGGAGAAAACGTCTGCGTCTCCCTGCTTGAGTTCGGCCTCGGGCCGGATAGCCCGGCGCCGCACCGATTCCTTTTATTGCTGCCATTCCGATATCACCGGCGAGAATGCCGGCACTTCACCAAAAGCTTAAACAATCGCTCCCGCGCCCCAGGCGCAACTTCCAATTAATACTCAAGTCTGTTCATCGGATGCAGATGGGCGAGAAATGGGCAACCATGCGTCGAGTGCGCGGGCGCTGGGATCGCGGGCGTCTCGCCCGCATCCGCTGAGGCATAGGACATATGGGACACATGGGTCGTATTCTGTCACTATCCGCAAGGCATGGGGCACAAGGTTTGAGACACAGAGCGACGTCAGGCGCGCGGAACACTGGTAGGGGCGGGTTTCAAACCCGCCCTCTTCCGGACAACCACAGATCACGAACGGATCGGCGTCTGCCTCTCGGCATCGCGGGCGTCTCGCCCAATGGTATGAAATTAAGGCTGCAAGAGGGCAGGGAACACGCTCGAAGACTCGCGCGCCCTGCCCCTACAACGGCCGGATCGCCTTAATTTCACGCCATTCGGGTCCCGCCCGCATCTGCATTCCTCCATAGCCCTGAGGCCTGAGAAACCCGGCCATAGGACTCACAGGACCCCATACGTCCTATTCTGCCGCCGGAAGCAAGCCCAAGATGCCATCATTCGCCTCTTCACGCATCACTCTCTTCTCTTCCCTCTTCTCTCCGCGGCTCCGCGGCTCCGCGTGAGTTCTTCTCTTTTCTTCTCTCTTCTCCTTCACACTTCACACTTCACACTTCACACTTCACACTTCCACCACCTCAACCAGCCTCTCAACCATCTCCTCAGTATCGTACCTCGCCGCCCGACGCCGCCCTTCCGCCGCCAGCCGCGACCTCAGCGAAGCATCCCGCACCAGCCGCTCCACTGCGTCCGCCATCGCTTCCGCGTCATTCGGCTCGACCACCAGCGCGCTCACGCCATCCTCCGCCACGTGCTCCACCGCGCGAACTCTGGTGCAGGCCACCGCGCAGCCCGAGACCATCGCCTCGGCAACGGCGCTGCTCCAGCCAAGCCCCCACTCGGTCTCGCCGCTCACAAAAATGTCGGCCCCCGCATACTGCCCGCGAACATCCGCATCGCTGCCGCCCAGCCTAATCACATCGAACCGGACGCCGCGCTCGCGCGCCGCATCGAGCGCCTCGCGCACCATCGCGCTGCCCTTGATCGAATCGATCGTATCGCGAAACAGCACCCGCGGCGGCCCGTCGTGCCCGTCGCGGCGGCCGCCGAACCGGGCAGTGTTCACCCCGCCGAACACCCGGTGCACCGGCCCGCCGTAAAACTCCGCCTCGTCGGCCAGCCACCGCGAAACCGCAACCTTCTCGATCGCAGCATCCTGCGCCGCCTCGATCTGCCCCGGCAGAAACGACCGCAGCAGAAACAGCCGCCGCCGCGAGTCGCACGCCTTCACGAGCCTGCTCAGCGGGTAGCCCGGCAGATACGTGTCGGGATGGCTGAAAACCACCGCGTCGAACCTGCCCATGTGCGGCACGCGCAAGGCGTCCACGCGCTCGGCCAGGCATGGCGTCCAGAACGGCTTATCCGCCAGGAAAAACGGCAGGCCGTAGTAAACCTCGTGCCCGCGCGACGCAAGCCCGTTCATCAGGTCCACGTGCAGCCGGCATCCGCCGTTCGCATCGTGGCGCAGCGAAAAAAACACCCACCTCATCGTCGGCCTCCAGATTCCTACGTTCCGCCGGACGTCACATCCAGCATGTGCCCGTAAACCGAATCCCACACAACCGTCAGCGGCCCCACGATCGCCGCGCCGTCAAACGCCTCCTTCACGGCGTGGCTCAGCCGGTCGTTGCCGTCGTCCTCCAGCGTGAAATTGGTGCTCAACAGGTGGCGGTGGCTTGCGTCTGCAACCAGGTTCGAATCGCCCGGTTCGCTCTGCCCGAGCGTCACCTCCCGCACGTCGGACGAGCCGCCGAAATTCGCCCCGATCTTCAGCGAATTGTGCCCCGCCACCCTCTCGATCTCGATCGACGGCACCTCGTCGTCGTCCTCCTCCAGCTTCGCATCGCCGCGAAGCACCAGCTCTTCCCCATACTTCCCAACGCTCATCAGCGGCTCGCGCGCGTCATACGCCAGGCGCGGATCGCGGTCGCCGTCCCACAGCAGGCCCCGGCGCTTCCCCACCGCCCGCCGCAACAGCTTCACCTCGTCCTCGAGATTCCTCAAATCATGCTCCGCAAGCAGCCTGCGGTAACGATCCTCCCACTCGCGCCGACCGCCCAGGCTCCGCTCGCCAGTCAGCACAAGCTCCGTCCGGTCGCGCGCGAAATCATAAACCACCTCGACCAGCGTCGCGTTCAGCGAACCATACGCCGGATTCTGCGTGCCCGCGAAACTGATCGACTGCCCCAGCCGAACCGAC
>Ga0307380_10013083_pt1 | contig 10272 bp, 8 predicted proteins | sample UN3MG_FD_202239 | JGI IMG/M metagenome (GOLD analysis project Ga0307380, IMG submission 202239) | Soil microbial communities from Risofladan, Vaasa, Finland - UN-3 | ecosystem: Environmental > Terrestrial > Soil > Coastal area > Acid sulfate soil | place: Finland: Risofladan, Vaasa | collected... | reverse complement strand
GTTTGCCGATCACGGGATGAACGGCGGCAAAGGCTTCCGATCTTGGTCCGTGTCGGGACGTGTGAAGAAGCCCGGCGTTATCATCGCGCCGGCGGGCATTACCGTGAACGAGCTGATCGAGCGGGCTGGCGGCATGGAAGACGGCCACGAATTCAAGGCCTATCTTCCGGGCGGCGCCTCCGGCGGCATACTTCCGGCGCGACTCGGTGACGTGCCGCTCGATTTCGGCACGCTGGACAAATATGGGTCCTTCGTGGGCAGCCACGCGATCGTCATCTTCTCGCAGCAGGATCGTGTGGCGGACGTGGCGATCAATCTGCTTCAGTTCTTCAAGAACGAGTCCTGCGGCCAGTGCACGCCCTGCCGGGTGGGCTGCGACAAGGCCGTGGCCCTCCTCGAGAAAGACGAGTGGGATAGCGAGCTCTTAGGCGAGCTCGCGCAGACCATGCGTGACGCCTCGATTTGCGGACTCGGCCAAGCCGCCCCGAATGCCTTTATTACTGCGATGGAGTTCTTCTCCGACGAGCCCGCGCGCCCAGCGGAGGCGGGCCGGCCAGCCAGATATTGATGGATGACACCATGACAGATCAATTGCTGTTCACGCTTGACGGGGAGGTTGTCTCAGCCAGGCCCGGCGAAACCATTTGGCAGGTCGCGAAACGTCACGGCAAGGACATCCCGCATCTGTGCTGGCTGCCGCAACCGGGCTACGCCGCCGACGGAAACTGCCGAGCCTGCATGGTCGAGGTCGAAGGTGAGCGCACGCTGGCGGCATCGTGCATCCGGAAGCCGGCCCCCGACATGGTCGTGAAGACGGCGACCGATCGCGCAGTGAAGGCGCGCCGCATGGTGATGGAATTGCTCCTCGCTGATCAGCCGCCACACGAGGATTCGCCGGACCGCGTCTCGCCGTTCTGGCATTGGGCCGAGGCACAAAACATCGAGACCTCGCGATTTCCGGCCAGCGACATCATCAAACCCGACCTGTCGCACCCTGCCATGGCCGTCAACCTCGATGCCTGCATCGAGTGCGGCCTGTGCGTGCGCGCCTGCCGCGACGTCCAGGTGAACGATGTCATCGGCATGGCCTTCCGCGGGTTCGACGCCAAGCCCGTGTTCGACTTCGACGACCCGATGGGCAACTCGACCTGTGTGGCGTGCGGCGAATGCGTGCAGGCGTGTCCCACCGGCGCGCTCATGCCCAAGTCGATCGTCGACCCGATCACGCAGCACGGCTCCAGGGAGGTCGACCGCGAAGTCCACTCCGTGTGTCCGTATTGCGGTGTCGGCTGCCAGATCAGCTACCAGATTAAGGACGAGAAGATCGCGTTCGTGCAGGGGCGTGACGGCTACTCGAACGAGAACCGGTTATGCGTGAAGGGCCGTTTCGGCTTCGACTATGTCAGCAATCCTCAGAGGCTGATGAAACCGCTGATCCGCAAGCCGGGGATGCCCAAGGGCGTGAATGTCGATCCGTCCGATCCTTACACCCATTTTCGCGAGGCGACCTGGGAAGAGGCGCTCGACGTCGCAGCGTCCGGCTTGGCGCGCATCGCCGACGAGCATGGCGGTCAAGCCATCGCCGGCTTCGGCTCGGCCAAGTGTTCGAACGAGGAAGCGTATCTGTTCCAGAAGCTGATCCGCACGCGCTTCCAGAGCAATAATATCGACCACTGCACGCGCTTGTGCCACGCCTCGTCGGTCGCGGCGCTGATTGAAGGGATCGGATCCGGCGCGGTGACGGCCACGTTCAACGAGGTCGAGCATGCCGACGTCATCGTCATCATCGGCGCCAACCCGACCGAGAATCATCCGGTGGCCGCGACGTTCTTCAAGCAGGCGGCGCGCCGCGGCGCGAAGCTGATCGTGATCGATCCGCGGGGCCAGGCGCTCCGCAATTACGCGACCCATATGCTGCGCTTCAAGTCGGGAAGTGACGTCGCGCTGCTGAACGGCATCATGCATGCGATCGTCGAGGAGGGTCTCTACGATGTTCAGTACGTGCAGGCGCACACCGAGAATTTCGAGCGCTTGAAAGAGAAGCTCGCTGCCTACAGTCCGGAATCGGTCGCCCCGGTTTGCGGGATTGACGCCAAGACGATTCGCGAGGTTGCGCGCATCTTTGGCACTGCCAGCCGCGCCATGATCTTCTGGGGCATGGGCATCTCGCAGCACGTGCACGGCACCGACAATTCGCGCTGCTTGATTTCTCTCGCTTTGATGTGTGGTCAGGTCGGCCGTCCCGGCACGGGTCTGCATCCCTTGCGTGGACAGAATAACGTGCAAGGCGCATCCGACGCCGGCCTCATCCCGATGTTCTATCCGGACTATGCCGACGTCCAAGCCGAGCCCGTCTACAAGAAATTCGAGGAACTCTGGCAGACGCCGCTTTCAAAGAAGGCCGGCCTCACGGTGGTCGAGGTCATCAATGCGGCGAACGCGGGCAAGGTCAAGGCCATGTACATCCAGGGTGAGAACCCTGCCATGTCAGATCCTGATCTCGATCACGCCCGCGCCGGTATCGCCAAGCTCGAGCATCTCGTGGTGCAGGATATTTTCCTGACCGAGACCGCGATGATGGCCGACGTCGTGCTGCCCGCTTCGGCGTGGCCGGAAAAAAACGGCACGGTCACCAACACCAACCGCCAGGTCCAGATGGGCCGCCAAGCGTTGGACCTCCCGGGGGACACACGCCAAGATCTTTGGATCATCATCGAGCTGGCTAAAAAACTTGGCCTGCCCTGGACCTATACTCATCCTTCGCATGTGTTCGAGGAAATGAAGCGCGCGATGCCGTCGCTCGACAACATCACTTGGGATCGGCTTGAGAATGAGTCGTCGGTTATTTATCCCTGCCCCGAGCCCGATCATCCGGGCGATGCGGTGGTCTTCGGCGACGGCTTCCCCACCAAGACCGGTCGTGCCTATCTCGTGCCGGCAGATGTCTTGCCGCCTGCGGAAGTTCCGGATGAGGAATATCCGTTTGTACTGATGACGGGGCGGCAGCTGGAGCATTGGCACACCGGCGCCATGACCCGGCGCGCTGATGTTCTCGACGCCCTCGAGCCTGGTCCGACGGCAAGCCTGCACCCCAACACGCTCGCGCGCTACGATCTCACCCCCGGCGAACTTATGCGCGTCACCACCCGACGCGGCTCGATCGAGCTCACCGCCCGGGCCGATATGGCCGTGCAGGAAGGCACCGTGTTCATTCCGTTCGCGTATGTGGAGGCGGCGGCCAACATCTTGACCAATCCGCAGCTCGACCCATACGGCAAGATTCCCGAGTTCAAGTATTGCGCGGTCAAGATTGGCCCGGCGGACGGCCCGCCTCAGCGCGTGCCCGAGCCCAGTCTCGACGTGACAGCATCGGGCCTGTAGCCGTAAAATTCGGCATGGCTCTGTCAGAGAGTGTCGTCGGTGTTCTGCTCGCGGGCGGCAAATCGAGCCGCATGGGCGGCGGCGACAAGTGCTTGCGGGTGCTTGGCGGCAAAGCGATCCTCGCCCGCATTATCGACCGCCTAAGCCCGCAGGTCTCAGATATCGTCATCAATGCGAATGGCGACCCAGCCCGCTTTGCCGCCTTCGGGCTTCCGGTCGTCTCCGACAGCGTCACCGGATATCAGGGGCCGCTTGCCGGGGTCCACGCCGCACTCGAATGGGTGAGGGCCAACCGGCCTGGCGTCGAGTACGTCGTGACGGTCGCGACGGACACGCCGTTTTTTCCCGTCGATCTCGTGCGCCGGTTCCTCGATGCGCCAGGTGATGCATCCGGCTTCCGCGTTGCGCAATCCGACGTCGGCGTGCATCCCGTAATCGGACTTTGGCCGGTCGGGCTCGCTGCGGCTCTTAGGGCCTCGCTCGAACGGGGCGAGCGGAAGGTCACGGCCTGGACGAAGGCTCATGGGGCGGTTCCGGTGTTCTTTTCGCCGGTCGAAGTCGGCGGGAAGAGCATCGACCCGTTTTTCAATATCAACGCGCCTGAAGACCTCGCCTCGGCCGAGGTCTTTCTCAGCGAGAGCGCGTCATGACTCCCCCGATTTTCGGCGTCGTCGGCTGGAAGAACTCGGGCAAGACCACCCTTATGTCGCGCTTGATCCATGAGCTCACTCGGCGCGGCTTTGAGATTTCGGTCATCAAGCATGCACACCAGAATTTTGACATCGATCATCCGGGGCGGGATTCCTTCAAGATGCGCGAGGCCGGGGCGCGTCAGGTGATGCTGTCCTCTCCGCGCCGCTTCGCCTTGATGCGGGAGCTGGGCGATGCGCCTGAAATGACCTTCGATGGACTCTTAGCCTATGTCGGGCCATGTGATCTCGTCTTGGTGGAAGGCTACAAACGCGAGGCCTATCCCAAATTAGAAATCCGCCGAGACGGGGCCGCGTCGCGCAAGCCTTTGTCGGCGGAGTATCCCGATGTCGTGGCCATCGCCTCCGATCGGCCGGCGAACGAGACGGAGGCATTGCCCGTCTTCCAAATCGACGAGATCGAGCACATCGTCGATTTCATCGTCACCACGCTGGAACTGAAGCGCCCATGACCGCCAAGTTGATCGACGATTGCTTCGTTCTCGACAAGGACCGGCTTCCTCATGATGAGGCTATCGGCATCCTCAAGGCACGCGTGCACCCGGTAACCGATATGGAGGGCGTGCCACTTGCTGATGCATGCGGGCGCTTCCTCGCCGAACCGATCATCTCACCGCGTTCAATTCCCGCGCACGACAATGCTGCGGTCGACGGCTATGCCTTCGCGTCATCGGACTATGACTTTGAGAAAGGCGCCGTGCTTCGGGTCGTGGGCGAGGCGGCGGCGGGGCATCCTTTTGACGGCGCTTTGGCGCCGGGTGGTGCCGTCCGCATCTTCACGGGCGCGGTGGTGCCGGCGGGGCTCGATACCGTCGCGATGCAGGAAGATGTTCAAGTCGAGGAGCGCAACGGCGAACGCTGGGCAGCCATTCCCCCGGGGTTGAAAGCGGGCGCTAACCGCAGGCTTGCAGGCGAGGATACGAAGCCGGGCGAGACGCTCGTCGCGGTGGGCGCGCGGCTGAGGCCTCAGGACGTGGCGAGCGCCGCAGCCACAGGGCTCGGCGCCGTGCTCTGTCATGCGCCCCTCAAGGTCGCTGTGTTCTCGACAGGCGACGAGATCCTGCGCCCCGGAGAGGCCTTTGTCGAAGGCAAGGTCTACGACGCCAACGCGCCCATGCTGCACGGCCTCATTGCGGCAGCCGGGGCCGAGGCCATTGATCTTGGCGTGCTGCCCGATACACGTGATCGGGTGGTCGCGGCGTTATCCGAGGCCGCCCAAACATTCGATGCCATCGTAGTTTCCGGCGGTGCCAGCCAAGGCCAAGAGGATCACGTCGTGGCCAGCATCGATGCGCTTGGCAAACGGCATCTCTGGCAGATCGCGATCAAACCGGGCAGGCCGATGAGTTTCGGACAGATCGGCGATTGCGTGGTCCTCGGCCTGCCGGGCAACCCCGTGGCGGTGTTCGTCTGCTTTCTGATGTATGCGCGGCCGGTCCTGACACGGCTTGCCGGAGGGGTGTGGCCGGAGCCCGCCCGGTTTCCAGTTCTGTCCAAGTTCACGCAGAAGAAGAAGGTGGGGCGCCGCGAATTCTGGCGCGCGCAGCTCGTGCGCGAGAACGGGCAGCTCGCGGTGGCCAAGTTTCCAAGAGATGGGTCGGGGCTCATCTCGTCGCTGCGCGAGGCTGACGGATTGATCGAAGTCAGTGAAGATCTAGACGAGGTCCGAGCCGGGGAGTTGGTGGACTTTATTCCGTTCTCCGAGTTCGGCCTTGACCAGCGTTAAGCGGAGTCCGGAACGGCCCAAGGCTCGGAGCATTGTCCTGGAGCGTTTCTTGATGGGAGGTCGCCATGCAGAACTTTGATACCGACCGGGAGCGTGCCGCGAATGATCTGGCAGAGCGGTTGTTTTTCAAACTTGAGAAGAACGGGGAACGCTTCTCGCTGCGTCGCAAAATCGGGGATCATGCGCGCAGAGATGATTTGACCATCGATGAGGTCGAGCAGGTGCTCGAGCGCTGGAAGCTCGAGGGTCCGCACGGCGGATGATGCTTGCCGTCGTCCGCTGTCGGCACTTTGCAGACATTGATGACGACGCTGAGCATGTCTGCTCTTGAGGCAGAAGCGGACATCCCCAATCTGCGCTCTAACGTCTACTAATGACCCACCACGGACGTCGTGGAGGTCAAGCTCAGAAGTAAGCTTGTGAGGAGCACCCGAATCGTGAGTGCGGAGAACTGTTAGGGCGCGAAGCATCGCTCGCAAATGGCCCTGAACTCACCCGGCGCCAACACCTATACAGGCGGCACGACGATCAGCGCGGGCACCTTGCAGATCGGCGCGCGGGCCCGCCCAAGGGGCCGGGGCTCGCCCACGGACGTACAACATCCGGTCGGTCATAGCTTAGCCAAGCAGAAACGATCAGGCGCCGGGAGAAGCGTGACGAGCTGCCTTGAGTTGTGCGAAGTCATCGGCAGCGTGATAGGAGGAGCGGGTCAAGGGGCTGGATGCCACGAAGAGGAACCCTTTCTTTTCGGCCAGCCGCTTACACGACTGAAACTCCTCCGGCGTGACAAAGCGGTCAATGGCCGCGTGCTTACGGGTCGGCTGGAGATATTGTCCGATGGTCAGGAAGTCAACGTCTGCCGCGCGCAAATCATCCATCACCGCGGCGACCTCACCGCTCGTCTCACCGAGACCCACCATGATGCCGGACTTTGTAAAGAGGCGTGGGTCGCGCTGTTTGACCTCTTGGAGCAGCGCGAGCGAGTGGCGATAGTCAGCCCCCGGACGAATACGACGGTAGAGTGAGGGGACCGTCTCCATATTGTGGTTAAACACGTCGGGCCGCGCATCAATTATGATCTGAAGCGCGCCGGCTTTGCGTAGAAAGTCCGGGGTTAGGACCTCGACGGTGGTATTGGGTGCAGCATGTCGAATGGCCCTAATAGTACGCGCAAAGTGTGTGGCGCCGCCGTCAGCAAGGTCGTCACGGTCGACCGAGGTGATCACGACATGGGCGAGATCAAGCTCCGCCAGCGCGTCAGCAACGCGCCCTGGCTCGCCGGGATCGAGATGCGCCGGCTTTCCGGTCGCCACGTTGCAAAAGGCGCAAGCCCGCGTGCAGATGTCGCCCATGATCATCACCGTGGCGTGGCGCTTCGCCCAGCACTCGCCGATATTGGGACAGGCGGCCTCCTCGCACACGGTGTGGAGGCGGTGACCGCGTAACACGGCCCGCGTCGCATCAAAGGCCTGTGCGCCCGGTGCCTTTACGCGAATCCAGGACGGCTTCGGTACGACGGGTGTGTCGGGGAGCCGCGCCTTTTCCGGATGGCGCGGCCGCACCTTCGCCTTGTGCAAATCGTCGATCAGGGACCATGAGGGCTTAGGGCGCATCGGTGCTACAGGGTCTTTGATCCCTAAAGAATCTGGGCGGCTTGATCATGCATGTGCTGAGCGCGCTAAGGTCGCGCGCGTGACGTACTTATTTCTAAGAGCAAAATTCGTTTAGAGGATACTTGTAGGTGTCCTCATGGCTTTTAAGTGCATCAAGGACTCCTTTTCCAGAAAACACTTTTCACCTCGGACTGCAAGCACAGCCTGTTTTAGGGGTCACGCTTTCCAAGGATAAGATGGGTTGGCGATCCCTCTCGGGACACTTCCTTGTCAGTCTTGTCGACTACAGGGAGTCGCTTCGGTCCGATGTTCGCCAACGAGATCAAAGACGCCGCCTTCAGGCTAGATCGTATTCGCGCTGGCGTCGGCACTGGACACGGTGTCGTCAGGATCAATGAGCTAGGAACCTGGAGAGTCTTGAGGACTTCCGATCAACCTGCTCAAGCCGATCACTGCGATGCAGTTGCTGCTTGCATTGAGGCTCAATCGCGCGCCTAGATATCAGCAATCGTGTCGAAAGCATGGCGATCTGCCGAGATCGTCATCGGCAGAAATTGCGATATCGGCAGGCAAAGCAATTTCCTGGCGACCTGCCTTCGCTGGCTCTTCGGCACCCGCTTCGGGTGGGGCGGCGCCTTCGTTGTAATAAGGGATGGCAACCGGATGCCGCGCCGTGCGCTGTGTCGCACGGCAGCTTCCGACAATCCTTCGCTCGCAGCTCGGGTGGGGTCGACACGAGGCAAGGTTAGCGACTGAGGGAAATAGTCATGGAGCGCTTGGTCCTGTTCTTAGGTTTGTTGGTGGCGACGACGGCAGCGCACGTCACACCCGGGATGGCGCAGACTGAGCTGACAATCCCCGGGGGCGCAACCGGTGCAGATGTGTTCTGCATCCAAGCTGGCGATCTCACGAGCGGGAAATTCGTCGAAACGTTCTTGCAGACAGACGGCGGCGCCTGGGAGCAACATTCGAAAGCCCACACCATCGAGTTCGCCGAGAAAGCCCGCGATGATCTGATCGTCGACCTATTCGATGAGTCTCGCTCGACAGCGGTTCAATTCGATTTTGTCACAATGACAATCAGAGAAAAGCCAGACGGCGGCGCCTGGACCGACCGTTTCGTCATTCTCAATGCGACCGATCAAGCGAAATCCAAAGATTGCGTTTCGCTCGCCGCCATTGACGGTGAGAGCTCGGGCAACTCGAGCACCAAGGCCGCCGAACCGTCCAACGAGCCCGCGAAGGCAAAGGCGCCGTCCAAACCGAACACCAAGACCAAGACAACAGCCACGCCGCGCACGAAGGCCAAGACCAAGACAACGGCCAAGCCTCGCCCGACACCAAAAGCTACGTCCAAGCGGGTCGAGACGCGGAAAAAGAAAAGATTGCTTCCCGGCCTTTCGGTTGGCGTTGGCGGCTTAGGCCTAAGATTCTAGTTCTTCCTCTTCGGGCGCGGAGAGGCGGCGTTGCTGCGCACGCAGCACGGAAACAACAGAGGAGACTAGCCGATGACGCGCATGGCCTCGTTTTTGATGGTGTTGGCGATCGCAGGTGTCTCGTACGCGACACCCGCGATGGCGCAGGCGGACTTGACCGTTCCCGGCGGTGCAACCGGAGCAGACGTGTACTGCATCCAAGCGGGCGACCTCACGAGCGGCGCGTTCGTCGAGACGTTCCTGCAGACCGGCGACGGTAAATGGGAGCAACGATCCGAGACCGACACCTTCACGCTCGAGGAGAAGAACCGCGACGCGCTGATGGTCGAACTCCTGGATCCCCAGCGGAAGACGTCGTTTCAGTTCAACTTCGTCGACCGGAATATCAAGGACAAGGCCGAGAGCTCATCGGACTGGGTGGATCGCAGCTTCATCCTGAACGCGACCGATAAGGATCTGTCGGCCGATTGCGTAGCCCACTCGAAGCCGGTGCCAAAGCAAACCGCTGCGGAAGCGGCAAAGTCGAAAGAAGCGGCAGGTCCAGGCACCATCGTGCAGTACATCACCATCCCACCGAAGACTAAGCTTGACATCAAGCCGGGGACCGAGATGACGGCGACAGATGGTCCGCCCTGCCCGGGAAATCCCGGCTTCTTTCTGTGCCCGAACAAATTCAACTGCGCCCCGGCCGGCGGCGTGTGCTGTCCGGGCGCGGGCACTTGTAATGCTGGAACGTTTTGCGATCTGTTCGTCAAGGCAAACTGCATCGTGCCGGGAAATCCGAGGTTCTGCCCGGGAAGCGGCAACGTGAAGACGGGGCTGTCATTGCACTGCCCCCCAGGAGAGGCATGCGGAGCCGGCAATATGTGTAACTAGGGTCGCGGGGCCTGCCTCATCGGCGGCCGTGGCGTGATGGGGCGAGGCCAACGATCGGCTCGAAGCTGGATGCCAAGAGACGCCAAGGCGCCCACGACCGGAGCTGCGTGCTCGCAAGGGCACTAGAGGAGATAGTGATGAGATTACTCTCTGCTGCGATGTTGACGCTCCTTGCCGGCTCCTGTGCGTGCTGGGCAACGGCGGTAGTGGCTGGGCCCTGGGCGACCGGCCGTGGAACGGCTGGATTCGACCGGCCGGTCATACTCGTCAGCGATTGCGAGGTCGATGAGGAAGGCAGAGCCTATTGCGGCGATGGTGGTGGGTACGAAGAGCCGCCGCGTAAGAAGAAGAAAAAGAAGAATGACTTTTGGAACGAACTCAGCAAAGCAGCCGAACAAGCGGCTGCAGAGCAGAGGGAGCGAAATAGGCAGCAGGCGATAATCGACGAACAGAGGAGGCGGGAACAAGCCGCCGAGCAGCAGCGCAAGGCGAATGCGGCGGCAGCCGAGAAGGAGCGCAAGGCGGCCGCG
>Ga0307380_10013082_pt1 | contig 10272 bp, 6 predicted proteins | sample UN3MG_FD_202239 | JGI IMG/M metagenome (GOLD analysis project Ga0307380, IMG submission 202239) | Soil microbial communities from Risofladan, Vaasa, Finland - UN-3 | ecosystem: Environmental > Terrestrial > Soil > Coastal area > Acid sulfate soil | place: Finland: Risofladan, Vaasa | collected... | reverse complement strand
GGAGCCTGCATATTAGCACTGTTTGGCTTTGTGATATGCATGGAAATTGGGATGTGTCTTCGTTTTGGTTCAAGTAGTTTAGATTCAAATTCCTCAAGTAGTCCTTTTTGTTAAGAGAGATAAAATGGAACATAATACTATAGAAACAGAAGAAATAGAGTTTAATGGCGAAACTATACCCGCTCCTACCACAACGACTACCACAACTACCGAAGCACCCCCCGAACCACCTACAACTTCTTAAAGATGTACACACATATATTGGCGTGATATTTGTATAATATCACATTGCCATTATGAAGAAAATATCAATAATTATGCCTTATTTAAACGAGCGAGAGGAGCCGATTCGCACTATTCGATCTATTTACGATACTGCTCCATCCGGTTTGTTTGATATTATTGCTGTAGACGATGCTTCTAGCCATTCTCCTTTAGATTTTAGCCAATTCAAAGATGTCCGTTGTTTTAGGAATGAGGAAAGAATGGGAGTTGATGCGTCTAGACAATTAGGGGTTGATGAGGCAAATACTCCTTATATTTTCATTATCGACGCCCATATGACGTTTAAGAAAGATAATTGGATGGAGAAAATAATTTCATGTTTGGAAAGAGAACCCGAAACTGCATGGTGTACTGTTTGTTTGGCGTTGGGCTATGGCGTTAATGATGTTTATAAATCAAAAAGTAGGTATTATGGGGCAAATATGTTGTTCGTTAATCCCGATACAAGAAAAGACAGGCAAGCGCGAGAAATATTGGAGCCAAAATGGGCGAAGAAGAGAGATGGCCTTGAATACGAAATTCCTTGCATTCTTGGTGCCAATTATGCATTCAGTAAGAAATGGTTTGATCACATTAATGGTCTTCGAGGATTAAAGATGTGGGGGAGTTCTGAGCCATTTTTAAGCATGAAAACGTGGATGGCAGGGGGTAAGTGTAAAATTAGGACCGATATTGAGATAGGACATTTGTTTAGAACAAATGCCCCCTATGTTACAAAAGTAGCCTATTTGGTCTATAACAAAATATTTATGTGTAAGACGATTTTTCCCGATGAACTAGCAGAGAAGTTGGTTGGATATTTGCCGAAAGATAGAAATTTCAGGGCTGCCCAAGAATTTATTGATGCTGCCGATAAAGAGATTCAATTAGATAGAAAATATTATCAGAACATTTTTAATAAATCCATTTATGATTATTGCAATAAGTTTGGAATACAGTTGCCCAAATGAAAGGACTTTAGGGGAAATAAGGAGAATAAGGTATAGATAACTGCTTAGGATTAAAATGAAGTATATTCCCTTAAATAATCAACCAAATATTTCGAGAACACGATTTCCGTCTATTTCTCCTTCGTTGCAGATGGATAATCGTTCGTACCCTCATGTAGCTTGGTTGGAAGAGAAATTGAGTAGCAATGAAGTACGTTACTCTTTTTGGGATGGTTTGCAGTGGGCTCATAAAGATGGATTGGCAGCAGTTTACAGATCAGAAGAAGAGATTGTGTCTTCTCCTAATTCTTTAGTTCTAAGTCCCGATTATGAGCCATTTATTGCGTTTTCTCGAAATGGAGCAAATGGAGCAATTTTGTCTTTGGCTTCATATTCAGACCAATGGGATTTTAACGAGCTAGAAACGGATTATGATGCCGAATGGATAGGTGTAGTAAGATATGATAGAGGATTGGAATTTTCGAGTTCGTCTACGAGTTCTGCGGGATATAGTTCTAGTAGCTCTAGTAGCTCTAGTAGTTCCGAAGGATATAGTTCAAGTTCTTCTAGTAGTTCAAGTTCTTCAATGTCCAATCCTTCTAGTAGTTCAAGTAGTTCTTCTCAAAACATATCGAGTTCATCTAGTAGCGAGAGTTTAGGAAATGTGAGTAGTTCGAGTAGTTCGTCAAGTAGCAGTAGTTTTACGGGCGGCATGTGGGTAACTCGTTCGTTGGGCTCGGCAGGAGTAGCTGACTTCAATTTCTATAACGACTCTTTTAGTCTAGCGGAAAGTGAATCTCTCCCTGCCAATACTAATAGTTATGGTGCCGATTTTAGATATCATTATTACTATATGGCAGACGCTCTTAATATTTATCGGTATAGTTATGATGGAATATTATTGAACACTTATTCTAATAATTCGGGTTTGGCTTTTATTGAAGATATAGCGGTTGACGAATCGAATAATGTTGCTTATTTGGTAAATGGAACATCTTTAAAGAAAATAAGTTTGGTTACGGGTAATGTTGTTGCTAGTCAGACAACTTCTATGAGCGGTAATGGGTTATATTTTGACGGTACTTATTTATATGAATTTGGAGACGACTTTAGAGTGGCTCAGAAATTCGATTCAGATCTCATTTCGTTGGCGTTGAAAATAGGCGATAGGGCATTTTTTGATGGCTATTTATTAGATGGTTATTGGTATATATCTCGTTATAGAGGGACTTCTGGTATTTATAACATTCATAAGTATTCTATAGACGCAGATGGATTGCCAGATGTTGATCAAGGAATAGTTGGAATAATAAGTAATTCTACTGGTCGTTTCGGGAGAACAGAAAGAGTAGAAAGCACATCTAGTGAGAGCGTCGGCAATGTTTCAAGTAGTTCGTCGAGTCAGTCTTTAAGTAGTAATAGTTCTAGTTCATTAAGTAGTTCTAGTTCAACAAGTAGTTCATCTAGTAGTTCTGTGGAATATAGCTCTTCTTCTAGTTCGAGTAGTATTGATTCTTCTAGTTCTTCTTCCAGTTCTTCTTATAATGATGCGATATATTTTGTTGTTGTTTATGATAGCTCTAATTCCATGTTTAAGGTTTATGCGGTTACCGATGCGACATGGAGGCTTATAGGATCTAAGGTTGTGGGTATTGGAGTTGTTGATTCAATTAAAATAGATATTTGTGGCAGAAAAATCGGAATTGCTGCAATACATAATGATACTACTGTTAAATACAATTTTTTCGATGTTGATTATGAGATATGGTCATTTTCTTCTTTCAATATAGTAGGAACTCTAGCTTCTTATGGAAATATAGTAGATATGAGTTTTGCGGGATATAATGTAGAAGATTTAGGCATGATGTCATTTGCATGGTTATCTAGGAGTAATAGTTACTTTTATGTTGGTAGCATTACAATCTCGGATGAAGGAGTAGAGCAACCTACGAATCTTACAAATCCAATAATTGAATTTAATTTGATTAATGTTCAAACGTCATCAAATTATATCGTAAATGGCTACAATATTTTGGACGTTGTAGTGGATTCGTTTAATAGACCTTATATTATGGCAACTGGAGCATCTTCTAAATTGTTTCATTATACTGGGGTATTTCCAAGACGGGATGATGAATTAATCAACATAGAAGGTGTTGCCAATGGGATTGTTCCAACCGCTATTAATATGGCATTTAACGAAGATAACAAAGTTTGTATTTCTTCTGATAGCGGTGACATTTATTATTTTGAGCCTGACATTACTGCCACTACTTTCCCTGTATCTAGTCCCGACATGTTTATTTTGAATGAGGGGAGTATTTATCGGGCTACATATAGAAACGGATCTTTAAGCGGAATAGACATAGAAGGTTTGGCGGGGAATTTATGTGGTGGAATTTTGAGGGATACGGAAAGGCCAATTTTAATAACCGCCGAGAATTATTCCAGTAGTTCAAGTAGTATAGATTCAAGTAGTTCTACTTCTTCTAGTTCTTCTAGCAGTTCTTCGAGTTCTTATATTGGTGAATGGTATGAAGTTGGTAGTTTCGGAGCTGGTTATGATGCTATAGAAAAATTAATAGCATATAATGGCGATTTGTACGCAACAAGTTCCAATAATGTTCCAACTACAGGTTACGCTGCTTTGTGGAAACTTAATAATGCAACTAGTGTTTGGACTATTTCTAATACTTTTAGTGGTGTAAATACAGCCGAATCCACTGCTGTTTATGATTCCAAATTGTTTATTGGTTTAGGAAATGACGATGGAGATGCACAATTATATAGTTATGATGGTAGTGCAGTTACATTAGTATTAGGCCCTATAACTGAACAAGGAAGAGTTGTTTCTTTAGGTACTTTTGATAGTAAAATTTATGCTGGAACGGAAATATATGATGGCTCTAGTGGCACTGCTCAAACTTGGCTTTCTAGTAATGGAGTTGGTTTTACATTAGATAACGATTTCGGAGCCGGATTTGTTGGTGTTCATAATTTATTAGAATATGATGGAGCAATATGGGCTGGTATGGAAATGAATGCTGCTCCTCCAAAAATGTATTACAATAATGGATCTGGTTGGACCTTTTCAAGTGATTTAAGTAGTGGTTCGGCACACGCAATAAGAAGTATGGCGGTGTACAATAATGAATTATATGTAGGAACAGGTAACCAAAGTTATTTATGGAAATTCAATGGAAGTACTTGGACTAATGTATATGATTTTGTTAGTATTGGTGCAGAAAGAGTTGAATCATTAAAAGTTTATAAAGGTCTATTGTGGATAGGATTAGGCAGAGATACTGGGGATGGATATGTATATACGTGGAATGGAACAGATATGGTATTTGATCATAGATTTGATTCTGCTAATGTCGAACAGGTTGAATCTTTTGAAGTATACAATGGTAAATTATATGCAGGATTAGGTAGAGATAGTAGTTCTGCTGCGGTTTGGAGTACTTTTAGGAATGAGTGATCGTCAACGGTAAATCGAAAAGGTAAAATGCGAGTCAATAATTGTGACAGAGATAATTAAAAGTATAGATATTAACGAGGGATCTAGCATATCAGCGAGAGATGTGATTCACGACGCTACTGTAAATTCCATTGACGTAGATCAAACAAGTGGGAAATATGCTGTAACATCTCCAAATAATGAAGACGGAACCGTAGGGGGAAATGTAATTATTTATCCCCAGTCTCCTCAACTAGAGATTAATGTTCCAGTTGTTATAAAAGATTTTAGGCAAGTTACAAGTCTTCGCGGTCCTTATGATTCTAGGTTTGATTATGTTCGTAGAAAATTATGGATAGCAGATACGGGAAACAATAGGGTTTTGAAAATCAACATAGATACAGAAGATGTAGAAGTAATCACAGACAATATCGTTTATCCTCATGCCATTGCTGCCAATTTGAATAGAGGAGGAGCTTTTGTTAAGGCATATAAGAGGTTTAATACCCATGGCAAAGTTTATCATTTGGGTAAAAATGGACAAGAGAGGGCGATTTTCGAATATCTTATTGTAGATGTGGGTAATAGCACTAGTTCTTCTTCGTCTCAAGATATGTCGTCTTCTTCTTCGAGCACGGATTATCTTCCATCAATGCCTTTTGCAAGTAGTATTGTTTATGATCATGTACGCTCTAGGTGTTGGTGGGTTGAGGGAAATAGTTCTTATATGGTAGACGAAAGAAATTTACAGGTTATTGTTTATGATTTAATGATAAATGGCATTGAAGATGTTCGAAGCATAGAAGTAGAGTTTTCTAGCGGGAATGCATTTATTGTCGGACGTTCAGCCGCAGGAGATTGGGTAATTATTCAAATAAATAGAGATAATACTCAGGCATTAGCAAGTGCCTATATAGAGGAACCTGCATAATGGCAATATGGTCACAATTTCAGTTTGATAGATTTAAGACCGGAAATTCTGGTTATCCTTCTCTGGCTGAAGGAGCAGATAAGTGGCATTATGTTATTGCTAATTTCAAGGGGCCAGCGATATCGTCCCCGGCCATTGCAACAGACGGAACTATTTATGTTGCTGCCGAAGATGGTTATTTCTATGCATTTAACTCGAACGGGAGTGTTAAATGGAGCGAATATATATACGGAGAAGATTACCAACATAATTCTCCATCTATAGCTTCAGATGGAACGGTTTACATAGGAGGATCAGATACTTTATATGCTTTTAATCCTGATGGAACGACGAAATGGAGCTTTCCTTCTGCGGTTGATACATTATTTTTGGAAAATTCTACTATTGATTTGAATGGAGTAATTTATTTTGGGACATATCCTACTAATTATGCGAAGGGCAGGTTGTATGCTTTATATCCAAATGGAACCGAAAAATGGCATTATGACCTTACTAATGTTGCTGGATGCGGAGGTACTCCGGCCCTAGCTTTAGACGGAACAGTTTACATAGGAGAAAAAATTGTTACTGGTGGCACTATTTTACAGTTTCATGCAGTAAATCCTAACGGAACTGAAAAATGGACAATAGATTTTGGTGTAACGCAGTATGGAAATGTTTTTGGAGGTGCCTCTGTAGCTTCAGACGGAACTATTTATATTGGAGCGAACCAGCATTTGTATTTGAACGACGCTAAACTTTATGCCTTAAATCCAGATGGAACCGAAAAATGGACGTTTAGTCTCAAAGCAGATTTAGGATCTCCAAATGCTCCATCTATTTATGATTCTGTTGCTATAGCTTCAGACGGAACGATTTATTTTGCCACAAGTGCCGCCGCCCCTGTGACTTCTAAATTATATGCATTAAATCCAGATGGAACTAAAAAATGGCGTTATGAATTTCATGATTTCCTTATGTATTCTTACGCGGATATTTGGTCTTCTCCATGTATTGATGCGGAAGGAGTTATTTACATAGAAAGGGCGGGTTGGATATGTGCTATAAATTCAGATGGAACGGCAAAGTGGGGACTACGTTTGCCGGGAGTGGGAGAAAATTGGGGTTCTTCTCCCGCATTAGATCTTAATGGAACGGTATATATAGGAAATACTGTGGGCTTTTTTGCTGTTGGCGGAGATATTGCAGGAAGTAGTTCTTCGGAAAGTATGACGCCATCGAGTTCTTCCGAAAGCCAAGAAGTAGCCAAAAGGCAATTAAATAGCACCCTTATTAATCAAGGTAATAATTCTTTAATACCGTTTACGTTTATTGGTGAGGCAGGAACTTCTGTAGATTTGGGAAGTAACTCTGTAATTTCTTTTATAGTTGAGTCTGACGAAACGGCTTCTTGTGATTATACGGCTGTTATTGAAAGAGATAATGGGGCATTAACAGATTCTGCGGTAACAGACCAAGAGGTTTATGTTCCAGAAGATCCAAGAGCGTATTATGAGCATCAGTCTCAAATATACGTTGACATTATAGGGCAAGACGAGGGCGGAATTAGAGATGTAAGAACCCATGTCGAGCCTGATAAATATGAATTTGAAGAAGTAGAAAGTTCATTCTTAATTCCTAAATTCTCATGGGATAATTCTGATCAAGCAAATGTTTCGACTACAACTACAACTACGGAACCAGATAGTGCTACGGGAAGTTTTTGGACGGGAACGGAAGAGGGGAATATCTATAAGATTGAGTTTGGAGCTAATTCGGTTTCCAACGTTCATAGTGCAAATCTTAGTTCAATGGTAAATGGGCTTCTGTTTACTGAAAGCACTAATAAGCTATATATTTCTACAAACGAAGATCTTTACGTTTATTCTGTTGATACTTATTTGGAAAGTAGTGAGTTGGCAGAGTTATCGACTGTTACTAATGGGAATGGCGACATAATGAATTTCTATGACAATAATGTTTGGTCAACTCAGGCATATTGGGGCAAAGTAAGGAATTTGGACGCAGATGATTTGTCAGAAAACGAAGTCTTTAGTGGATTTGATTCTCCATTTAAAGTTAAGTGGTCGGTTTATCATAATTATTACTTGGTTGCAGGCGATCATATTCTTTGGAAGTTGGATAATGGAGTCAAGACGGCTGTATACGAGGTAAACGATTACACGATAGTTGATTTTGACGTTTCAGAAAGAGGTGTGGTTTGTCTTTTGTTGGGCAGTTTGAATGATGACATTATTAGGGTATTTGACATAGACTTATACTCATTCTTGCTAGACGAAAGAATAACTGATGCTACATTAAAATATTGTAAGTACTGTCAACAAGGAAGATTCTATATTTTTGCAGAAATAGTAGAAGAGAGTTCGACCTATTCCGCTTATCATTACTTATTTGACGCCGACACTAAATTGTTAAATAGAACGCTTTCTTCTGAGGCTCTTTTGGTTACTACGACGACGACTACTTTGCCCATTACAACTAAGGCAATTACTATAGAGGTTCCCAATGGCGGCGAAGACATTGAAATTGGTAGTCCTTACAATATAGCATGGTCTTCTTCAAAAGCTCTTGGGGATGCCGTTAAGATAGAGCTTTATAAGGGCGGTTCATTCCATAGTTTAATAACGGCAAGTACCCCAAATACAGGGATATTTGAATGGACAATATCATCATTCATTAATCCAGATGATGATTATAGGATCAAAATAACTTGGCTATCCGCTAGTTCCGATCCTGATAATGAGGATGAAAGTGATGCTGATTTTTCTATTTCTCAAATCGTAACGACTACGACCACAACTACGATAGAATCAATAACTCAATCGGCTATAGGAATAGATTATGATTCCGATAGAGATCATGTAGTATTTGTTTTAAGAAGTGGCTTGTTTGGAACGTTTGAATTAGGAACGCAAACAGTATATGGGTTGTTTGATTCCGGTTTTTCAGATTTATCGGCAATGGCTATAGGCGATGATTCCATAGGATTGTTTGATAAGCAAGTTAAGGTGAGGATTTTTGTTGGAACAGAAGCTCGAAAAAGCGATATGTGGGACTCTGGAGAAATAACTACAGAGTTGACTTCGATTTATTACGGCGGAGGGAAAAATCTTGTTCCCGGCAAAAAATACTATGTTCAAATACAGGTTTATTCGAGCAAGTATGGTTGGAGTGAAGTACAAATTAAAGAATTCATAATGCCAAAATAATAAGGAGAAAATAAAATGTGTCCAGTTTTAACAGTAAGAGAGTATCATCCCCAAAGCGGAGCGTTATTAGGTAATTTAAGCGTTCTTAGCTTCGGCAAAATTACAGCGGGTACCACAAGTAGGGTTAAAGTTATAGATATTGCCTTTAGCGAAGTTACGGCAGTAGGAAATGTCAAATTAGGACTGATAGCTTCGGGTGGTTTAACGGTCAATACAGATCCCGACGATATTGCTGCAGATGGAAGTGCTGGCAATGGGCAATTCGGAATAGAAAGCAGTAGTGAGTTTGATAGCACTAAGGCATCTTCTCCGTTATCTCGGCATTTTGCAGGAATTAATACTTCTATTACGGCTGGCAATTCTAATAACGTTTCTGTTGGCAATAGAAGCTCTACTATTTCAGACTATATTTATCTCGATGTGGAAATAGGATCTGAAAGTGTTAATGCTGGTAATGGATCATATAAGGTCTTTTTTGATTATAGCTAATAGGAGTTACTGTGTCTTCGTCTTCTAGTGAATCTATTATGTCAAGTAGCACCTCTTCGGGCGTATTGTTGCCTAGGGGTATGACTTACTATAGTGATTTTAGAGACTATACGACTGTTGCGAATCCCGTATTGGGTTCTCCGACGCAAATGCAATATTCTGGTTTCTTAAAGGAAGATTGGACCCAAGAGGATGTAGAATTCGAGAAATTTGGCTACGGATTGAGTAAGAGAAGAAATAATAGGGGCGTCATATTTTGCAAAGATGCGTCTGCTTTATTCGATATGGAGTTTGGATATGTAGAAATTGTTTTGGAACTACCTTATGCAATAGTTGATGGGATATATGCTCCTTTAAGAAATGATAATTTGGACATTAATGAATACATATTGTGGGGAACAAATGTTGGGCAATATGATAATTCTCAGCCCGGCTTTTATGCGGCATTAACTCCAAGGGGAATAGAGTTCACAGTAAGAACGTCAGAAGGTTATTTTACGCTTGTGGATACAGTTACGAATGCCGATGCTAACACAAATATACTTTTCCAGTTTTATTGGGATGTAGACGGAATGTACAATGTTGATGCTACGATGGCATTTAGACTTAATAATGAGAATTTACAGTTAGGTAATCCTCCTATATCTAGCGAAAGCATAGGGGATTTGAATTTTTATGTTATTGACACTCCTTTCAGATATAGTAATTTAGAGTGTGTCATTAAAAGACTCGTTACTTACCGTTCTATTCCTGACTTTATATCCGGAGAATGGCAATCAAGCAGTTCTACTTCCAGCTCTTCCAGTTCTTCCAGTTCTTTAGGTCTTTCAAGTGCTTCGTCCGAAACAACAAGTAGTTCGGAAAGTACAGTTAGTTATTTTGAAGGTAGCACTTCTATGTCTTCTATAGAGTCCGACGATGATCCGTGTAATATTACAATCCAGAAAGTGGGATACGATGAGCCTTATT
>Ga0307380_10013078_pt1 | contig 10273 bp, 11 predicted proteins | sample UN3MG_FD_202239 | JGI IMG/M metagenome (GOLD analysis project Ga0307380, IMG submission 202239) | Soil microbial communities from Risofladan, Vaasa, Finland - UN-3 | ecosystem: Environmental > Terrestrial > Soil > Coastal area > Acid sulfate soil | place: Finland: Risofladan, Vaasa | collected... | reverse complement strand
AGGGCGTCTATCCGTTCGTCTGTCCTGTCGGCCGATGTCTCGAGGCGCTCAAGCTCGGCCAGGAGGGCCTCCAGGTCCTGGATGGGGAGGGGATCCCCGCCCGCCCTTTCACGCCCTTTCACGCCCTCGACCTGGTGACAGATACCGCCGCCGGCGCTCGAGGGGCTGTCACCACCACCCGGCCCGTCTGCCAAGCCGCCCCGCTTTGCGGGGCGTTGGGGTCCAAGCCGGCGCCGTACCTCGGCCTTGTTGGCCACCAGGGCCGCCCGTAGTGCCGGCGTCATTGCACCCTTGGGGCCCTGCCACCGCAGCCGATCACCCATCACCTGAAGGGTTACGCCCCGTTGGGCCAGTTGGTGCAGTAGGGTTGTAGTGTCCATCGCTCGGCCTCACATTCAGAGATACAGGGATAAAAAGACGTTTTCACATTCTTTTCTAAATTGCTCAAGTATTATCATTTCGTTTTTTGGGTAAGTGTTGGAATTTACTTCTGTATCCCTGAATCTCTGAATCTAAAACGCTATTTCTCCCAACTCCAGCCCCTCCTGGCCCGCTCCTGTCGGCCAGAACTGGTACACTGTCCGGCTCCTGGTCTTGGCGGTCGTGCCCTGGCCCCAGTCTACCCGCCACATTGTGCGCAGTTCCCGCCGGATCCCGGCCAAGCGCCGGCCAAAGCCGATCGCGCTCTTGGGCCAGTCGCTGGGGGGCTTGCGGTCGTCAAACAGGAGGGCGGTCAATTCCTGGTGTAGCGTGTTGGCGGTCATCTCCCGCCCTTGGTTCGCGCTGTTCTCCATCCAGGCGGTCAGCCCCTCCACCACCAGATCGCCCTCGAGTAGAAAAGCCGCCTGGGCCTTGCCCAGGTCCTCCACCCACCGCTCCCACAGGTCAAGGGCGCCCTCAGTCTCGGCCACCAGCCGCCCCAGGCTTTCCCAGTCGGCCATCCGTAGGCTTGACTTGCTCCGCAGTTGCCCCGCCCGGATCGCTGCCACAACCTGGTTAAGCGTCCGTAACACGTCGCCCCACCACTCCCCCCTGTAGTGGGTTGCCTGGGCCAAAAAGTCTCGTTCGGCCTGTAGCACCTCGGGGCCCAGCCGCTCCACAGGGAGGAGTAAGAGGCGGTCGGCCAGGTCGTCACGTCTAAGCGTGTCGGGCGTCCTACTGGTGAATGCTAACCAGGTCCGATAACGCACACGGCCAACGTCGTTTGACGTGTACAGCCGGCGGTATTCGTCAACCCCACCAGTGGACAAGCGGGCCAGCTTGTCGCGCAGCCATCCCCGGAAAGTATCCAGGTTGTCAAGTACCAAAACGTGGGCGGCCGCCGCCGCTGCCGTAAAGCCATCGGCCTTGTCGGGCACCCCCGAAACCTCGGCCAGGGGGCCAAACAGGAAGCGCAGGAGCAAGCGTAAAGTGCAGGTCTTGCCGCTGCCCTTTTCGCCTATCATCACCAACATGGGCCGCGTGGGGCAAAGCTCAGTGAAAAAGGATCCCACCACCCACGCCCGAAAAGCCAGCCCGTAGGCGCCGGCGTCGAGGTCCTCCTGTGGCGTCCAGTTCGGAAGCTCGGCCGTGTGCCAGTGCAGGGCCCCGCCGCTCCCGTCGAGGGCGGGGGCGTAGGGCGTCCAGGTGGAGGCGTCGTCAAATAGCACGTTTTCCCCGTTGGCCTCCTCCTGGATCGCCGCCCCGTTGAGCACATACACAGTGCCGTCGAAACGTGACACCCGTAACACCTGGGCCGCGTCATCCCAGGCGCTCACTCTCACGATTGCCCGGCGGGGGGCGTCGATCGCCGCCGCCTTGCAGTCGGCCACCAGGTGGGCGTAGTCAGTGCCGGCGGGGTTCGCGCCGCTCACCGCATACAGCCAGGCCGCCCACCGATCGCTATCCAGGTTGTACAGCCGTCGCCCTGGGCGGTAGAAGTAAAAGCGTTCCCCGGCCTCACTCTGGACAAAGCCGCCGTTGCCCCCCAGCCAGTCCAGGAGCAACCGCCCCGCCCGTTGCCGGCGGATCAGTACCGGGGGCTTTTCGTCATCCTCCCCTACGTCCCAGCCCAGGAGGGCGTCAATAATTTGACGTCTCAAGTCGGGGTCGGGGGGCTCGGGGGCCATTGCCTTGATTGCCTGGGCCTCCTCACTGGGCACACGGGCGCCCAACTTGCGGGCCTTTTGGCGCTTTCCCTTGGGGGCGTCTTTGGGGCCCCTGGGTTCGTTCATGCCGGCCTCTATCCCGCTTCGGATCGTGTCCCGTGTTTCAGTCTCTCCCAAGCCGATCGCCAGGGCCGCCGCTGCCAGGGCTTGCTCCACCTCGCCCCTGTCCAGCCGGCCACCGGCCACGATTTGCCCCAGGCTAAAAGCCACCTGGTTAAGTGTGTCATTGCGTTCCCCTGCCCGTGCCCTGGCCAGCGTTGCCAGCTCCTGGGAAAAAGCCGCTTCGGCCCAGCGGTCCCTCCCGTCGTCCTGGGCGCTCCTGGGGGCAACCTGGGCGGGGGGTTGCGTTTCTTGGGGCGTTTCCTGTGGTAGGAGGGCCTCCAGGGCGTCCAGATCGTACAGCCTGGAGAAGTCGGCCCGGATCACCTCCACAGTGGGGAAGTCGGGGCCATACTCAGGCTTTAAGTTGCGGGTCCCGGGCACACGCAACACCCGCGCAAGATCCTTGGCTCCAGGATCCCCGCCCACGTGGGCCACCCATCGCGCTTGCACCTCCCTGGCCCGCTCTCGCTTCGTGTCTGTCGTGAGGGCGTAGGGCTCGAGCAAAAGCCAGTAGGCATGGTAACCCCCGCCGCTGTCGATCACCACAGACGGGGCGGGGTCAAGGGCGTCCAGGTGGACCAGGGCGCCGGCCTTGTCGCCTCCGCAGTGCTTGGCGTCGAGGTCAGCGAATAGACAATTGACGGCTGCCACGTCGCCGATCATTGCCCGCTCGTTTGTCCCCTTTTCCCGATTGCCAGGGTGTACTCCAAAGTAAACGTCGAGGGCGCCGCTGGGGACGGTCCCAGGATCGCCCACAGGCCACCAGTGGGAAACCTTGCCGGGCTTTGTCCAGTAGTACCCCCACGTGCCGCCCCTGTGCAGATGAGCCAGGAGGGCGGGCCAGGTTGCCGCTTGGGGATCGCCGGCGCTCAAATTTGGCTCTTGACAAGTGGGGGGGGGTTGGGTTGCGTTTTGGGGGGGGTGTGCTATACTGGCAGACGTAGACACAAGAAGCGTCCCCGCATCTGTGTCGTTTGCCAGCCCCCCGCCCCTAGCAGCGGGGGGTTGCGCTTGTGGGGCCCTTTGGTCAGTCATCGGGGGGCACCTCCTCGGGCTCGGCCTCACCGCTCACCGCTCCCAGTCCCACCTCCAGCCCCAGCGCCATCACTTGGCGGGCCGCTTCGCTCACGTTGGGCCTGTTGCCGCACACCAGCCCCCACTGGTCAGCCAGTATCATCAATCGCTCCCAGTCGCCCACGGGCACACGTACACTGATGCTTACCGTTGCGTGCTGTTCCATCTTTTTAACCTCCTCAGATATGCAAAAAGCCGCCCTCCACGCGTACGTGGAAAGGGCGGCTCCGTTCGAGCCCGATGCCCACAAACAAACAATATCTATAGTGTTTTCTTGTAGCTGTAATTGACCACATTTTATCACGTTTTAGCAACTTGTCAATTGTCAATTTTAAGGTTCGCATAGCCAGTATCCACCGTCTCGGCCGCGCTGCAGGCCTGGGCCATCTCTAACGCCCCTACTGCCTATGCGAAAACTCGCCTCGCTGCCAGGCCGCCCCGTTAGGGCGTTGTCACACCTGTAAGGCGTTGGCCATCGCCTGCCAGTGCTTGTGTTTTTCCCCCGTGAGCTGGGTCAAGTAAATCTGTGTCGTGTTCAAATGGGCGTGGTCTAAAAACAGTTGGGTCTGTCTCACGTCCCCGCCGCTTGCATCGTTGTACAGCTCGGCGCCCAGGTGACGCAAACTGTGGAGGGTGACGGCCTGGGGATCCAAGCCGGCCCGCCGCGCATACCTGCCCAGCGCCTGGGCTACCGCTTCCCCTGTGATGGGCTGCTCCTCCTCCTGGAGGGGTGGGGCGTTGAGATATTCGCGCAGATACCGCCCGTTGTCTACGGTCGCCGTGAAAAGCGGGCTATTGTCCTGGAGGGTTCGGCCCGCCACGTCCAGATACCCCTTTATCGCCTCCCACACCGGGGGCGGTAGTTCTTTCCACTTCACCGCCCCGCGTTTCAGCCTCACACGGTAGGCCACCCGGCCAGCGTCCACCCGCAGATCACGCCCGCGCAGTCGGAGCACCTCCGAACGTCGGCGGGCGCATAGCACGTAGAAAAGGAAAAGCGCCCGATCCCTGGCCCCTGTCACCGTGCCGGCGTCAATCGTGTCTAGGATCGCCCGAAAATCGGCCGCGCTTATTTTACGGGCCCGCTCATACGGGCTCACCTCGAGGTCATCACGCCCTACACCGTCAACCGGGTTGACGGCCTGGATGGGCTGCCCGTTGGCCTGGGGGCGTTGCAGATAGGAGTAAAACGAGGATAGGGCGCTCAGTCGCTGGGCTACCGTAGTATCGGCCAGCCCCCGCCCTTTCAGGTCCTCTTTCCAGCGGGCCACGTGCAAGGAGGTCACCTGTCGCCAGTGCCTGGGCTGCCCGTCGCCGTCCAGCTTGACGGGCAGTTCGGCCAGGAATTTCATAAAGTCCCGCAGGGCCGAAAAGTAGGCTGCCCGCGTGTTGGCGGGCTTCCCCTCAAGCCAGGTCAAGAGGGCCGCTTGGTACGGGTCGCCCTCCACCTGGGCCAGCGTGCCGGCCCCGTCGATCACTTGCATAACGTCGCCCATTGCTCCATCCCCCTTAGTTGGAATAACTAGCATTATTGCAAGTGGATTTTAGTACACTCGTTCTGCTTTGTCAAGCGTTTCGGCGCATCTTCCAGGAGGCGGGCCGCTTGCTCCAACAGGGCCTTGTCCCGCTCCCACGTTTCAGCAAAAGGGCGGGTCGTGGTAGTTCCCTGGTGGTGGTCATCCAGGGCCAGCACCAGCCGGCGGATCAGATCCCGTGCATCACTCGTTTGCTTGCTCACGTCGTTTACGCTCCTCTCTCCACTGCTCTTTTTGGCGGGCCATGTCACGGGCCAGCCGTGCGGGATGTTTGGGGCCCTTGCGTTCCAAAACCACCCGCGTTTGTACCACCACACGATAATCCTTGGGGTATCCCAGGGCCAGGCTCTCCTGGATCGCTTCCCACGCTCGGATCAGCTTTGTGTGTAGGGGTGGGGTTACCCGCCAGTGTTCGGCGGGCTGTTGCTCTATCCAGGCCTCGAGGTCCTCCAGTGTCTCAAAGTCAGCCATCGTGGTTTCAATTTCCATCGCCGCAACCTCCCTTTGTGCGTGCTATGCGTCCCCCCTTCGGGGTGACGGCTTGGCCAATTGCCGGGCTTGGGACAAAGCCGCCCCCCTCGGGGGCGTCCTGGCCCGTTGCTCCTGTGGTGGCAAATCGGGCCAGGCTGCAGCTCCCCCCATCACCACCGGCCAAGTGGTGACAGATCGCGCAACCTGGTCAGCTCCTCCCGTCACCACGTCGGGCAGTGGTGACAAAGGGGTCCCCAGGCCGGCGCTGATCACCTCACTCGAGCGCTGTCCGTGTCACCACCGGCGGGGCTGTCCTCCATCCCCAACGTTTCCGATCGTGTAACCCAATTCCCGGTAGAATGTGCGCAGATGGTACGCACAGGAGGATAACCCCCGCTCGATCCCGGCCAGATCGCGCTCCCACTCTTGGCGTGTCTCCTCCCGTGCTATCGCCTCTCGGGCTTCCTCTATCCTGGCGGGGTCGCTGCCCACGTACACCCTCACACGACCGCCGGGCTTGGGCTCACCGTGCAGGGGACAAGCCGCGTCAACCGAATGGATGATATATAGCTTGGGTGTTTTCGTGGGGTGGGCTTTGTCCCTCCACCACTCGTTACCCGTGCAGGTTGCCCCGTCGAGGGCTGCCAGTTTGCCCGCCAGCTCCTGGTGGGCGTCCAGCCGCTCCTGGAGGGCGTCTGTGCAGCCAGCCGCCAGTTTTGCCAGCGTGTTAACGTCAACCTTCCCTCGATCATACATTTGCCTTGCTCCCTTCGTGTGGTGGTGACAGGTGGGCCGCCTGCAGGGGCCAGATCGCCGGCGTTGCTGTCACCACACGTTACCCGCTCCCGTTCGTTTGTTAGGTGGTGACAAAAAGCCACGTCGCCGACGTCGATGTTACACCCGGTTTGTCACCACGTTACCCGCTCCCCTTCGTTTGTTAGGTGGTGACAAAAAGCCGTCTCGCCGATGTCCGGACGGGCACCAGCGTGTCACCACTTACCCGCTCCACCTCCATACCACCCACGCCAGCCCCACCGCCCCCAGTCCCACGATGGGCAAGCGGATCAGCGCCGGCGTGGGGTCGCCCAGGTCCTGGATCCCGGCCAGGAGCACCAGGGCACCCACCAGTGCAGCCAGGGCCAGCCGCTCCCGCTGGGTCACCGGTTGCGCTCCAGGTTAACCGGCTTAAACTCAGTACCGCAAAGCTCGCACCGCAGCCCGCCTATCGTAATATTGCCATAGACGGTCCAGATCGTGCGCTTGCAGCCGCATTTCATCGGATGTAGTTTGAGGTCAATACTGCGCTCCACCTCTTTTTGTAACACACCGCCGTTACGTTTCTCCGCTTTGCGTGCTCTGTACGCTGCTTGTCTGCAAGCCGGCGAACAGTAGCATCGATCACGCCCGCCCTCTTGCTCGACTAAGCCCAGGTCACGCCCGCAGTGCTGACACCCTCCGGGGTAGTAAGCGCGATATGGTGTCACTCGCCGCCCCCGTCTCGGTCCTCCACCACCTGGTCCGTCTCTTGGTCAAACACACGGCCCGCGCTCACGTTGGGGTTAGTCTCTACCGCCGACCTGCAGAAGTGGGCCGCCCGCTCGGGGGCTACAAAGTAAGCGCTGTCCTCCCAGTCGTCACTATCGGGGCCTTTCAGTTGCGCGATGTATCGCCGGGCCGATGGGGTCCGGTCCCAGGCGTAGACGTCAACCCCCTCGGGGGCGTCGTCTCCTGGAGGGCATCCGATGGGCTGCCCGCCTGTAGGATCCCCGCCCTGGGCGTACATCGCAGCCATCGCCGCCGCGCAAACTTTGCAGACGGGCGTCAAGCACCACTGGCCCGGCCGCTCGGGGTCGGGGTCAAGGTAGGCTGCCCAGGAGGGGCGCCCACAGGGGACGTCACCCCCGCCCGTTACACCACACGGGAGGGCCTCAGATAGTCGAATCACCTTGCTTGTTTGGCTCACGTTGTCTTGCTCCTGTTCTGTGTCCTGGCCCAGGGCCACCGCCTGGTATCCCCCGTACAGGTTGGCCTGGTAAACGCTCATATCTGTGAGGGGGTAACCTGGTGGGGCGCTTGCCCGGGCGTGGGCCATAATTGCCGCGTGCGGATCGCCGGCGGTCGTGAAAAGCTCTTGCCCGTCCTTCGTTATCCTGTACCTTGTCATTTGTCCCCCTCGGCGTCCTCTCGTTTGCGCCAGCGCCGGTTACCTCTCACCACCACGTACCGCCGGCCACCGCCGCCCCGTCGTATCTCGAAACGTTTGACGGTCCCTGTAGCCTTGTAAGTCCCATACTCCCGCAGGGCTTGCTTGAGTGAACCGGCGCTTACCTTGTGCCATCTCAGCCACCGCTCGGGCCAGTTGCCCCGCCGGCCGCTGTCCCTCACTGCCAGGGGTGGGGGACAGGGGGCCGATGGGCCAGCCGTCAGATCATACCCATATAGCGCAACCACGAGGGGTAACCGTGTTCACACCGCCCGTCGGGCTCCACCCAACACCCATCAGTTGCCTCACACCCGCCCTCGGCCTCCCACTCTGTCAGTTGGTCAATCGAGGGCCTGTCCACCGTAGGGGCGGGGTATTTGCGGGGCTTTGCGCAGTCGGCGCCCTCCTCGGGGTTCGCGCAAGTGTCGCAAAGCCACACCGCCCGCCCTTCGTCTACGTAGTAGGGGGAGGCGCCCAGGGGGAGGGGCTCACCGCACCGTTGGCAGATCGCCCGTGTGATAACGTCTTGCACCTCCTGGGGGAAGTCGGCCACGTCGTCAAGCGCAACCCACACGATGGGGTAACCCCAGCCAGGGGGCAAGTGTCCAGTGCCGGGCTTGCGGTCGCCGTCGGGGTCTAGCGCCCTCACGCCACTATTGCCCCCGTACACCAAAAACCCCTCCTGGGGGATCGCCGGCCCGCCGCTTATTTCGGGCTGCCGGCGGGGTAACCATCTCACGTGTACCGCGTTCACCTCGCAGGGGCTGCCGTTGTATATGTCTGTCCAGCCCACCAGCGTCAAGCGCCGGCGCTCGTCGCCGTCACCGAAAACCAGGGCCAGGCTCTCCCCGCTCCACTTGGGGCCCAGCAGTGCAAACACCTGAAGGGGCAACCCCTCACAGTTTGACGTGTTCTTTACGTACAGCTCAAAAGTCTCGGCCATCGTTCTTACCTCCTGTCAGCCGATGTCATAGTCGATCCCGTGTTCCCACAGTCGCACCTCAACCCCACACCTCGAGCACCCAAAGTGATAGGGCCCCAGGTGCACCCTTACCCCTCCACAATCGGGGTGGGGTTCGTGACAGTGCACCATGTAGGACACATACAGCCGGCTATCTTGCCCGGTCGCCGTCCGTCCCAGGAGGTCCTGGGGGGTATCGCCCGCCGGGATCCACCAGGGGGTATGTACCCATCCCGCGTATGGCTCAGACGTTGCCAGGGGGAGTTTTTCTTGGTCGGCCTGGTACTTGGCCATAAACTCGGCGTCATCCACGGGCCGCCCTTTGGGGTCTTTCCTGAAAGGTGTTTCGGGGGCGTCCTCCTCCCAGCGTTGCCGGCGCCGTGCGTTGTCCCAGGCCACCCGCTGTATTGACTTTTCTCTCAGGTCGGCGTCTATGTACAACAGGGCGTGTTGGAGTTTGAAAAGGCTTGCTTGCGCCGGCGTCATGGTCGCTATTGCGCCGGCTTCTGTGTTCTGGTGGGTCACCGCTCCCAGCTCGGGGGAGTAGAAACACACCTGCACACCGTCGCCGTCTGTCCACCCGCACACCTCGCAGGGGCCGCCGGTCCTCTTGGCCTCTTTGTGCATCTTGTAAGCCGCTTCCCAGTCCTCTACCGTTCGCATTGCCATGCTTGGCCTCCTGTCCTGTCTGGTGTAAAATGTGCCTGGTGGGGGCTGCCATTCCCGCTTGAGGGTTACCAGCCCCCACCACCGGGGCGGTCTGACGTCGATCAGGCCGCCTCACTCACAACATGGGGTTTCTTCGTGGTAGGCCACGCACACCCACGTGGGGTTGCCGTCCCACCACAACGTTACCCAACCGTCGGCGGTACACAGGCCGTGCTTGTGGTTCGGTATCCCCCACATGCCGCCGCCGCACCGGCCCCAACTCGACTCATCGTGGTTGATTGCGTTGACCTGTCCAGAGAAGTCCGCGCACAGGCCGCCGCCGTCCATACAGGCCACACCGGGGGACGTGTCGAACGTGTAGCCGTGAAACCGTTGGCTTGCCCTGTGGGGCTCCATCCCGTCGGGGCAGTCGATCCCAGCGCCGGCCGCGGTCCCCGCCGGCCCGCAAGCCAGGGCCAGGAGGAGCACCAGGGCCACCGCTGCCAATACAAAACCTTTGCCTTTCATCTTGTCACCTCCATATATCTGTAAGGTTGTCAAAGTCCCGTCGTGCCGTCGTGTCGTGTCGTGTTAGGTCAGTATGCACCTCCTGTCACCGCCCCTGTCACCGTCCAGGGCGTCCTATCACCCCCTATCATCCCTGTCACCCTATCACCGCCCCGCTGTCCCTGTCCTGGGGAGGGGGACGGGGGGCATAGGCTCAGGAGTTCGGGCGTTATCCGCCTGGGGTCCGTTGCGTGGGAGGGCGCCGTGAGCCAGCCCCGCGCTTGCCATTGCTGGGCCAACGTCGCCAGCCGGCGCTTGCTAATTTGTCCCGTGAAACGTTCATACAGCCGGCCGATGATAAAGCAACCGTCGAGGGCGTCCACCGCATAGGCCACCAGGCCGGCCTCGAGGTCATCCAGCGCCGGCGGGGGCGGGGCGGTCACCAGCTCCACCAGGCTACCCACCTCCCCCGTGTCGGCGTCGTGCGTAACTCGCAAGGTCTGGATCGTCTCCCACCGCCCGCCCAGGAAGGCCAGCGCCTGGCCCGGTCGCTCGAGGGCCTCGGCGCCCTTGCGTCCCAGGATCACTTGGCTTTCTATGTGCGTTCGCGTTTTGTAGGCTATCG
>Ga0307380_10013076_pt1 | contig 10274 bp, 12 predicted proteins | sample UN3MG_FD_202239 | JGI IMG/M metagenome (GOLD analysis project Ga0307380, IMG submission 202239) | Soil microbial communities from Risofladan, Vaasa, Finland - UN-3 | ecosystem: Environmental > Terrestrial > Soil > Coastal area > Acid sulfate soil | place: Finland: Risofladan, Vaasa | collected... | reverse complement strand
TTCAGGTTGGGTTGGACTTTTAGAACAGATCCCCGGTCCAGGTTACTGCGAGCCGGAGCGGCGTGACGGTCACGTAGCGTACATCGCGTCCTCCCATGTTGAAATTGGCAGGGGCCACCACCACGCACGCATGCAAGTGCAGGTTGGGCAAGTTGAGACTCTCGGCGCGATGACGAGCCACTTGGTCGACATCAGAAGCCTAGATCGCCCGAGTCGCCCGGCGGCTCGGGTCGCGGGTCGCCGCCGCCTTTGGGTTGCTCCTTGGCCGCAGGCTTGGCGTCCTTCATGGGATCGCTCTCGCCCTGGCCAGCCACGGGCTTAGCCTGAGCCTTCGCCGCTTGCTGATCTGCGTCTTGCCCTGCTTTCGGTTCCGGCGATTCGCCATCGTCGTACTCGACATCGGACTGTCCAGCGAGTTGATCCAGGATGTCGCCGCCACCGCTCTGCTCCTGGACCTCGCCGGTCTCGGGGTCGTGCGACACGATCGTCGCGCCATCGGCTGCCGCCGCCTGCTCGTGATAGAACTCGTCCGCGATGTCGCTGGATTCGTCGCCATCGTCATGCCCCAGCAGTGGGATGTCGAGCGACGCCAGAGCGATCTTCTCCATGTTGGCTCTCTGGACGCCTGCCTGCGCCTCCTTCAGGGCAGCCTGATAGCCGATCTCGCGCAGCTCATCCAGGCTGCCGTTGAACTCCACTCCCACGATATAGACCGTCTGCTGCCGGCCAGGCGTCACCTCTACCGTGCGCGGCGTGATCGTCAGCATGAGCGGCAGGCCGGAGAGCTTGCCTCCGGTCACGCCCTGGATCAGCTTCAAGCTGGACGTGATGCCGAGCACGCTGTGCTGCGAAGTCGTGCGGAACACCCACACGCCCCCCACGCGCGGGGCCACGCGCACCACGGCTTCGAGCCGCCCGTTCCATTTGCACGTTGGGCCGCTGCCACCCTTGTAGTCGGGCGACAGGTTCGGGCACGGGCATGTCCGGGGCTTGTACTCGGGAACATCCGCTTCTGGGTTCACCAGACGCATCGCCTGCACGCCATCGCCCGAGCACCATGCCCGCCGGCCGAGGTACGCGACGAACCTGGACATCCAGAAGAGATGCGGATCGTTGTACAGGAGCATGATTGGAACCGCGACAGGCTGCGGGCCGATTTCGCCGTGCACAGCCTTGTCCATCTTGAAGTTGCCGAGCGCCTCGGCGTCGCGCTCCATCGTGGTGACACGGAAATAGGGCAGCTTGACGGGGGCCTGGAACGTGGGCTTGCCCTCACGTTCGATCATGCGGCCCTTGCCGCCGATCTTGATCTTGCCGATCTCTGGCAGGCGCACCATCAGGTCGCCGCCAGCCGCGTTGCGGATCTGCGTCGATGCTCGCTGGGTGCCGAGCGCCGAGTGCTGGTAGACTGTGACGTTGCTCATTCGGAGTCCTCGCTTGACGAAAGTTTTGCGGGGTTCACGTTGAACACCCAGCTCTCGGATGGCTCGACGGTGAACCCCTTCCTCGCTTGCAGCTTGCGGGTCGCGGCCGTGCCGTCATCGAGCATGATGATCTCGGCATCGTTCGGGACCCGCAAGGTGAACCAGAACTTTTGCGCGTCCTCTTCGGTGGATGCCGCCCTGGCATCGAGCTTGGCCTGCCGCCACTTCCGCATGCGGACAACCGCCTCTTCGCCCGGCACCGCCGCCAGTTTTCCCTTGATCTGCTTGGGGGCCATGCGCTGCAAGGCGGCGTAGTCGTCGCGGATTTCCTCGGGCTTGGGTAGCCTGCCCTTCGTCAAGTTGTCGAGAAAGACCTCGGCCGCGTGCTCCAGGCGCGTGATGAACGTCGGGTTCCTCCGCTCGGTGAAGATCAAGGGGGCCGGGAGTTCTTTGTGCCCGATGACGCAACCGAAGATCATGACCTCGTCATGACCGCCACAAGCCATCTGGCATTGCGCCTGGATGCGCGGCGGCAGAGGCGGTCCATCCGCCCACTTGTGGCGCACGTCGGTATGGAAGACGATCTTGATCTCGGCCGACCGCACCGCCGTGCTGCCGCGGTCCTTCTCCCATGAGACCAGATCCGGGCTCGCCAGGGCTGGCAGGCTTGGGTGCGTCCAATAGCCCCAGCTCTCGGTGAACTCAGGGTGCCGCTCGCGCAGGATGCCGGCGGCCACCGGCTCCAGGCGCGTGCCCCAATCAAGCTCGGGGCGATCGTCGGGAAGCGGCTGCTTGCCGAGCATGTGGAGTGCGAGCCGGTAGGGGCTCGGCATCCAGCCAGGACGCTGGGCAGGGGGGATCACAAGAGACACCCACCGGCTTGCCGTCAACACGAGCGATCCAGGCTCGTGCTTCGCGGCGAAGTCGGCGTCGTCTTTGTAGTCGGTCCATGCGCTCATAGTATGGAATTATACAACGGATCTACGACGCCATGCAACGCGCTTGTTCGTGGAATGTGCGAGCTGTATAATGCGAACCTCGCCACCACCATGAAGGGTCCAACCAGATGTCCTACACTCACAACAACGGCTGGGAGTTGCGCAAACTCGACCAGGGACACCCGGATCGGCTCCGGCCTGTCAAGCAAGGGCCTGTCCCGCCACCTCCTGATCTGCCCTATGTGTGCGACGACTGCGGCGAGCCCGTGGAGGCCACGTCCTGGACGGACCACAAGGGCATCACCCGCCTGTGCTGCGAGAGATGCACCGGGCCGATTAGCGAGAGGCTCGATTGATCCAGCTCCGGCCCTACCAGCAACAGAGCGTGGACGAGATCCGCACCGCATTCCGCACAAACCGTAGCGTGCTGTTGCAGGGGGCGACGGGCTCGGGCAAGACCGTGATCTTCGCCTACATCGCGTCCGGCGTGCACCGCAAGGGCAAGCGCGCCACCATCCTGGTGCATCGGCGCGAGCTGGTGGACCAGACCAGCGCTCAGCTCGCCGGGATGGGCATACCCCATGGCGTTATCTCGCCAGACTACCGCGCCTCCCCCATGCTGGCCATCCAGGTGGCGGCGATCCAGACGGTATCGCGGCGCGGTCTCGACCTCGCGGCTGACCTGATGATCGCAGATGAAAGCCACCACGCGGCCAGCGTATCGTGGGCCAAGGTGCTTACCGCTCACAAGGGCAAGCTGCTGGGCGTCACCGCCACGCCGGAGCGGCTCGACGGCAAGGGCTTGGATCACATCTTCGAGCACATGGTGCTCGGGCCGCCCGTGCGCGAGCTGATCGACGCCGGGTATCTGGCCGACTACATCGCCTATTCGCACCCGCCAGACACGGACAAGCTGGCGCGGATCAAGAAGCTTGCCGGAGACTACCGGGCCGACCAGCTTGGCTCGCTCATGTCGGAGCACGTGATCGTCGGCGACGCGATCGACCACTACCGGCAGTATATCCAACCGCGCTCCGCTATCCTGTTCAGCCCGACTGTGGCGCATGCCGAGCTGATGGCTGACGCTTTCCGACAGGAAGGCTACCGTGCCGCCGCGATCCACGGCAAGCTCTCCCGGCAGGATCGCAAGGAGATGACCAGTGGCTTCGCGACAGGCCAGCTCGACGTGCTCACGTCCTGCGACCTGATCAGCGAGGGCTTCGACATTCCCGAGGCTGGCGGCACGATCCACATGCGGCCCACAGCCAGCCTCGCGCTGCACCTCCAGCAAATCGGTCGTGCTTTGCGTCCGAAGCGGGACAAGAGCCGCGCAGTGATCCTCGACCATGCGGGGAACCTCGTGCGCCACCAGATGCCGGACTGGCCGCGAGAGTGGCGCTTGACCGGAGCCAAGGACCGGATCGCGGCCGAGCAGGCGCGGGACGAGGTCAATGGCTCTGGCGGCGCTCTGTCGAAGCCCGACTGCCCCTACACGATTATCGACGGGCAGCTCATCGAGATGCAGCGCCACTCCAAAAACTGGCTGCTGGCGCACGGCGCATACCATGCCGCGTTGGTGGCGTGCGAGACGCGGGAAGACCTGGAGCTGATGGGGGCGCTTCGCGGGTACAAGAAGCGCTGGGCCGGCGGACAATGGCGCTACCGTATGGCATCCAAGGAGCCGGACCCGACCAAGCGGCTCATCCTGACCAGGGCCTACAAGGAAGCGCTGGCCGGCTGCGGCTCTCAGGACGATCTGAAGTTCATGCAGGAAAGCTGGGGATACCCCGACACATGGTTCCACATGCAGAGACACGCCAAGGCCCTGTGATCTGGCAGCGCGACCCGACCGAGCTGGAAGCCATGTTCTCCTACCACACGCCGATGTATGCCGAGACTTCGCGGCGCTGGCTTGCCAAGCGCGACCTGTGGGACGAAGACGGCGCCTGGCTCGATTGGATCTGCGGTACGCCGCAGCCGCACGGCTTGGGCATGTGGTTTGGCCCGGTCGAGCAAGTGCTTGGTGCGGCCAGCGTGCGCGCGCATGGGGATGGCCTGTTCGAGATCGACGAGGCCGGGCGCGCCCCGATGGCCGTGCTCCAGCCTGTCGAGCAGGCGTCGGGCGAGATCGTGGATCTGATCGCCTGGCACCCGGCCGCGCCGGACAAATGGCGCTCGCTCCGCGGCGACGCCGAGATCCTGGGGGCGAGCGCGATCGATGGGCTGCGCTTCGAGGATGAGCTCCTGCGGATCTACGAGACCCCGCTGAGTTGGTGGCATTCGCACGAGCCCAACAAGGTGTGCTTCCTGAGCTGGCGGCCCAGCGTGATCAAGAATGCGCTGATGTTCGATGACGGATTGTGGGTCGAGTCGGAATCGGTCGCTGACCGCCTTGACGTTGCGCTGTCGCATTGGCGGGTACCGACGTACTATGGCCCCTCCAAAGAGCGCTAGGCGCGAGGGATACGATACGATGTCCCATCCTCGAATATGTTTCATCTGCGGGCACGGGTTTACCGGGTTCCAGGTATCAAGGTACGTCCGGCGGGAGAAGGCTTACGCGCATCTTCCCTGTCTGCGGGCCGATGCGCGGGACAAGGACGGCAAGCGCTGGCTGGTCGGGCTCGATGCGCCCGCTGTCCCATGTCCAGATGATCAGGTCGGCTTGCTCAGGGATGCTGGAGAGCCCGCTCCAGCGCCGCAAACGCCCGCATGTCGCGCAGCGCTTCCCGCGGTGCGTACCATGAGTCGCCGTTTTCAGTCCAGGTTTCCGGTTTCCATGCGGTGCAGACCATAGCCCCGCTGGGAACGGACACGATCACACAGGCGAGGCGCTTGTGTCTCGATGCCGCGCTGCGCCGCAAGGCGTCGTCTGTGACGATCGCAACACTTGCGTGAGGGAAATCGGCTCGTGACGTGAACGGCTCCAGCATGGGCACGACTTCGACGCCGCCAGCTAGATCATGCAGCCATAGATCGGGCCTGGCTTCTTCCGGCCGCGCCGTGTAGCGCTCTTCGCAGACCTGGAAACCGTTGTTGCGGAACCAGGTCGCTACATAGTGGGGCCACGCCCACGCGCCGCGTGACATTACCGTCGCTCATCGGCACGTGGGGTCTTTTTCAAGCTCGTGCGCTGCTGCGTATAGACACCCGCAAAAGCCCCTACCGTGCCCAGGATCGCCATGAAGCGATCGAGTTCTACCTCTGGGTTGGTGAGCGCATAGTAGCCCGCCCACATCGCGAAGCTCAACGCCGCGACCATGAGCCAGAATTCGCTGGATTTCCAGCCGGGCTTGGGATCAGTCATATCTTGCCGCATTCGGCTTCGGGATCTGTCATTCCACGGTCTCGAACATGTCGTCCTCGCTATCGCCGCCCCTGAAAACGGCCTTTGTGTATGTCTTGCCGTTCTTCACGACCGGCGGGTCAAGCGCATAGATTTCGCCGACAACGAGGTCCTCGGTGTTCGATGGCATGGGCTGGGCCGGTGCTGCAGGCGTGGAAGGCGCGGCAGGTGCAGCCTCCACCGTCTTGGCCGGCTCGCTGTCATCGCCGCCTATCCCTACGGATGCGAGAGCAGAATCCCAAAGTGCGCCCGCTCCAGGGAACCCGCCGCTGCTTGCCGCAGCGTCTGATGGTGACGCTGCGGAGTCGGGATGGAGCGCAAACAATTCCAGCGTCGCGTCATACGCCGCCTTGGCGGCAGAGGGGTCGTCTGGATTATCCCGGAAGGCTGCCAAGAACGCCTTCTTCGCGAAGTCCTCCGGGCTTTCGCGTCCAGACACGCCGGCCAGCACAAGATCGATCGCCTCGCTGAGCGGACGGTGTTGCTCCATTGCAATGAAACGGGCCGACTTCTCTAGCGAGGACGGTTCGCTACCGCCCTGGCGAGAAATCCGCCCCAACTCTTGGAGAGCTTGCTTCTCCGTAATGTAGCCGTTGCGCATATCCTGCATCAATCGCCCGATGGTGCTGCCCGCGTCCTTGCCGCGGCCGGCCGCGATCTTCTCCCTGCTGGCCAGGCTCTCGCGCGAGGTCGCCAGATCCATCTCGACCCCGAGCGCCTTCAGCTTGCGATCGGTCGCGCTGGCCCCGGCTGCCTGGTTCCCTTCCTTGATGTCCTGCCACGCGCCCATCGTGTGCATGCCGGCCTGTCCGATTGCCTGAGCCAGGCTGGGACCGCCGCTCATGATCCCGAAACCAAGGTTCATCAGCAGCATGCCCTTTTGGTCGGATGTCAGATCGTCCGGGATGTCCTCTCCCGTGGCGCGCTTGATCTCTTCGATGATGTCGTCCGCCGTGCGGCCCGTGGCCGTCTTCACATACTCGGCCGGCGCAGACTTCGCCGTTTGAAACGTCGGCATGCCGCCGAGCTTCTCCAACGCCTCGTCCCGGGTGGGCTGCTGGGCACCGTCTCCCTGTTGCGGGGCCTGATACGCAGGCTTGGGGGGGCTTGGCCAGATCGGAGCGAACCCGCCAGGCGTCAAGGCTTGCGCCGGCTTTGACATGGGCAGGCCGCCGCCAGGCGGGGAGCCAGGAGGAGGGGCGGGCAACCCTGCCACCTCCGGCCGCTGCGGGCTCGGCATGGGCGCGAAACCCGCTCCTGCGTCTGCGGCTGGCATCTCCGGCCGCGCCGGGCTCGGCGCAATCTCAGGACCCTGCCGCGGCGGGCCTGGCATGGGCATGAAACCGGGCTGGCCCTCGGTTCCTGGCCGGGGCTCGGTCTTGAACCGCCAGCTATTGGGGCCGCCTGATCCCGCCTGCGCACCCTTCGTGACTGGCATCGACGCCACGTCGGCTTGGACGCCCTCGAAGAGCTTGGACACGAGCTGCTTGAGCGGATCGGTCCAGTGCCCGCCCTGGTCCGGCTTCTGTCCCGGCGTCGGAGGAATCCACGGCTTGGCGGCGGGCGTCGGAGGCTGCGATGTTCCCGCTACAGGAATGAACGGCGAAAGCTGCCGCGGGCTCGGCCTGGCGGCCGGAACCGGCGGCGCTGCGTTAGCTGCAAACGGGGACTGCTGCATCGCCATGGTCTGGTACCCCTGTGGTGCCGATCGTCTGTGCATAGCACGGAATGCGCACTTTGCGAACGTCGTCCGCGCGCCCGGCGGCCGTCAGGCCGACTCGAATGCCGCACTTGCTGCACTCGATGCGCCATATCCCGATCCCTGGTGCGGGGCACTCAAGGTCTACCACGCAGAACCGCCGGGCAACGCCGCTCAGGTCAACGGCCTTGCCGTCCGGGTAGAACGAGTCCGCCGCACATGCTGCGACCGGAACCTCATTGGGCAGCCAAGTGACGGCCATCTTCACCATGGTCACGGTTCCTCTCCCGTCTCCGGCCGCTCAGGCGTGATCTCAATCATGGGCGGGTCGCCCAGCGCCCGGCGCAGCAGCTCCGGCGGAGCCTCCTGAAGCAGGCGCATTACCGCTTCCTCGCGCGTGTACGGCAGTAGCTTATCCTCCTTCACGTTGAGATCGAAAGCCTCTGGCCTGCGCCAGCGCACCGCCCGGTTGTGCAGCCACTTAGTCTGGGCATGGACATCACCCGGCATGTGCTTAGTGGTCTCGACCATCTCGACGATGGACCGTGTTCCATCGGCGCGCTGCGCCCCATAGGTAGTGCGCCTCTCCACGTAGTCGTAACCGTTCGCCCGCTTGTAGAGCGATGATGCGACGTTGGCATCCGCGACGATGGCTCCTTCCTCAACGGCGCGGCGTAGCGCACGGTATCTGTGCTTCCAGTCTTCGAACGTGGTCAGGCCGATGCCGTAGAATGCCGCTACCTCGGCCTCGGTAGCGCCCAGCAGCATAAGGCGCGTGGTTTGCTCGGGGACGCCGGGATGATATTTGCTGAGGCGGCTCATGAGATGGGGCTCACGGATGGGGACGACGGTGCCTGCGGGCTTGGTTCCGGTAGCGTCCGCTCCGACCCGCAAGCACCGTGCATCCGTTGGCACGTTGCAACGCTCGGGGCGGATTCTAGCACATAGAAAAGGCCCCTGGCAAAAGCCAAGGGCCTCTTCCCTTCAACCCCCATTGAAGGACCCGCTGCCGGAGCTGTGCGGGGACGAGAGGAAGAATAGCACAAGCACGCCGCTCATGCACCATGCAGTAGAGAAGATGGGGGAAAGGGGAGCGCGGGAGGCTCAAGCGCCCCCATGCGCGCGACGGTCATGGTCGAGAGCAGCCGCATGCGGTTATCCTCCTTCCAGGCTGTTCCTTGCGTGCCGAGTCACGATCTCGACCCGGATCTTGTAGCGGTCACGCACGGCCGCACGCTTGGCTCGCGATGCCGGAGTGTCGAAGCCCTTGCGGTCGAGCACCACCATCTCGCCGTTGGCGCGGCAGACCAGGGCGTCGCTGCGATACGTGACCCGCTTGAGCTTGTCGTCGGTCGTGCCCACCGTGAAGCTGACCTGCGCCAGCCACCACTTGATCTCGCCGGCACGCCAGAGGTTGTCGAGATCGGCATAGAACGTCGCCTCGGCCTGGCTCGCGGTCGACAGCGGCCCGTTCAGCTCCGAGATGTAGCCAGGGACGCCGGCCGGGCTCGCGCGGGCGTTGTACTTGTTGCCGCGGTTCCACTTCATCACGCCCTCCCGTAGTGCTTGAGGACCGCGACGGTCCCTTTCAGTCTGCGGCGCGGCGGAAGCCCTCGGCGGTATATTCCCGTTGCCGCCGGATCTCGTAGATCCCTGGCGGGAGGTGAAGCGCCTCGTGCGTGTCGAATCCGCGCTGGTGCGTGATCTCTGCACCGTCGCCTCCGAGGCTCTTGATCCAGCCGATAAACTCGTCATCGGCCGCCTCGTAAACTTCTGCCTTCACGCCGTCGATGACGTGATGGTGGCCGGTCTCGCTGTGGGCGACGATGTGGTATCCAGCGATCGGCGGCACTGCCCGCGCCGTCGCAGGGATCTCTTCGTCGATCCGGCGCACCATCAACTCGCCCTGGAAACTCGGCAGATAGGTCACGATCTTCATGTCCGATGCTCCTTGCTCTTGAGTGTGATAGGATCGATTCCATACGACCATGCGTTGGCCTCGAGAGCCGTTTGCATGGTGGGCGGGACAGGAATCGCAAATCTCCGCCCGGTGCCGCACGTCACGCGCACGAAGCGTTCACGCCCAACATCTGGAATGTCGACCTCCAGCAGCTCGCCGATTTGGGGGTCTGCATCGCGGTCGATCAGGCTTGCATTCATCTGGTCTAAGACGCGGTCCCAGCCGATGATTTCGGCTGCTGCGCGGCGGCGTTCTAGGTTAGGCTCCGTCAACGCGAGTTTCGGATCGAGCCTGTGGCGGTTGGCGATCCAATCGGCGGGAACGAGCGTGCCGTGCCATGCGTGGATTTCCCAGCCATCTGGATACGCGATAGCCGGCCCGGTCTCGCTGTGGATGAGCCCGCGATCATCCCGCATCAGCGTCGAGTGGCGCTCGGACACCCAGCATATGCGCTGGTGGGGTAATGCCCAGCCTGCGCTCTCGGCGAGTTCGAACAGGCCGGAGAGAGACTTGGTTTGCGTCTGCAGGCCGCAAACTGTTTGGAAATATGAATAATAGGACAGCCAGTCCGCATCGTGAGATCCATAGACCGAAGCCCAGACCGAATCCCTGACCGAATCCCTGACCGAAGCATAGACCGAATCCCAGACCGAAGCCCTGACCGAAGCCCAGACCGAAGCCCTGACCGAATCCCCGACCGAATCCCTGACCGAATCCCTGACCGAATCCCCGACCGAAGCCCTGACCGAAGCCCCGACCGAATCCCCGACCGAATCCCTGACCGAAGCCCTGACCGAAGCCCCGACCGAATCCACGACCGAATCCCTGACCGAATCCCTGACCGAAGCCCAGACCGAAGCCCTGACCGAAGCCCTGACCGAATCCCCGACCGAAGCCCAGACCGAAT
>Ga0307380_10013075_pt1 | contig 10274 bp, 10 predicted proteins | sample UN3MG_FD_202239 | JGI IMG/M metagenome (GOLD analysis project Ga0307380, IMG submission 202239) | Soil microbial communities from Risofladan, Vaasa, Finland - UN-3 | ecosystem: Environmental > Terrestrial > Soil > Coastal area > Acid sulfate soil | place: Finland: Risofladan, Vaasa | collected... | reverse complement strand
GACAACACGCCCTGCGAGGAGAAGGAACTGCCGTGGCAGGGCAACCTGATCCCCGTCGTCGACGGCGTCCCGCAACGGTGACCCGGAAGTAACACAGGAGTCACGCATCATGTCCTCGAACGTCACGTCCATCACGTCCGGCACGCAGCAAATACTGCTGCGCCTGGAGGCCGTGGCCGTGGCGTTCGGGGGCTTGCGTGCCGTGAGCGGCGTCGACCTCGAGGTGGAACAAGGCGAACGTCTTGCCGTGCTCGGGCCAAATGGTGCCGGTAAGACAACCCTGTTCAACGCGATCGCCGGCGACATCACCCCGACCGAGGGGCGTGTGATCATCAAGGGTGTCGACTGCACGGCGCTGCCATCACGCCTGCGACCGCAGCTCGGTGTCGCTCGCACGTACCAGAAGACGCGTCTGTTCAGTGGGCTCACCGTCGAGGACAACCTGTACCTTGCGCAGACCGGCAAGCGGGGTCGGCACCTGTCGCTCTGGCGCAACCGGGATGATGAGGAGATGCGTGACAATGCTCGTGCGGCCGGTCGTCGGGTCTGGATGGGCAACGAGCTTGAAACGCTCGTGTCCGACCTGTCGCACGGTCAACAACGCCAACTCGAGATCGGTATCGCTCTCGTCACGAACCCTGATCTGATCATGCTCGACGAGCCAGCCTCCGGGTTGTCGCGGGGAGAGCGCGAACGTCTCATCGAACTCCTCGAAGCGCTCCCGACGGATGTCACGCTGTTGCTCATCGAGCACGACATGGACGTTGCGCTCACCGTGTCCGATCGCGTCGTCGTGATGGCCGATGGCGAGATCGTCGCGGCGGGCGACCCGGAAGAGATCCGGCACGACCCGCTCGTGCACGCCATCTACCTGGGTCAGGCGGCCGGATCATGACTGACGAGCTCCTTCGCGTCGACGATCTGTGCGCCGGCTACGGGGCATCGCAGGTGCTCGAAGAGCTGACGTTCTCCATGGGCAACCAAGGCGTGTCGCTCGTCGGCCGCAACGGCATGGGCAAGACGACGCTCTGCAACACGCTGATGGGCATGATCTCCCCGACGTCGGGATCGATCACGTTCCAGGGTGAACGCATCGACGGTCTGGCACCGGAGAAGGTGGCCCGGCGGGGAATCGCGTACATCCCACAGGGCCGACGGCTGTTCCCGTCGCTCACGGTCGACGAGCACCTCGCGATGCTGGCCAAGGGCGCGCGGGGAAAGCGCTGGACCCCCGACGCCGTCTACGAGCTCTTTCCGCGCCTCGCACAGCGCAAGCGCAACGGTGGCGCCGAACTCTCCGGCGGGGAGCAGCAGATGCTCGCGGTCGGTCGGGCGCTCCTCCTCAATGCCGATCTCTATCTGATGGACGAACCGTCCGAGGGCCTTGCGCCCACGATCGTCGACACGCTGATCGAAGCGGTCCAGACGCTCGTCTCCGAGGGAAGCGCCGTGCTGATCGTCGAACAGAACCTGCGAGCGGCGACATCGATGGCCGAACGCCAGCTGATCATGGTCTCCGGACGGATCGAACACGAGACCACCGCGGCCGAACTGGCCGAGAACGCAGATCTCCAGCGTCAATATCTCGGCGTTGACGCATAGCCCGCCAGGAAAGGAACGACGATGACCGAACCGCTCAACATCGCTCTCATCGGATCGAAATTCATGGGACGCGCACACTCGAACGCGTGGCTCAATGTCGCCAAGTTCTTCGACTGCGACCCCGCACCGGTGATGCACACCGTCGCCGGGCGAAACGCGTCTGACCTCGAGGCGTTCGCTGCACAGTGGGGTTGGGCACACACCTCCACCGATTGGGAGACGACCGTCAACGACCCGGAGATCGGCCTCGTCGACATCGGCACCCCCAACAACGTTCACGCGCAGCAGGCGATCGCCGCGCTCGAAGCTGGCAAGCACGTCGCATGCGAAAAGCCTCTCGCGGGAACGCTCGCCGATGCCGAAACGATGGCGGCCGCCGCGGCGACCGCATCGGGAAGGACGTTCGTCTGGTACAACTACCGGCGCGTCCCGGCAGTCGCACTGGCCCACCGCCTCGTCGCCTCAGGGGCGCTCGGCCGCATCTACCACGCCAGAGCGTCGTATCTGCAGAGCTGGGGTGGGCCCGAAACCCCGCTCCTGTGGCGGTTCCAGGGCGATGTGGCCGGCAGTGGCGCTCACGGCGACCTCAACGCCCACATCATCGACGCGATCCGATTCGTGACCGGCGAGGAGATCACGGTCGTCGAAGGAGCCATCGAGCAGACATTCATTCTCGAACGTGACGTGCTCGAAGAGGGTGCAGGCGGGGAGATAGCCGGCGCCGGCGCAGCGACAGCTGCCGCCAAGGGAGCGAGCACCGTCGACGATGCAGTCGCGTTCCTCGCCCGCCTGAGTGGCGGCGGGATCGCATCGTTCGAAGCGAGTCGTCTCGCCACCGGATATCACAACGCGAACCGGTTCGAGATCCACGGCGAACGCGGGGCGCTGCGGTTCGACTTCGAACGCATGAACGAGCTCGGCTTCTACGACGCGTCCGGTGACGGGGCCACGGCTGGCTGGACCACGATCGACGTCACCCGCGGCGGTGACGGACACCCATATGCAGACGCATGGTGGCCCGACAGCCACGGTCTCGGATACGAGCACGGATTCGTCAACCAAGCCGCCGACATCGTGCGCATGATCGGCGGCGGAGCACCGGTGGTGCCGATGCCCGACTTTGCCGATGCGCTGCGTACGCAGCGGGTGCTTCACGCCGCGATCGAGTCGGCCCGCAACCGGGCGCCGGTCACGGTTTGACCATGCTTCCCGATCCAGCCACGACCGCGATAACGACCGCCAGATTCATCCAGAGAGGATCGCTATGACCACTGCCCAACCGTTCGAACCCGTCTACATGCCCGTCGGTGTGTTGACCGCTGCGCTGCAGGAGCTGACGCCGAGAGAGCGGCGAGATCCGGACCCGGACCTCGCGGTCGAAGAATGGCTCGACTACGCCGCGCAGATGGGCGCCGACAGCATCGAGTTGTCGGCCGCAATCCACCCCAGCCTGTCCGACGTTCCCGCCGAGGCGATGCTCGACCCGGTCGCGAACACCCTCGACCTGCGCGAACCGTTCTCGACGGCGCGTGCCGAGCGGGTGCTCGCCGCCGTCGCCAGCACCGGCGTCGAGATCGCCGACGTCGCATACTTCGACAACCTGCTCCATCACGATCCGACGATCCGGGCGGAGAAGGTCGACTTCATGGTCGCGACAATGGACGCAGCCGCGCTGTTGGGCGCACCGGCAGTGTGCGGGTTCGTCGGGCGCGACCAGACGAAATCGATGGACCAGAATCTCATCGAGTTCGAGAACACCTTCGTGCCCCTGCTTCGCGCCGCCAAGGAACGCGGACTTCAGTACCGCGTCGAGCAGTGCCCCATGCCGGGCTGGTCAGCGAGCGACAACTTCCACAACAACATCGGCTACGCCCCTGGGATGTGGATCGCGCTCCACCAGATCTGTGAGCGCAACGGCGTCGGCGACCAGTTCCGGGTCCACTACGACCCGTCTCATGCGATCTTGATGGGACAGGACACGCGGTCGATCTTCCAGTATCTCGCCGACGAGGGCTACGATTATCTGATCGCCGGCATGCATGTGAAGGGCCAGGTCGTCGACTCGACCGGGGTGTCCGGCTGGGGCTACGGGGGACAGACCGTCAATCGAGGGGACTGGAAGGACGGACAGGTGTCACCCGATCCCGCCGACCTGGCCAACTCCTGGAAGAAGCAGACCGTGCTGTGCGAGCACGAGCTGCCAGGTACGGCTCGCCACGATCCGCTGGCCTATCTCCAGAATCGGACCGTCGACTGGCTCGATCATCAACTTGCCGCCCGGGAGCTGCTCGACATCGACTTCGCGACGACGCCGTTGATCGTGGAACACGAATACACCCCGGCTCGCGTGCAGGACAAGGATCTGCTCAAGCCGATCCTCGAGGGCTCGATTTCGTTCACTCGCAACATCGACAAGGCCGCGGCCGACATGTACGCACTCCAGCACCAGGTGCTCGCTGCCCAGAGCATCCCGATCCAGGGCGTCGGTCGCCAGGCCTACCGGAGCTGAATGACATGACCGATTTCTTTGTCGACGTCGACAGGCCCGTCTCCTTCGCTGGAGTCGATTCGGGCGACGGGCTCGGCTATCGCATCTATGACCCCGATCGCATCGTTGCGGGGAAGCGAATGGAGGATCAGCTCCGGATCGCGGTCTGCTACTGGCACTCGTTCAACTGGCCCGGAAGCGACGTCTTCGGCGAGGGGACCTTCGATCGTCCGTGGTTGGACGCTGTCGGTGATCCGATCGAGGCGGCATTTGCGAAGCAGGACGCCGCGTTCGAGTTCTTCACCAAGTTGGGCACGCCGTTCTACTGCTTCCACGACGTCGACATGGCGCCAGAGGGGGCGACGCTTCGCGAGAGCGAGAAGAACCTCGCCCGCCTCGTCGAACGCGCTGCCCAGAAGCAGGCAGAGACCGGGGTGCGCCTGCTGTGGGGCACCGCGAACGTGTTCTCGCACCGGCGATTCGCCGCCGGCGCGGCGACCAATCCGAATCCCGAGATGTTTGCGTATGCCGCAGCCCAGGTCCGCAACGCGATGCGGGCGACGCACGAACTCGGTGGAGCGAACTATGTGCTGTGGGGAGGTCGCGAGGGATACGAGACCCTGTTGAACACCGACATGCGCAAGGAGAACGACCATCTCGCACGTTTTCTCGAACTCGTCGCGGAGTACAAGCGATCGATCGGATTCGCCGGGCAGTTGCTACTCGAGCCGAAGCCGCAGGAACCGACCAAGCACCAGTACGACTACGACTCGGCCACGGTGCATGGCTTCCTCGACCGCTACGACCTCCTCGACGAGTATCGGGTCAACATCGAGGTCAATCACGCCACCCTGGCGGGGCACAGCTTTCACCACGAGGTGGCCTATGCGCTTGACAACGGTGTGTTCGGCAGTGTCGACGCGAACCGGGGAGACCCGCAGAACGGCTGGGACACCGATCAGTTCCCGAACTCCGTCGATGAGCTGTCGCTCGCGCTCTTCGAGATCCTCCGTCACGGTGGTCTTCAACAGGGTGGCTTCAACTTCGACACCAAACTTCGACGCCAGAGCATGGACCGTACCGATCTCTTTCACGGCCACATCGGGGGGATCGACACGCTTGCCCAGTCCTTGTTGGTCGCCGAGGCATTGATCGCCGACGGCACACTCGAAGCGGAACGAGCCGAGAGGTACTCGGGATGGGAATCCGGAATCGGTCGGTTGATCCTCGCTCCCGGCGCCTCGCTCGACTCGATCGCCGAGGAGGCGATACGCAGCGCTCTCGATCCGCAACCGGTGTCCGGTCGTCAGGAGTATCTCGAGAATCAGGTCAACGCCGTGATCTGGGAAACCACGTAGGGAGTTGGAGATGGGCAGTGTTTATGTCGTCGGCACCGGTGACACGAAGCTTCGCGAATTGGAGTACGTACGTGATCTGATCGCTGCATGCGATGTCGACACCGTGCTGGTCGACGTCGGAACCACACCGCATGACACCACCGCGGATGTCGGCCCGGCCGAGGTGGCGGCTCACCACCCTGACGGAGCGGCTGCGGTCTCCTCCGACGACCGTGGGGCAGCGGTCGAGGCGATGTCTGTTGCACTCGAGCACTTCGTCGACTCACGCCTCGACGACATCTCGGGCATCATCGGCGCTGGGGGCTCGGGAGGCACCGCACTGGTCACGCCCGCAATGCGCCGGCTTCCGGTCGGCGTTCCCAAACTGATGGTGTCGACGGTGGCATCCGCGAACGTCGCCCCGTACGTCGGGCCGTCCGACATCATGATGATGTACTCGGTCACCGATGTGTCGGGCATCAATCGGATCTCTCGCGTCGTGCTCGGGAATGCTGCCCACGCGATGGCGGGGATGGTGACATCATCGATTCCACCGAGTTCGACCGATCTCCCACCGGTCGGTCTCACGATGTTCGGGGTGACGACACCTCTCGTGACGCGTCTCGCCGAGGAGCTGAGTGGCGCGTACGACCCCCTGGTGTTCCACGCCACGGGCACCGGTGGACAGTCGATGGAGAAGCTCGTCGACTCGGGAATGGTCGTCGGGGTACTCGACATGACGACGACCGAGGTCGCGGACCATCTGGTCGGCGGCGTGTTCTCCGCAGGACTGGATCGCATCGGTGCGATCGCTCGAACCAGGGTGCCGTACGTGGGCTCGGTCGGAGCGGTCGACATGGTCAACTTCGGTGCCCTCGACACCGTCCCCGCCGAGTTCGCCGACAGGAACCTGCACGTTCACAACCCGCAGGTGACGCTCATGCGGACCACAGCAGACGAGAACCGGGCAATCGGTGAGTTCATCGCGACGAAGCTGAACGCCTGCGACGGGCCCGTGCGATTCCTGCTTCCAGAGGGCGGCGTCTCGCTGATCGACGCACCCGGCCAGCCGTTCCACGACCCGGAGGCCGACGAGGCGCTGTTCGCGGCGATCGAGGCGAACGTTCAGCAGACTGCCGACCGAATCGTCACGAGGGTGGCGGCCAACATCAACGACGAAGAGTTCGTGCAGGCGGCGCTGGCCGCGTTCGCGGACGTCATGAGGGACTGAGAGGCAACGATGACACCGACGCGCAGCGAAGTACTCGACAAGTTCCGCGGGATGATCGAGCGGGGTGTCCCCATCGTCGGCGGCGGAGCCGGTACCGGCCTATCCGCCAAGTGGGAGGAAGCTGGCGGCATCGACCTCATCGTGATCTACAACTCGGGCCGCTATCGGATGGCAGGTCGCGGCTCGCTCGCAGGCCTGCTGGCCTACGGCAACGCCAACGAGATCGTCGTCGACATGGCCAAGGAGGTACTCCCGGTTGTGTCGCACACTCCGGTGCTCGCCGGGGTCAACGGCACGGACCCGTTCTACCAACCCGAGGTGTTCCTGCCAGAGCTCCGTCGGCTCGGATTCGCAGGTGTCCAGAACTTCCCGACGGTGGGATTGATCGACGGGGTGTTCCGACAGAACCTCGAAGAGACCGGCATGGGCTTCGGCCACGAGGTCGAGATGATCCGAGTTGCCGCCGAGCTCGACTTGCTCACGACGCCGTACGTGTTCAGTGAAGCCGACGCGATGGCGATGACCGAGGCCGGCGCAGACGTGATCGTCTGCCACATGGGCCTGACGACCGGCGGGTCCATCGGTGCCGAGACCGCGCTGACGCTCGACGACTGCGTGGAGCGGATCGACGCGTGGGCCGCAGCGGCCCGATCGGTGCGCTCCGATGTGATCGTGTTGTGTCACGGGGGCCCGATCGCGATGCCCGACGACGCGTCGTACGTGCTGCAGCATGCCGACGGGATCCACGGGTTCTACGGCGCCTCGAGCATGGAGCGCCTGCCGACCGAACAGGCGCTCAAGACCCAGACCGAGGCCTTCAAGGCCGTCACGTTCTAGCCATACCGATCAAGGAGGACCATATGTGTTTCGTCTGCGTCGACGACGTCGAATGGGAAGAGCTCGACTGGGGTGATCTCGGTTGGGTCGTGCGGCCGGCCAACGTGCCTGACGCCGCCAAGTTGTGTGTGCTCGACGTCAGGATCCAACCCGGGCAGGGTCACGATTTCCACCGTCACCCCAATCAGGAGGAAGTGATCTTCCTCCGCAGCGGCACCGTCGAGCAGTGGGTGGAGCAGGAACGGCGTCAGCTCGAGCCCGGTGACGTCGCGTTCATCCCGATGGACACCGTGCACGCGACGTTCGTCGCGGCCGACGCCGCCGAGCCGGCGCGCGTGCTGGTCGTGCTCGGACCCAGTCACGGCGTCGAGGGCTACGAGGCCGTCGACGCGTCGACCGAGGAGCCCTGGGCATCGCTGCGCGCCTGACGGGCGACGAGATCTATTCACAACACGCCGGTCCGCCGGCGAGAGGAGGGCACGAAGGTGCACCTGTCAATGCACAACTGGATGCGGTCGGAGCCACTCGAGGTGACCCTGGCCCGACTCAAGCGATGCGGCTACGGCAGCATCGAGATCAAGGGTGAGCCCGATCAGTACGACTCGTCCGAGGTCCGCGATCTGCTCACCAAGTACGAACTCGACTGTTGGGGCGTGATCACGCTGACCCTGGGCGCGCGCAACCTTGCGGCCAAGGACGAGGCACAACGGGCCGCCACGGTGCAGTACATGAAGGACTGCGTCACCTTCTCCAAGGAGCTCGACGGCGAGGAGATCTCCATCGTGCCCGCCACGGTCGGCAAGGTCGAACCCGATGGCACCCCCGAAGAGGAGTGGCAGTGGGTCGTCGACGGGCTCAAGGAGGTGCACGAGCACGCGACCGCTGCCGGAATCCGGATGGCGATCGAGCCACTCAACCGGTTCGAGACCTACTTCGTGAACCGCGGTGACCAGGCGTTGGCGCTCGCCGATGCCGTGGCGCCCGATGTCGGGGTCTGCCTCGACGCGTTCCACATGAACATCGAAGAGGTCGACTTCTGTCAGGCGATTCGCGACGTCGGCGACCGGCTCGTCGACTTCCACGTCGCCGACAACAATCGCATGGCGTGCGGCATGGGTGCCCTCGACTGGGCCAAGATCGTCGGCACCCTGCAGGATGTCGGATACGACGGTGCCCTCACCGTCGAGTTCGTCGCTCCGGTCGACCGGACGCCGGCGAACAAGTTCCCGAACGCGGTGGAGACCAATCCGGTCGACATCTCGCCCGAGGAACTGCAGTTCATCATCGACCACGGCAGCAGCCTCCTCTCCGAGGAGTTCTACGACATGCTCGTCGAGAAGTGTGCAACCACGCTGTTGCCGCTCATCTGAGTCGACGCGACCGACCATGAAGATCCGAGACGTGCGGGCGCGGTGGATCCAGTGCCCGATCCCCGAGGCGCAGCAGCACGTCTCGGACTTCGGTCGCATCACGAGCTTCGACGCGGCGATCGTCAGCGTCGAGGTCGACGGCGGTGTCGTCGGTTGGGGCGAGGCCAAGGCGGGTGTGGGCAGTTCCGGCCCGTGTCGCGCCGTGGTCGAGGCGGTCAACGACGATTACGCACCGGCGCTCGTCGGGCAGGACGCCAGGCGCATCACCGCGATCTGGGACACGATGTACAACGGCACCCGTGCGGGGTACGCACTCGAGCGTGGGCGCGGCTTCCCGGTGCTCGGCCGACGGGGCGTGACGATGAGCGCGATGAGTGGCGTCGACATGGCGCTCTGGGACCTGCTCGGCAAGTCGCTCGGGGTGCCGGTGGTCGACCTGTGGGGCGGCCCCCGTACCGACACGATGCCGGCCTATGCGAGCGGCGGCTGGGCCGACGCCGACGGCATCGGCGCCCAACTCAACGGCTATGTCGAACACGGCTTCCGAGCGGTCAAGATGCGGGTCGGGATCATGGACGGCGACGTCGCAACGAGTGTCGCTCGCGTCCGCGCAGCCCGAGCGGCGATCGGGCCCGAGATCGGGCTCATGGCCGATGCTCACGGCACGTACAACGCCACCGATGCCATGCGATTTCTCGTCGGTGTGGAAGACGTCAACCTGCGTTGGTTCGAAGAGCCCGTCAACGCCGACGACCTCGCTGCCGCTCGCCGCGTGCGCGCCTCGACCCGGACACCCATCGCTGCCGGCGAGAGCGAAGCGACGCGATTCGATTTCCGCGAGCTGATCGCGCACCAGGCAGCCGACGTGCTGCAGCCCGACCTGGCGATCTGCGGAGGGCCGACCGAAGGCCGCCGTATCGCCGCTCTTGCCGAGACCTACCAGCTCGAACTCGCGCCGCACTGCTGGGGCTCCGCCCTGTCGTTCAACGCCGGGGTCAGCTTGGCGTTCTCCAGCTCGGCTGCGCGAACGATCGAATACTCGCTCGGTGGCAACCCGCTGCTCCGCGATATGCCCATCGATCCGCCGACGGTCGACGACGGTGTCGTGCACGCACCGACCGCTCCCGGCTTCGGCATCGAACCCCGACCGGAATTCCTGACTGAATACGAGGTGACCTGATGACCAACTACATCCATCACGCCAACGTGATGGTCGACGATCTCGCCGCGGCGATCGAGTTCTACGGTGACGTCCTCGGCCTCGAGCGGGCCGAGACGCCCAACCTCGGGTTCCCGGCCCAGTTCTTCGCCGTCGGCGACCAGCAAGAGATCCACGTCAACGAACTCGGTGACGTTCACCCGGAGCGCTCGCACTTCTGTCTGCGACTCGACGACTTCAACGGCGTGTT
>Ga0307380_10013074_pt1 | contig 10274 bp, 6 predicted proteins | sample UN3MG_FD_202239 | JGI IMG/M metagenome (GOLD analysis project Ga0307380, IMG submission 202239) | Soil microbial communities from Risofladan, Vaasa, Finland - UN-3 | ecosystem: Environmental > Terrestrial > Soil > Coastal area > Acid sulfate soil | place: Finland: Risofladan, Vaasa | collected... | reverse complement strand
TCGAGTACACCGTCACGAACAACGCCGCCAACGCCCTGAGCGGCGCAGGCATCATGCGTATCCGACTCAGTGCAGCAAACGAAGCCGCGTCCAATAACGTGTCATGGAACACGAAAGAGAACACGGGCGGGTCTGGCTACCGCATTCCCCTGCTTATCCTCATCTTCACCACCTAGGAAGCCACGATGCCTTTCACAGAAGAACAGCTCGATGCCCAACTTTCCCTTGTCCCTGATACCCCGACCATCAGGGACATCCGGGACGCGGTGGTGACATACGTTCAGGGCGAGGTGACGAATGTCCTGCAACTCGTTCAGGGCAACATCAACGGGGCCGTGGACGCTCGGATTACTACGGTTGTCCAGTCCCCTGCATTCAGGGACGCCGTGGCCCAGATTGTGGCCGATATTCTGGCAGAGAACGGCTGATATACGGCGCCGCCGAACTTCCTTGGGCTCATCTAGCGCGGCGAAGATTCTCGAACGGGTCGCGAGGCGGCACCTGGCGAAATGTGTGCGGGCGATGGATGCCGGGCCGACGTTCCTGCACGCGGTTCGGGTTGATCACGCCCGGCGCATCCATGAGAACGGTGATCCCGTCAGCCGCAGCGTCGAGCCTGTCATTCGGCTCTGGCAGGTGCGTGTAGCTCAGTGACATCATCTGTCTCGCGTTCTCCGGGTCGTCGAGAACGTGAGGTTCGAACGTCATCATGCCGGAGTTCACCGGGTGCTCCCACGACCGGACTATCCGCTGGTGCTTGTTCTGCTTAGCGGGGTACTCCTGGATCGACAGCTTGTGTCCGCTCCAGACCATCATCGCTCGCTGCGCGGTGATGCGGGCGTTCTTCAGGTTCTGCTCCAGATAGATCTTCTGGATCATCATCTCCTTCGCGTAGTCGAAGATGCGGAACCAGATCTCCTGCCCGGACTTGTCGCCGAGTTCGATCGTCATGTTCGCGCCGCGGATGCCGAACATGTCCAGGACGTGTATCCGGTTGGTGACGTCGAGCCCCATCGCCGCGATGCCCCACTCGCACGCGCCGCCGTCCGCCGGGTCGATGACCAGGATCCGGTGCCGAAGCTGGTTGGGCGACCAGTGTGCGGGCTCGAGCGATGAGAACGGGATGATCGCGCCCTCGTCCTCGATCTTCGTCAGGTCGATCATCATCGTGAGCCGCCACCGCTGCGGGCTCAGGATCTTCAGGTCACGAAGCCGACAGAGCGCCTCGGTCTTGAACCGCTTCGGCATCATGCTCATCTCAGCCTTGCCGTGCGGCGGCGGCTGGATCTTCGAGACGAACGAGCCCGGCGTGTCCTTGTCCACGACACGAAGCGCCGGGATCTTCAGGAACTTCGCATCCTTCAGCGGGTGGCTCCGCTCTTCCCCGGTCAACGGGTCGGGAGGATCGGGGACGTACGCGGTGCCGATCCAGTGAGGCTGGCCGATGACGATGTAGTTGGTCCGCTCGGGCGTGGGAATGTGGCCACCGGGCCAGAGGAAATCGACTGGGTGGAGCACCTGCTCGGCCTCGGCGAACGCGGCGACGATGCGGTTGCGGTACGCCTCGGGCTGGTTGTCAGGCTCGGGGTCGTCGAAGACATACAAGTGGGCCCGCTGACCGGTGACGGCGGTGTTGATCCCCGCGCACCGCATCGAGTACCCCTTCTCGAGCCGCACGCCGCCGAGGGTGAACGAGAGTGTGCCAACCTGCCCCTTCGGTCGCAGGTGCTCGAAGAGCCGGTCGTCTCGGATGACCTGGAGCACGGCCTTCGTGAACTCGCCAGCGAGCGCATCGGTCGACGAGTGGACGATGATCTGGGTGTGCGGCACGCGGAGGTATCGCCACTCGCAGTACCAGCGAACGGCGGTCGTCTTCGCGGATCCGCGGAAGCCGAGGATACACTTCTTTCGCGTGTCCCAGTCCGGCGTCGCGCCCTGGAGGAAGTCCGCCATCACGAACTGGAACGGTTCTGGCTCGTGCCCCTCCATGTCGCACCGGTAGGTGACGTACCGCTTGAAGTCGGCCGCGACATACAGACGGAGATCCTCGATGGAATCAAAAGAGAGCCGAGTTGTTGATGCGACAGAACTCATCAGGGCCACGCTGCCGGGTCAATCGGAGCTTTCTCCCGCGCCGGGGCCGGGCGAGATCACGCAAGACGGCGGATCGGCGTCGTTACGCGAGCGGAACATCACTGCCGCCGAGAGATCGCTCACGCCGCTGCAGATCAAGAAGGTCATACGCAAGCAGGCTAGCAAGGCTATCGAAGATGGCGACACCGCCGCGGCGAAGCTTGTGCTGGACACTGTTGTCGGCAAGGCTGTTCCGATGCGAGAGCCGCAGGCGAAAGAGAAGCGGTCGGTCATTGTCGCCCTGTTCGGTGAGACTGGGCTGCCCCGTGGCTTCATCACGCAGTCGCAAGGCTAGGGGCCGTAGTCTTCCGAGAAGTCGGCGAGCTTGATCCACGCGGCCTTCGGGGTGCTGGCGTGAACGACATCCTGATACTCCAACGGGCACCGGCACTTCACGTTGGCGTTGTACGGCGGCGAGGCGGGCTGGGGAAGCTGGTCGCACCAGAACGTCTCTCCAGGCAAGACCTGCAACACGCCGGAGACGATCTCGAACCGGAAGAGTTTTCCGCTTGAGTCCTCGAACGTCTCAGTGATCTTCCATGCCTGGCCACGACGGTGCTTCGAATAGTAGATCGCGCCGCTGTCGAGCCCGACACTCTCGACGGTTGACGCGTACGGCTCGTCGAGCGGAAGGACAAGCGTCATGCCTCGAGCAGTCGCTGCGATCGCGGGCATCGGCACGCCGATCTTCGTGTTCGGGCGGTGAAGATGCGCGGCCTGGTTCGCCGCGCTCAGCCCCCCTCGCCAGCACATGTCGGGAGTCAAGTCGACCGTCGGGTCCGCCCAGGGAAATACCGGGCACGACATCGGCCCACGCATCGGCTCGCAGTTGGGGCCGGGGTACGGCAGGCATGTGGCGTATGGGAATGGATCCGGGTCGTCCGGCGTGCCGCCTGTGTAGGTGTATTCCGGGTCCTCGATCATCGAGCAGTAGGTCCCGCCAGATCCGAGGTCTGGACACATGCCCGTGTCGCAGTCGACGCCGACCTGACGCGGCGGGTCGCCGACATTGATCCCCGAGTCGGCGACGCTGGTCGACACGTTGAACCACAAGAGGTTCTCCCCGGCGATGAAGAGCGAGGACCAATTCGACAGTACGAGGAACTGCTGAAAGTTGCCCGGGTCAAGCGTCTGGTAGATGAACGAGGTGAACCGCCCCGTCGCGCCGCTCGTCTGGCCGATGATGATCACCGGGTCGCCAGGGTGGCCCGCCTCTTCGAAGTCCATCGTCAGGTCGATAATGTTGGTCGTGAGCCCGAACTGGTCAGTGTTGATGCGGATGCACGGCAGCGGCGCCATGCCGGAAGGCGCTGCTGGGTCACGTCCGCGGATCATGTTCTGGTAGAGCATGGGCTCACTGCACCGCGCGGTATCGCTGGACGAGCACCTGCAGGAAGAGATCCTCGATCGTCGTCGACACGAGGTCAAGGATCTTGAACTTCAGCGGCTGTCCCGTCTCAACGTAGTTCCCGTCCGCCCCGGTCGTCATCGTTGTTCCGGGTGCGTCGTAGTCAGCAAACGCGCCGTCCGTGGCGCGCCACGATCCATTGGAGTTCACCAGCCCATGGGAGTTGCCGACTTCAACATAGATGCCGGGCTCCAGGTCGTTGATGAGAAGCTGGCAGTCGCACGTTCCATACAACGTCTTCACCGACGCGCCGAGGACGAGCAACGGCCACGGCGCCTTGGCGAGCAGGTACTCGTAGTCGCCAGCGATCGGCGCGGGCAGATGCACCATGATCACGTCGGAGAGGGCCGCGTTCGCAAGGTTCGGGGTGCGAACGAGCGTCGTGGCAGGGTTGGTCGGCAGTTGTGTCATCGTTTCACCGCGAGGTAGTTGAGGCCCCAGACGTTGGATACGACGATCACGCTCGGCAACGCGGTCACCGTGAAGGTGAACCCGGTGTCCGAAAGGAGGAGTGTCGCCGGTGTTCCGCCATCCCAGACCGGGGTAAGCCCGCCGCCGGTCGCGCCGCCCGAGTAGCAGTTGAAGGTGCTCACGAGGTTCCAGAAGTCGTGCTCGGGCTCATGGAACATCCCGAAGAAGTTCTCCTGGTTCATGTAGACGTAGCCAGGGGCGAGGTTGTTGCCGCCGAGGATTGACGCGCCAGTGAGCGTGATCCAGAGCGCGTCGGGCCGGAAGTTGGTGACGATGTTCCAGTCGTGGTTCAGGACTGCATTGGCGCCGTTGAGCGTCAGGCGGTCGCTATAGCTCTGTCGGAACGCAGGCGTGCCGAGGTTGCCGAGCGCTGCGCCGACCTCCTCGTCGACGTACTGCTTGTTCGCGGCCTCCTGGTTCGCGATCGGGAGCCGGAGTCCCGAGACGACGCCGTTGTTCGCAACGAATACGATCGGCTGGTCCGCCGCGACGTAGAGCGTCTGGTTGACAAACGGGCTGGCAACCGTGTTGAGATGGTGCGAGAGTCGGCGTGATGCGAGCCATGCCTCGGCGTCGTCGTAGACGGTGGTCACCGGATTCGCACGGTCCGGGTAGAACTCCAGGTCGTCGATGAGCGACGAGACGCCGGTAGACTTGTTGAAGACCAGCCTGCGTCGCGACGTCGTCGGGTTGTCGACATCGAACGAGTATGTCGAGTCGGGAAAACAGAGGTGTCGCAACGCGATGGCGCAGTCCTGGATGGACGACCCGCCGACGGTGTTCGACGCGATCGAGCCGACGATGGACCCTGCGATGATGCGTGCCTCGATCTTCTGCCCCGTAACGAGTGGAGCGTCGAAGACGATCACGTCGAAGCTGAACCCGACTGGGTAGCCGGAGTCGTCAGACTGGTAGACCTCGTAGTCGCCGGTCTGGACTGAGATGCCGTCGATCGAGATCCAGACGTTCGACTTCGCGAGGTTGTTCCAGTCGACCAGTTCGTAGCCGTCTTCGGGCGGCGATCCGACGGTCCATGTGAATGTGGAGATCGTTCCGATGTTGATTGCTTCGCCGCCAGCGAGCAATGCTTCCAACTGCGCGAGCGTAACGGCGGAGTCCGCCAGCGTCGCTGCTGCGATGTTGCGGATCTCGTACGTCTGCCCTTCCCAATAGCTGCACGAAGGATCGAGCCGCATCACCTTCCCGTCGGTGGTGAACGTGCCGACGACGTCGAGCAGTTCCTGCAGGAGATACCACTGCTGGTCCTTGTCGCCGTCGAGGTTGGCCTCGGTGATCGTCGATCCGCCTTGGTAGTCGACGCGGATCGCGCAGTCGGTCGACCGGGAGATGCTGACGAGCGTGCCATCCGGCGGGTCGTATGACGTCGTGATGAACGTCATGTATTGGAGCGATGGGAAGTTGACGAACTCGGCCGTCTCCACAAGGGTTCGCCACGCCGATGATGTTGGCTCGAGAACCTGCACGACGACGTCCGTCGCGTTGATCTCCATGTCCCACGGGTAGGTGAACTGCGACGACGAGGGCGTGTCGGTGCTGATCTCATAAAGCGTGTGCGTGATGCAGGGAGTCCATGCCATCGGTCACCTCAGAATCGGACGGGCTGCCGCTGTTGTGTCCCGCGGGATCGACCACGACGGACGGTGAAGAGATCGGACTGCATCGCCATGTCTCGGAGCGGGTGTGCATCATCGTACCCAGGCACCTGCAGTTGCTGCAGGGCCCGGCCGACAGCCTGGTACGGAACGGCCGAGGTGAACGAGAATGTCGCCCACATCCGCTTGAACTCGTCCTCGGAGACGCCGCCGCCCGCGGCGGACGACCAGAGCGTCGCCAGCCCCTTGTGTGTCTCCTCGATGCCAGCCATGATCGGCAGGCTCAGGCCGGTCCCGCCCATTCCGGCCCGGATCCGGTCACGCCGCGTCTCGGAGGCGAAGTTGTACAAGTTGCCCGCGACCTCCTCGCCGATCATGCCGAGCCCGCCGCCCCATGCGAAGCGGTCGAACATCCAGCGGTAGGGGTCCTTCCGGGCCTTCTCGTACCGCTCGTCGAAGTCACCCTTGATCAGGCCGCGGATCGCCCAGACAGCGATGCTCATCGCCGCCATCGACGAGTACAACGCGACGCCCTCGCGAGCACTTGTTCGCGTTGTCTTCAGGGCGAGGTTCTCGTACGCGGCGATGAACGAATACAGGAACCCGGCAAGCTTGTTGATGCCGGTCTGATCGGCGCCCGCGAACCGGGAGCCAGACTGGGGCGTGACGATCCGGTCCTTGATCGAGTTGTTCAGCCACTTCGCGTAGGACTGCAGCGAGTTCTCGTTCTGCACCGTCGTGGTGAAGTTCGTGAGCGTGGTCGGGTCGAGCGTCTCAACAGCCTCGCCGCCAGCACGAGAGATCGCCAGCTTCTTGGCAACCTGCTGCACTTCTGGATCGGCCGAGAGTGCTGCCATGCCTGTCGGGAGGTAGTAGATCTCGCCATCGCGTCCGACCGGTGTGAAGAGCTTGTCGTTCTGGATCAGGTCGGCGAGGTTGTGAATGTCATCGTGCGGCATCGAGTCGAGGATCGACAACGCGATCGTCCGGTCGACGCCCGGCGCCTGCATCGCCTCTTCGAGGTTCCCCCTCTTCAGGGCCTCGGAGATCTTCGGAATGAGGTTGATCGACACCATGCGGTGGTGCTCGTAGATCCAGTGGCGGTTCCGCCTGGTGAGCGCCATCGTGCCGATCGTGGTGAGGTTCGCGGCTGAGCGAGTGAGCCGTCGCGAGTTCGACCCGGCCCAGTGAAGAAGCCCCTTTGTCGCATGGTCGGCATCGAACGCGCCCTCGATCCGCTCCATCTGGGCCAGCCCGTACCCGGCGGAGCCGTGCTCCTGAAGCAGGCGGGCGTTCTGGCCGTGCTGGCCCTCCAGGAGAAGCTCCATCAGCCGGAGCGTGGGCATGGCATCGCCCAAGGCGGCGGGGTCAGCAACCAGCCTGCGGAAGTCGCGGGCCATCGCCTTCATCGCGCCGAGCAGGGTCGGCACCGCGCCCTCATGGCCCGCGGCGATCGCCATCGCAACGAAGGCACCGAAGTCGGCAGCCTGCGCGACCTGCACGCCGCCGAGCAGGGCGGCGCGAGCGATGTCCTGGGTCACCTCGACCCACTCGCGGCCGTAGACGGTCGACTGACCTTCGACGCCAGCCCATTTCAGAAGCTGCTCGGCCGCCATCTTCTGGTGAGACTCGTGTCGCTTGTGAAGCTTCGGGTCGATCATCACCCGCTCTTGGGAGATCGCCTCGCGGATCTTGTCGACGCGTGCGCGGATCTCGTTGCCGAGCCCCGCCTCGATCCGGCTCGTGAACCGGGCTGTGGTGATCTTCGGTGCCCAGTATTTCGGCTCGATCTCGTCGACCAGATAGCCGTTCTCCTTCATCGTCTTCTCGATGATGCGGAGCTTCTCCAGGGCGGCAATCTTCCGAACGAGGGTGCGGAACCGGCTGATGCCCAACTGGTAGTCGGCGTTGAAGACGCCGCGGCCGTCGGCGCCGCGGACGGCGAGCAGCGCTGGCGCGTGCTGGCGACCGGCATGCCCGAGCATCTCGCGGTTGACGATCGTCTTGAGGACGTCGGCCTGGTGGGCCGCGAATGCCTCGTCGGCCATCGCCCTCGCATGCCAGCCGTCCGGCAGGTACTGACCGAGCTTCAGTTCGCCGTTCAGCAGCTTGGAGATTTCCTCGGGTGTGCTCGCCCGCCAGTTCGGCGCGTCACCCTCCCTGCCGCTGAACGCGTGCGCAACGTCGACGATCGCCTGCATGTCCACGTTGTCGCGGAGGCGGAAGACCGCAAGCTGATCCATCATCGTGGCGAAGTAGGTGTTCGTCGCCGACCGCGAGCCCTCGCCGAGGCGGCGAACCTGCAGCAGGCGGTCGATCACCGGGGCGATCGTGTCTGCCGTGTGCCCGATGCCCTGAAGCTGGGCGTCGATCTCGGCACGGTCGGCGGGCTCGAGCGTGCGGTACGACTCAAGGAAGTTCGCGTCGTCGATGGATTCGGCCCGGAGGCGGGCCTTCTCGGCAAGGTCACTGAGCACGTCGATGCGGTGGGTGATCGTCTTGTCTGATCGCTGGAGGAGCGGCACGATCTCCATCGTCTGCCGACGCGTGAGCCCCGGACCCTTCGTCAGGTCGGCCCGGCTGAGCGTGGCGGCCTCCACCAGAAGCTGGCGGTACATCGGGTCGGTCATCGCGCCGACCGTGTCCATGACCGTCTCGAGGCTGTCGGTGCCTTGGATTCGGCCGTCGATCACCCCTTGGTAGTGGCCGGTGATGTTGTTCATCATGTGGTGGGCGATCAGCTTCACGCCGGGGCTCGGGCTGTCGCCGAGCCTTGAAAGCTGAAGTCGCCGACCCACGAAGATCTTGTTGAGCGTCTCGGCGAGTCGGTTCGTGGAGACGTTGAAGAGCGAGGCCAGCCCGCCCGCGCCGCCCTTGGGGACCACGTTCCGGTCGCCGATGTTCACGCTCGCGCCCATCAGGATGTCCCGACCGTCCTGGGTCTTCGTCGGGATGTGGACGCCCGGGTCGACGTCCGGCGGCGGCGGCGGATCGGGGTCACGCACGATCGGCGGGAGTGTGGGGCCGGTGGGCTGGTCCAGCGGCGCGGCGGTGAACTCGGGTATCGCGAGGCTGTCGGACTGGACGACGTACTCGTAGCCGCTGGTCGACTTCACGACGACACGGGCGAAGTCACGGCTCTTCAGAGCGTCTCTGGGCTTCGTCCTCATAACGCCGCGTGCGAGGCCCTCCTCGACCGCTGAGCCCAGCACGGTGACGCTCCTGCCCTCCCAGCCAGCCTCAATGGGGTAGTCCGCAGCGGCAAGCTGGCCGAGCCGCTCCTCACGCTGCCTGATCCGCTTCACCACGTCCGGCAGATCGGCAGGGACCGCCTTCCCCCAGGTCGTGCCGGGCGGCCGGTACGCGACGACCTCGCCGAGCCGGTTGGTCCAGAGGCGGCCGGGTCGCTGGCCGGGGATGTCCCCCTCGATCGACGTCGCACTCAGGGCGAGCCGCTCCAGTTCGACGGCGCGAGCCACGCCCGCCGCGGTCGATGGCACGACCTCGGCATTCGCCAGGGTTACCCCGCGGGCCTCCAGCGAGGCGCTCAGGTTCCGGGGGACCGGCACGCCGCCTGGGCCCTCGGTTGGCGCGGGCGGCAGCGTGACCCGAGTCGTGGTCTGACGGGGGCCGATGTCGACAATCTCTGACGTCGAGCCGTCGCGCACCGTGACGATGCCATCGAAGCCATCACGCCGGATCGCGTCAGTGAGCGCCTTCCCGCTCTTGTGTCCGTACCGATCCCAGAGCAATCGCTTCCATGAGCCCTCGTCGTAGCCGCCATCTTTGGCCGAGTTCCAGTGGATGACGAGTGGGTTCTCGAACCGCTGCTTCCCCGTGGCCCAGTTCTTCGGCCGCTTCTCCGCAGTCGCTTCGGACGCGGCGATCATGTACCGGCCCGCGGGCTCGATCTTCTGCTGGAACGGGTCGGGCTCACCACGGCTACCCCCGCGCGTGAGCTTCGGGGCCGCCTCCATGTTCCGCATGTAGGTGAACTCAACCGGCTGTCCGGTTTTGAAAGTGACACCGTACTCTGTCGCGGTGGCGACGGCGACAGGATGCCGCTTGCCAGTCCTGTCCCCAAGGATGACCAGCCCCTCTTCATTGAACACCGGGCGGCGAGTTGCATTTTTTGAGACGATCACCTCGCGACCTGGCCGCGGCGGCAGCGTCAATCCGTCGGCGGAGGCGTCGGCGTTTCGCTTGAGTCGCTTGGCGCGGGCTCTTTCGGCGCGGGGGGCGTTGAGGTCGGACCACTCGCGGACCTTCGCGTCGATTCCTCGGAGCGCTTCGGCGCCCTGTTCGAGGCTGCTAACGTAACCAGCGAATCTTGACCGATTGAGAATGGACCCGAGTCGCTTGGTTTCTGCCACGCTAATGCCATTGAGCACCTCCTGATTGATCGAGTCGAAGCCCTCGCGCAGGAACGCGCGTCGGGCGTCTTCGGTCTTCGCGACCTTACTCAGTGTCTTGAGTTCCAGTTCAGTGTACCACGACGCCTTGGACTCCAGTTCGAGCATTTCCCCAAGGAACTCCTCGATCATCGGTCCGGCTTCGGCGCCGCTTACGCTCTCCTGCTCCATCCCGTACCGCCACGCCTTGAGCGGGGTGCCGTCGTCGGCAACGCCGGTCGCTTCTCTGACGGCTGC
>Ga0307380_10013073_pt1 | contig 10275 bp, 16 predicted proteins | sample UN3MG_FD_202239 | JGI IMG/M metagenome (GOLD analysis project Ga0307380, IMG submission 202239) | Soil microbial communities from Risofladan, Vaasa, Finland - UN-3 | ecosystem: Environmental > Terrestrial > Soil > Coastal area > Acid sulfate soil | place: Finland: Risofladan, Vaasa | collected... | reverse complement strand
CGTAGCCGGCTGGAACCACGCATACGATGACCGAGGCAGGGGGCATACCGGGTCGAATTCGAATTCAGCATCCAGTCCAGACATCGGCCCGTGCATCGGTTGGAAGCGGGTCGTGGATCAGGACGGAAACACGAAATATGAGTTGATCTCCTTCGCGAACATTTTCTTATGAAACGTCCGGAAAACTTTGCCGTCGGCGAGCAGCTCCGGGCAGCACGCCTGAATGAGGTGATCGACTACGCGCGGGGCCCGGTAACGACGTCCTTCGGCGGTCAGACTGCAGGTGTTACCGGGTCGAGGGTCTTCAATGCGTCGCTGACGATGGCCCGGTACACGCACATGCTGGTGCAGGCCACCGAGGACTTCGCCCTCTCGGTGACGGACAACACGATCGCTGACGACGTGCCATCGGGCATCTGCCGGATGGTCCGGATGGACCGGTCGGCGAACGTCTACGCCACATCCGAGATCACAGACAGGGTTTACGACACGATCACCGGGTTGATGGGCGGCGAGGCCCCGGTCACTGGCGATTACATGTACTGCATGTTCTCGACGGAATCCGGCCGTTGGGAGAAAATCGGCAGTGCCGAGTTCACGGTCGTTCATGGCATTCCGCGGCAGTGTCTGAACGACGGGTGGTATCTCGTCGAACTGGCGACTTTCAATGCCGAGCCCCAGCAGGCATCGGATTTCGTCAGTCTCGGCGAGGACTGTTCGCTGTGCGACACGGACTTTGGCGGGGCGTCCGACACGGATTCCTGCCTGACAGTCACTGAGGTCGATCGGAACTTTACGAAACCGACAGGGCTGGGCGTCTTCGCGTACGGACACGACGCAGACGGTCTCCCCCTGAAACTCAACGGTCACGTGAAGATGGTCGCCCGGTCTGCCGGCGCTCTCGGCGCGTCGGGATCTGCCTCATATTCGGGAAGTGGCTCGAATTCTGTTAGCGATACTCAGAATGTCCTATATGATATCCTGTCGGGGACGCGACCGATGATTCGGTTCCCGGCGAAGGAGGTCTGGACGTGTTGTGCTGATGGGAGCGTGGTGTTGACGGAATGCACGTCGGCGATTGTGTACGGGATCGCGTGTGATCCGGTGATTGATGTTTGTCCATGAACAGGAGTGTGACATGAAAGAGATCGTGATTGTTGTAATGGTTGGCGCTCTTTCGGTTGGGTGCTGGCAAGTGTTGGATTTCTGTCGTGATCCGCTTCATGCCTGGAACCATGAAAACGACCGTTTGCAACGTATCTGGAACCAGGAAGCAGCGAAGCTCTATGCGTTGCAGCACAGTGAAGACGCTGGTTCTGAGGATTGGATGAGTCAAACATTGGAAGACCAGGGAGATACTGATGGCAATTCTGCAGTACGATGATTTTCGCGGGTATGCAGTGGCGGACATTACTCGCGTCTGGGACCAGCAGGTTCTGGCGGGAACAATCAGTTTGACCGGAGGCCGCAATAACGGCGCTTACTGGACTACCGGGACGACTGGGAATACGTACGCGCTGAAAACGCCGGCGTTCACGGCGGCGCAAAGCACGACGGTGGGCTTTGGCTTTTACAACGTAGTGCCCGGCGGCATAGCGACGGAAAACATCATCCAGTGGCAGGACGCGGCGACGGTGCAGTCGGCGTTGTCTCTCAACGCAGACCGCACGTTGTCGATCACGCGGGGAACCGGCACGGCAGTGACTGACGGGACATCGGTCTCGTCGCTGGCGGACAACACATGGTATTGGATTGAGGTAACGATGCAGATTGCCGATTCGATTGGCGCGGGATCGGTAATCGTAAAAGTTAACGGGGTCACCTGGATCACGGTTGCAACGGGACAGGATTTGAAAACGACAGCGAATGCAACCTGCAATCAGATTGCATTCGGAAAATTCATCGGTAACGGCAGCGCGATCCAGTTTCGCTTCGCCGACGTGTTTATGACAAATGGCACGACGTTTCTGGGCGACTCGACGGTCTCAACGCTGGCAGTGACGGGAGACGGCACAACTCAGAACTTCGCATCGACCGAAACACCGCACTGGAATTCCGTGGATGAGGCCAGTTCGGACGACGACACAACCTACGTGTCGGACTCTGTGGCCAATGAAATCGAGCTGTTCACGATGGCGAATCTGGCGGTGTCTCCACTGACGATCCATGCTGTCAGTCCGTGGAATCTGCTGCGTAAGACTGACGCCGGCGCAAAGACAGCGGCAGCGGTGGTCCGCAGCGGGACCACCAATTACGTGCAGGCCAATTATGCTGTGACTGACACCTATAAATACGACAGGCCGATTCTGGAAACTGATCCAGACACGGCCGTTGCCTGGACGGAAAGCGGCGTCAACGCGATCGAGGCCGGTGTCAAGGTCATTGCATGACGGACATCCGCGACAGTCAGGTTGTCGCAAAGACGCTGGCGACAAATCCCGCCGACATCCGTGACAGTCAGGTTGTCGCAAAGACGCTGGCGACAAATCCGGCCGACATCCGCGACAGTCAGGTGGTGGCGAAGGCCCTCGTCGAGAACCCGGCGACAATCCGCGACAGTCAGGTGGTGGCGAAGGCTCTCGTCGAGAACCCCGCAGACATCCGCGACAGTCAGGTCCTGATCAAGGTCCTGCATTCAACGGCCATCGCGATCAACCTGGTTGCCGGCACCTATACCATCAGCGGAACGGATGCGGCTCTCCAGCGTGGCGTGCAACTGGCCTGTGACGCCGGCGTCTACGTCATCAACGGAACGGACGCGTCGCTGGAGCGTCCGAACAGCCTGCAGGCCGATCCCGGCGTGTACGTCATCACGGGGACACCGGTTACGCTGACGGCAGCACGGACACTGTCGGCAGATGGTGGTATTTACGATCTGCACGGTATCAATAACTGTCTGCGGGTATCGCGAAGATCGGGAAGGAGAGATGTATTCTGCGACTGTTGTGGACTGCCCTGTGATTACGTGAGCGGCCTCTTCGGGACCGGGATATCAGATGCGACGACTCCATGCGAAGAATTCCCTTTTCCACCACCTGGAAGCGGACTCGTTGATTGGGAGATTGACAAATACTGGCAAGCCGATGGTCACGAGGCGTATCTTGTGCGAGAGCAGCCGAATGCTCCGGGGTGTCCATTTGGCCCAGATGTATACATAGCCCACAACTGCGATCCAGTTCTGGAACCGGGCGGTCCCAATGGGGCGGAGGTGGTATTCAGTACGTCATTTGAAATTGCCGCAGGAGCGCCGATCGATTGCATTGTTCTGGAAGGACGTTTTTCTGCAGACAACTACATCAAATCAGGAGCATGGAAAGTCAACGGGATTGATCAGGCGCACATCAATCATGGAAGTTACGACGTGAATCTCGGAAACGTATGTGTCTATTTCAGGATTACGGGGCAACAGGGTGGCCTGCTCGTTGGCACGAATACGATTGAGATTACTGTCAAAAACGGATTTGTTGGTTCAGGATCGTTTGGTGGTCCAATGGGCTTATATCTGGAAATTTTCTGTCAATATCTCGATGGTCCATCGAGTTTGCCGGAGCCGCCTCTTGGGGCAATGCCTGTGCCAAGAACAGAAGGAAGAGAAATGCGAACAGCGAAACCAGTGGCGAACCGATTTGACTCGGGAATCGGGACACGTCTGGAGCGGATCATTCACGAGAAGACAGGAATCAAGCCCTGCCCTTACTGCCGCTCGCAAACCAAGCGGCTGAATACGATGAGTCCCGAGCAGGCTACTCTGGAGATCGACAAGATCGTCTCTGGAATCATCAAGAACAAGTGGTACGTGAGGGTCGTGGATATTTTGATGCCAGGCATCGCAACCGGTGTGATCGAGGGATGGGTCAGAGAAGCGATCGGAAATGACACTCAGGTTCCATGATTCTCATGAAATCCGAATTTAGTGAAAAGAAACATGCCCCGATCGAACATCCAACGATCCAGGAAACCTGGACTGTTCGTTCATCGAAATCCTTCTCTCCGTCCGAAACAGGAACCAGCCCACCTGTCGGACAGTATCTCAGAAGGTCCAAGAATCACATTGGCCGATGCTCTGTGGCATTTGAGGAACGTCCGTCCCATGAAGGACAGCAAGACGACAGGCCACTCACATTTCGTCTATTTCTACGTTCCCGGCGCCGACAATGGCGATGAATTGCGACTGTCGATTCGGTCGGTCTTGCAGTATGTCGATCGTGAAGCAGCGGTAACTGTTATTGGAGACAAGCCAGACTGGTACACTGGCCATTGGATTCGCTGTCCGAGGATAAAAGCGACTCGCGGCGAGTCTCTGGGCAAACAGGCGTTCAGGGATACGCACCACAAGATTCAGGTGGCGGCGCTGCATCCCGACATACCTGAGCGTTTCTGCTGGATAATGGACGACACCTTCTTCCTCCGTCCCACAACAATCGACGACCTGTCGATCGGCCGCCACGACGCGGGGTGGAAACCACCACCAGGGGGCGGCTCGGCATGGCACAGGCTGATCAGCCGAACGTTCAGCGTCCTCCGTGCCGCCGGTTACCCGAACCTGCAGTACGGCACGCACTTACCGCACGTGTTCGAGAAGTCGAAGTTGTTGCAGATGTTTGAGGAGTTCAATTTTCGGAACAATCTGCTGTTGTTCGAGATCCTTTATGGAAACCGCTGGCGTGTTTCTGATACAACGCACAATGGATTTCTGTCACGGTGGCTGAATGTCCCGAGTGCTGCGCAGCTGGACGGCTTGCAGGAGCATGTCTTGAACTATCTCTCCGGAGTCTGGCGCCCGACGGTTGCCCAGTGGCTGCACCGGAAGTTCCCTGATCCAAGTCCATGGGAGAACTCGTGATGTCAGCACTCCCGGATTGGACTGACGACCTCCTCAAGCGTTTGAATTCGTTCCTCGATTTGGCTCCGAACTGGGATAGTTACCGCGCAAAAGCAGCAGATCCAGACTCTGTCAGGCATGCGCGGTCGGTCATTTATCTGGTTGCCGCCATAGAAGGAATGAATCGCCCTCTACTGTCGCTGTCTCCTGCAGGTAATGTCTCATTTACGTGGAGATTCATGACAGGAGACGTTGACGTCGAGATTCTCGGTTCAGGACTTATGCGGATGTCCGAGGACGTAATTGACGGAGAGTCAGTTGATCTGGAAGACCCGGTTGATATTGCATATCTCATCGGGCGGTTGAATTGTCGGGAGAAAGAATGAGAATCGTCACCTCCCTTTCTCCCCATCGCGTCGAACGCCAGCAGCGGTGCATCAAGTCGTGGCATCGCGTGGGAGCGGAGGTGATTGCCGTGCAGTCTCCGGGCGAGACGGACGTGTTCAGCTCGTATTTCCCGGACATCACGTTCGCGGAAACGCATCTGGTGGGCGACCTCTTCGGGCGGCCGAAGACGGTGCGCATCCGAGCGTTGATTGATCATGCACCCTGCATCCTCGTCAACTCAGACATCGAGATCGTCGTGACACCGGAGTTGTTTCGTGACACGTGGGACCGACCGGTGGAACGCACACTGCAGCTCGGCATTCGATGGGATTATCACGAACGGACGAAACGCCGGCAGATGATTAAATGGGGAATCGACGTTTTCCGAATCACGGAAGACATGATGGACATCATCCCGGACATTGGAATGTCGGTGGGTGTCCCGGTCTGGGACTTCTGGCTCCCGTGGTATCTGCACAAGCAGGGGTATGCCATCAAGCCAATCAAGACGTTTCAGTTCGAGCACGTGATGCACAAGCAGCACTGGGCACAGACGGAATCGGTGAAGGGGTATGAGATTCTGAAGGAGCATTACGGGATCACTCAGGGGCAGATCGGGGCTTTCGTTCTGGAATCAACCGGCAGGAAGCACGTGAAACAGTGGAGGCCCGCCATATGACCGTGGGCATTTTCATCAAGACATGGAAGGACGACCTGCCGTGGCTGCAGTATTGCCTTCGTTCGATCAACAAGTTCGTCGGTGAAGACGTGTCTGAGATCGTCGTCGTCGCTGATGATGACTGCCGGGAGATCCTGAATTGGGACATACATGGCAGCAAGCGAGACATCAAAGTTGCATTCATTGAGAAGAAACCCAACGGGTACATTTACCAGCAGATCGTCAAGCTGCATGCTGATCAGTACACGACCAGTGACATCCTGCTGTTCGTGGATTCGGACTGCATCTTCACTCATCCGTTTCAGCTGAGCGACCTGTTCCGCGATGGGAAACCGATTCTCTACAAGACCGATTATAAATGGACAGGCGACGCCATCTGCTGGAAAGCAATCACTGAGCAGCATCTTGGCTGGGAAGTGCAGTACGAGTACATGCGGCGGATGCCGATGATCATCAGACGGCAGACTTTGAACAATTTCCAGGACATGTTCCCGAAAGTGATTCACGAGCTGCTGCACATGGACGTGCGGGACTTCTCGGAATTCAACGCTCTCGGGGCGTACATCGAGAAATTTGAATCGGACGACTACGCGATCATTGACACGACGGATGCGCAGTTGCCGGCCCCGCCGCTGATTCAGTTCTGGTCGTGGGGCGGGATTACCGAAGAGATGCGGGTGCAGATTGAGGAGGTGCTGGGATGAACGAATCCCAGGATGTGCTGGAGTGCCTGAAAACGTTCTTCGGGCAAACATGGGTAACTGTGAGTGTGATGACGTTGTCTGTTTGGTCCGTCGTGTATCATGTTTGGAAGGCTGTAGGCGACTGGAATGTGAGGAAGTAACGCTTAAGTTCATCAGAACTGCCGTCTGATGAATGCGTTGGTGAACGGTGAGCCCTGGCGGCAGTTTTGATGGAACTTTTTGTTAGGAGTGAGTCTTGTGATCAGCGAATCCCTTAATCACACGGGAGACTTTACGGTCGTCGGAGAGCTTCGGCCTGTGTATGACTCTCAAGAGAACTCTGGAGAAATGGAGAATTACCCGGGTGTCATGTCCGTTCTGATCGAAGCCTTCGCAAAGGAAGGTGTGAGGTTCGATGAAGCGGATTTCAGTAAGGAGGATTTCATCCATAAGGACAAGTACGTCACAATCATCAGGGGCAAGGCGAACGAATTCATCGACCGCGCTCTTGATCGCATGAAAAGTGGGGCTGCCAGACAGTAAGCTGGGAAGGGCTATCTGAGAGTCTTCGACATGCTGCTGTATTGCGTGTTGTTCTTGCAGGAAATTCTGAAGACGCATGTTGGCCTGGATCATGCCTTCCTTTAGTGCGTCGTTGTTTCTGAGATCCACCTGCATTACTCCTAACGACTAAGATCAGCCGGTTGGCGCGGCTGACGTCAGTTCAAATCCAGCGGTCGACGCCAACTCGGCTGCATCTTTTGGTTAGGTGAGCATGAAAATTCTCCCCTGTGGCGTGGCGGTTCTGGAGAACGACACTCACATCTCGAAGTGGGTCGAGCAATCAGGCACTCTGGCAATCGCCGAGCGGATGATTCATCCGTTCGCGAAATACATCCCTGCCGGCGGCGTCGTCGTCGACGCCGGGGCGATGATCGGTGACCACACGGTGACGTATGCCCGGTTGGTGGGATCGGAGGGTTGCGTGCATGCCTTCGAGCCTCAGCCCGAGGCGTTCGCCTGCCTGCTGCACAACATGAAACACCTGCCGCAGGTGATGTGCTGGGGCTGCGCACTCTCGGACAAGGCGGAGAATCATCAGATCGTCCTGAGTGACAACGTGGGGGCTTCACATCTGGTCCCCGAGAAGAGCGGGGACAGTCACTCGATCACGCTCGACAGTCTTGGCCTGCAGCGTCTGGACTACATGAAGATCGACGTCGAGGGGTACGAGTGCCGCGTCCTCCGCGGGGCTCTGGAGACCATCAAACGATGTCGACCTGCGATTCTGTGCGAGGTGAACTCAGGGTCGCTGGAACGGGCAGGGTTTACGCAGGCGGAATTGTTCGGTCTGTTTTATGACGTGTTGAAGTATTCCACAAAGATCACTGGTCGCGAGAATATGACTGACCCGCAGTTCGACATTTTCTGTTTGCCGAGGGCATAATGACTATCGATCATCCACTCCGTGAGTTTATGGTAATGCAGCCAACCTTTGTTTCAGTGAACGAGGAACTCCTGCGTCTCGCTTTGCAGGTTGCCGAAGACGCAAAGGAATCCGCGGCGGAACTGCTGTGCATTCATGACGCTAACCTTGGCAGGACAACAAAGAAGAACTTGTGGGAAGCACAGCGACTGGAAGGGATCATACGTCAGGCTGGGAAGTTGCGACAATCGTTGAGAGACGCTCTGGGTTTCAGTAGTCTGGATGTGATGGAATGAAATGGGCAGTCGGAGTCATGGCCGCCCGGCGGCCGATATCCACCTGGCGCGAGACGGCGTTCTCACTGCAGAAGTGCGGCTGGAACCCAACGGTGTTCGCCGAGGCTGATGTCGTCGAGGAGATCCCCTACGGGATACTGACGAATCATCCGAGGATCGTTCGTCGCCCGCAGTCTGCCGATGCGGTGTTTACGCCAGCAGAGATCGGGCCGAACGGTGAGTTTGGTAACTTCCAAAACTTCGTGCAGACTCTGGCGGACCTGCTGTGGCTGGAACCGACAGCGGACGTGCTGATGGTCGTCGAGGACGATGCCCTGTTCAATGCGAACACGAAACGGTTCGTTGAGGAGTGGCTGTGGCCGGAACGGCACACAGGCATGATGAGCCTATACTGCCCGGAGAGTCGGCCGTTCCACAAGTTGGGACGTGGTCTGCACAAGATGACATGGGCGGAATGGTACGGTTCACTGGCCGTTCTGTTTCCCAGAGAAGTCGTAATCAAGATGCTCAACGCGGAGATCCTGAACAACTGGCAGACTGAAGAGAAACCGTGGCGGCGGCGTGGCGGCGTGAAACGTGCTGGTAAAATGACACGGACGATGGGACTGTCGGACTGGTGTTTCTGCCCGTCTCTGGTCAAGCACTACTCACCCGTGATCTGTGACAACCAGAACTCCAGTTACGCACTGGGCAGCGGGATGAATATCGGGCCGCGGCAGGCGATGGACTTCATCGGCGAAAACACGAACCCGTGGAACCTGTTCCCGAGGAAGCGGGAACCTCTGACGTTGGACAAACTGAAGGCGTGGGACGAGAACGAGTTGCGGTCACTCGGGGTCATTAAATGAACGTCTACATGCGTGTCCGAGCCGAATATTTCAACGCGGAGCTGAGCATTCACCGCCTGAATATGTCAGTCTGGACACTCATCGCTTCTCTGCAGCAGCAGACGGACAGGGACTTCCGGATCATCCTGGAGACAGTCGAGAACGATCCGCACGTCGAACGCAGGCACCATCACTTCAACCAGTTCGGGGTTGTTCAGCGGCTTGAGGATCTGCCGAACGAACCTCGCGTCGAGATCATAGTCAACGACGACGTGTTCCTGCATCGGATGGTGGTGCAGACGATGCGGCAGGCGGCCGTGCGGAACCCGATCCCGAGGACGCTGGTGATCCCTTCGGGCTACCTGTTCCGATCCGGGGAGATCTTCGAGATCGACAGGACAATGGACGTGGTCATCGGTTCTGTGTTCCGCAGCGAGGCCGGTTGTGACAGCATGCTGGACATGGAGATCGTCAGCCGGAAACCGGGGTGGCTGGTCGTCGAGCATGCCAACACGGACGAACCGAGCAGGCTGCGCCCACACATGCAGCCGCTGAAGTCTCAGTTCTGGTGGGACGGGTTCTCGCATGAGATGATCACCTCGTTCGCCGACAAGACGGCGATCCTGGCGACGGCAGAGGGGTATGATGTGTTCCCGGAGACGCGGGGGTTGACGTTTCGAAAAGGTGGACGAACGAAGGGACGACGATGAGCATATTTGAACGGATCATGTTGACGTTTCTGTCTATCGGCATTCTTTCGTTGGCGTGGGGGTTGGTGCATGTCTGCTATTTCTTGTTGTCATGGGCATGGGCTTATGTCCGCGGAGTGAAAAAGTGATGACCGAACTACTCACCTGTTGGCTGATGACGTACGGCCTGAGTTTCGTCATTGCGCTGACTCACGGGCCGTTTGGTCTGTGTGAACTGGTGCGGTACAGGATCATTCGGCGGTTCCGTCATACGAAATGGATCGTAAATGGTGTGAAATGTCCTGTTTGTATTTCGTTCTGGTGTGGTATGATCGTCGCGGCGGGGACCGGTGGAGACTTTTTCAGCGTGTGGCTCTCGTCGGTGGGTTTCGTGTGCGTGGTGACGGCTTTGAGCCCGAGTTGAGCCTCCACCGGACGAGCGCTTCTCTGGGCCACCGACCAGTGT